>OJDV01000205.1_pt1 | contig 23151 bp, 19 predicted proteins | sample 1592911 | NCBI WGS metagenome assembly OJDV01 (sample SAMN05416860, study PRJEB24817) | seawater metagenome | isolation source: Sea water | place: Canada:Atlantic | collected 2013-11 | reverse complement strand
TACACAGAGTAGATCGTCGGCAGCGTCAGATGTGTATAAGAGACAGCATTAACAATATAAAACAAACTTGGATAATAACAATGAAATATACTTTGACCCTTATTGCATTTTTAATCAGCTGTAGCTTACATGCGGAACTACAATACTCAAAAGACGGCGAGCTCTTAGATCCAGGCATGTACTGGGCCATTCATGCCCGTGAAGAATTGAAGGAGGTTAAAGAAGGCAAAGGCAGTAAAGACAAATTGATGAACCATTTAAAAGTGTCTGCTAGTTTTGGATTTAAGCCTGCAATGCTAAGTATCAGTGCCATTTATCAAAATGGAGACTATGGGTTTGAACAAGATTTACCACAAGCATATGCATGGTGGATATTATCGATGGGCGAATACACAGGAAACTACAAAGATAACATCAAGTCTTTTAAAGAAGTGATGTCAGATGAACAAAATATTGAAGCTGAAAATCTCATAAAAGAGTATTCAGGGTTCTACTCTCAAGCAGCGACAGTTAGAAAATTCGAAAGGTGGTTTGCCGAGGCTACAGCAGTCACAGGCTCTAAACTTGGTGGCGATCATTCTTATTTAAATCTACAAGTTCAAACAAATGGCAGAACTGTATCAGCAACTGAATTTTACAAAAGATTAAATGTATTGCAGGAAGCAAGGCTTAATGAGTTATACAGGGTCATACCACAAGATATCAAAACTGATGATGATGAGACTAAAAAATAACTTTGCAATGGCTGTTACAAAGTTTCTAGTTTATACTAGTGCGCATGATAAATTTCAACCGTGTCTCAAAAAGTTATGGAAAAGACAGTAAAGCCTTACGTGATGTAAGCTTTAAGGTTGATGCTGGTGAAATGTTGTTTTTAACTGGCCATTCTGGAGCAGGTAAAACCACTATTTTAAAGCTTCTGATGTTAATGCAAGGCGTCAGTTATGGCAAGATCACTGTACTTGGGCAGGATATTTCATCCTTAAAATCCAATAAGATGTCTCAATACCGACGTAAAATTGGTATGATTTATCAAGACCACAGATTACTAGATAGCAAAACTGTGCTTGAAAATATCGCATTATCCCTACAAATCAGAGGATATTCAGATGCAGACAGTTTAAAAAAAGCCAAAGCAGCCCTTGTACAGGTTGGTATTGGGGAAAAAGCTCAGTTTTTTCCACACGAACTATCCAGTGGTCAACAACAGCGTGTAGGAATTGCCCGTGCTTTTGTGTCTAAACCTGATATTATTTTAGCCGATGAGCCAACAGGAAATCTTGACCCTGATTTATCGATGGAATTAATGCAAATATTTGAAAACCTGAATAAAATGGGCATTACAATTATTATTGCATCTCATGATTTGTTTTTAATTAAGCGCATGCAAAAAAGGGTTTTGGTATTGAAACAAGGTGAGCTTGAAGATGATTTTAGACCACAACAAAGTCTCTATACACCATGATACAAGAAAAGCGAAAACCCAATTCGATACAATCCTATTTTCGTGGACACAAAAGGGCATTGAAGGAAGGTTTTTTAATGCCTTGGAAAAAGAATCCATTCAAATCCTTAATGACAGTATTAACCTTGTCTATTTGTTTTTACGTGCCATTATTTCTATGGACGCTGTGGTTAAATTACGATGAATTAAAACAATCATGGCAAAATCAAGGCACCATTGCCTTGTTTATTGACAGTTCACTTGACTTAAAAGAAACAGGAATCTTATTACAAGAGTTGAAAGATTCGGAAATTATAGCCTCTGCAACTCTCTTAACAGAAGGCCAAATTACAGAACAATTAAAAAACGATGAACAATTATCACAATTTATTGAATTGATATCAGACCATGATTTGCCATCTCAAATCAGTGTAAAAATTCACGAATCTGCTTCTATTGAAGAAATAGAATTATTTGTCAGCGAATCAGAAATCAATCCGCAAATAGAATACGTCAGCTATGATGCACAATGGATCAATCAACTTAAAACCCTGACAAATACATTGTTACAAATGGCACGCGTTAGCGCTTTAATGTTTATCTTGATTATTATGGTTATTTTGGGCAATACCATCGCCAATGAAGTGACTGACCACAAAGCTGAATTGCGTTTACTTGAACTGATGGGAGCCACGTGGTTCCAAGTGCGCCGAAGTTTTTTGTACATGGGGTCATTTCTGGGAATTTATGCAGGGATATTAGCAGTGCTGTTTTTATCTGTTGGGTTTTGGTGGTTGGAAGATTCTTTTAAAGAATTAATGAATAAATTTGGTATCGACATCAGCCTTCATGGATTGGATTACATCCAAATTGGTTCTGTTATTTTGGTATCAATTGTGGTGACGTGGTTAGCAGCAAGAATGACTTTGACCAGTCAAACATTAAGTCAAGTTAATGATTAACCATCAATTAGAAATTGTAAAACCCTATATTGTTTAAAGATTCCTAACATGATTTAAAAAATATCATCAATCACTTCATCATCAATTTCAGTGGCTTGAATATTTGTGCTTTCTTCTTCTGGTAGACTCCCAGCAATAAAATACTCTAATCTGTTATTGCGGTTGTTTGATGAAGCCAATTTACCAGTTTTTACATCAATTTTTGCCGAAACAACTCCGGGTGGTATTTGGCGAGTATTTTTTGGAATATCTTCTAGTGCCACACGCATGTACTCAATCCAAATAGGCAATGCTGCACCTCCTCCAGTTGCGCCCTTACCCATGGCTTGAGGTGTATCAAAACCAACCCAAGCATGTGTAACATTGTCTTTATGGAAACCATTAAACCAGGCATCTCTTTGTTCATTTGTTGTACCAGTTTTTCCAGCAATATCTGTTCTTTTTAAAACCAAAGCTTTACGACCAGTTCCACGTACAATGACTTCTTTCAAGAATGTTTCCATAATATACTGGTTGGCAGCTGAGATAATTCTTGGAGGATATATCGTTTGCATATCAGTATCTTCATTCTGAGACGGTTGATCAGATATTGGGTTTGAATCTGTATCAATGACAATGTCTTGGTTGATATCAGAACTGCCTTGTTCTTGAATCATTGATAGCTCATCTAGTTGCTCTATTTTGCCTTCGCAATCGTCACACAATACAATCTCTGGTTGCTGAAAGATGACTTCTCCATCTTGGTTACTTATGGTCTGGATTAAATATGGGTCAATCAAATATCCACCATTTGCAAAGACAGCATAAGCACGTGCCATAGATAGTGGAGTGACATTTGGACTACCCAAAGCGATAGATAGATTTCTAGGGATATCATTGGCTTCAAAACCAAATTTAAGCATGTGTTCGCGACCAGTGTCTATTCCAATTTGGTCAAGAACCCGAATTGAAACCAAGTTTCTTGAATGCACAATACCTTCGCGCAATCTGGTTGGCCCAAAAAATTTCTCAGCGTAGTTTTGTGGGCGCCAAGCTTTTTCTAGTTTTGCATCATCAAATACAATGGGTGCATCATTAATTAATGTCGAAGCTGTCAGGCCATTTTCCAATGCTGCAGAATAGAGTATCGGCTTAAATCCTGACCCTGGTTGGCGTTTGGCTTGAATGACACGGTTAAATTTGTTCAGGTTAAAAGCAAAACCACCTATTAATGAATTAATGGCGCCTGAGTTTGGGTTAAGTGAAATCAATGCACCTTGAACTCGTGGAATTTGCGCTAAAACAAAAGTGCCCAGACTATCACGTTTAACCATAATAACATCACCAACACTGGCAATTTCACTCATCACTTTAGGTTTGGCTTTTTTACGTTCATTATCAATAAATTCAGCTGCCCATGTTGATGATTCGTAGTCAATGACCACATCTTGTCCATCATTTAATCGAACGATAATAGATTCATCTTCTACAAATGTGACTAAAGCGGCTTGAATACCAGCAGTAACTGGGGTTTTTTTAATTTTTTTAAGGGCTTCAGTGATGGCTTCTTCAGAAATTTGGTATTGACTGTTTGGATTATCTCCTTCTTTAAAATCTGGATTTTCAGTTTCAATATTGTAATGTTTTATTGGGCCACGATAACCATGAATTTTATCGTAAGTTTGTAAACCATTCTGTACAGCAATTTCGGCAGCTGATTGTAGTTTTGAATCAACTGTTGTGTGAACGATATATCCGTCTGTGTAAGCATTATCACCATACATTTCTATCATATGAGATCGAACCATTTCAGCAATATAGGGTGCGTTTAATTCTATTGTGGCTTCATGAAGTATGGCATTGTCTTCTTCTGCTACTGCTTGATCATGTTGGTTTTGTGTGATGAAATCCAGTTCAAGCATTCTTCTTAAAATATAATTACGGCGTTGGGTGGCTCTTTCTGGCCTGGTAATTGGATTAATTGTAGAAGGCGCTTTTGGTGGGGCAGCTAGCATGGCTGATTCTGCCAATGTGAGTTCATTCAGGGTTTTACCATAATACCTGTCGGCTGCAGCAACAATACCATAGGAGTGATGTCCCAAGAAATTTTTGTTCAAATACAATTCTAATATTTCATCCTTGCTGATGGTTTGTTCAAGTTTTATGGCCAGAAATATTTCTTGTAATTTACGTGTATAGGTTTGTTTACGGTGTAAGAAAACATTTCGGGTCAATTGCATGGTTATGGTTGAACCCCCGGTTTTCTTTTGTCCGGTGGTAATCACTTCCCATACAGCTCGAAATAATCCTTTGGGGTCAACACCATAATGGCTATAAAAATTGGCATCTTCACCAGCTATATAGGCATTGATTAAGTTCTGAGGCACATCTTTCAGTGCAGCAGGTGAACGTCGAATGGTCCCGAATTCGCGGATGAGTTTGTCATCTTTAGAGTAAACCCTTAATGGTACTTGAAGCTTGTATTCTCTGATAGATTCCACCGAAGGCAAATCTTTTTCCATCACTTTATAAGTCACAAACAAGGTTGCAATACCTAAAATTAGGAAAAACAAGCCAAGTTTGGTAAAAAACCAGATGATTTTAAACAGTCTTTTCATAAAAGCTACGGTGTTATCAGAGTTAAGGCGTTTATTGTATTAAAAATGACTGAACAATTGTGAGTTAATTGACAAGTTTAACAATTCTTTTAATTTAAATTTTTTATTCTCAACTTTTGAGAATAGCATTAAATATACTAAACACATCATTTAACTCAGGCATTATTTATGAACACAACTAAAAATAAAATTATATCTACATTCAGTATCGCTTTTGTCACTTTGTTGGCGGTGATATTACCCAGCATGATTAGCATCACAATGTTCATTATTTCTGCAGTTTTAATTGCATCGGTCACAGTTGTACAATCTTATGACATTAATTACAAATACTGGTTCAGTTTTGCCGGACAATTATTTGCTTTGATATTTGTTTCAATTAGTTTTGTAGCAGGGCTGTCTTTTGTTGCCAATGGGATGGTTTAACACGCTACAATTATCAATGTGTAATTAATAATTAGCATTTTCTTTTACGGTACGTAAAAAACATGCAACAATTATATTAAACGTAACCTGCTACCATGACGCGTTTTTTGAATCGGTGTTGTTCATAAAAATGTTCTTGTGGTTCTATCAGTTCGACCTTTTTAAACCCAACTTTTTTCATAATCCACATCAATGCTTCTATACTTGGTGCCAAACAAATACCTGTTGTGCTCATTTCAGGGCCGTGTGTATCTTCGGTTTCATCAATAATAGCAAATGAGCCCATCATTGGTTTAACAAAAGTATAGTTTCCCCAATCAAGTTGACCAGATAAATTTGGTGCCACTTGGGTTTCAATTAAACAGACATCTTTACACAAAGCGTGGGCTTTTCGAATGGCTCCGACTGGATTCTCTAAGTGATAAATCAAACCCAACATTAAGACAATGTCAAATTTTCCAGTTTGCTGTTCATCAATTTCGTGTACGTCTTGTACTTTAGAATAAAATTTATCAGCTAAGCCCATACCGAACGCGATTAGGTTGGCATCATCAACATGTTCTTGTCTGGCTTCCAATCCAGTAACCTTAGTGCCTTTTTGTGCCAAATGGCAAGCAAAGTAACCTTCATGACAGGCCAAATCTACCGCCGTAATATCATTCCATTTTTCCTCAAAACGTGGATTTAGAACCGAATCCATCATTTCTAACCGAGTGGTGTGCACCGCTTGTGCATCATCTGGTAAATAACTTTCTGTTACTTTACCATTGGGTAGTTCAAATTTATAAAACCATTTTCTGTCTAAAATTTTGTGTATTTGATTGCTCATATTTTGTTCTATGTTTTGATTAAAAAGTCACTGATTTTTTGTTTAATGTTTTTATGAAACAGCATCCTAAAATGATTGGTGTTTTCGGTTGTATGTTGACCGATCCAATCGGCTTTTGTTTCATTTAATGCCACTGTGCCATCATTGGGTTTTGGTAGCTTTGTTACCAGTCTGGCAATACCAATACTGTTTGATGTTCCTGCTATCATTAAAGATTCACGGAACACTTCAGGGTTAATAACACCATTTTCTAATGGCTCTGTTGCATGTTTCAACATCCAAGAAGTCCATTTTTTTTGCCCCATGGCTTTAGAAGCTTGTGAGCCATTTACTGGTGAACCCAACATTACCAATTTTCCGGCTTTACGAATTTCTGGTAAACAGCGCATTGATAAAATACCACCCATGGAATGAACCACTAAATGTACTGTTTTTTCACTCCTAGAATTTACAAAAGCTTGTAGTTTTTGCATATTAAAAGCAAAAGGTTTTGAAGAGGTTTTGTAGCCAAATCGGTATACTTTATAGCCTTTAGATTGTAGGTGTTTTGCAATCCAAGCAAACGACCAACGACTCATCCATAAGCCGTGGACTAAAACAACTGCTTGTTGTGGTGCTAATACCATTAGAGTAATTTATTAAATCAGGATTTGGATATTATACCTTATCCTCGTCTTCAACTTCTGGATAAATGGCTTGTACGTGCACCTCTTTCAAATTTTTATCTGAAATTTCAGAAGGCGCTGAAGTCAATGGGCAAATAGCTGATGATGTTTTTGGAAATGCAATCACTTCACGAATTGATTCAACACCACACATTAAGGCTGCCATGCGGTCTAAGCCTAGAGCGATACCACCATGTGGAGGACAACCGTACTGTAAAGCCTCTAGTAGGAAACCAAACTTGGCTTGGGCTTCTTCTTCGCTAATGCCCAATAATTTTAAAACAGCTGATTGCATTTCTTCATTGTGTATACGAATCGAACCACCGCCCATTTCCACACCGTTCATAACTATGTCATAGCCTTTTGAAAGTGCAGTTCCAGGGTTATCAATTAAATCTTGCACGCTGCCAGTCGGAGCTGTAAAAGGATGATGAATCGCATCCCAGCGTTTTTCATCTTCGTTAAATTCAAACATAGGGAAATCAACAACCCACAATGGCTGCCATCCTTCTTTAACCATGTCTAGGTCTTTGCCCACTTTTAATCTTAACTCACCCATGTATTGAGTAACGGTACTATAATCTCCAGCACCAAAGAACAACAAGTCACCATTTTCAGCTTGGGTTTTATCTAAAATAGCAGTTAATGAATCGTCGTCTAAAAACTTAACAATAGGTGATTGTAATCCATCACGGCCATTTTCTTTGGCATTGACTTTTATCCAAGCTAAACCACGTGCACCATAACGGGCAACAAATGGAGCGTAATCATCGATTTGTTTACGAGACATTTTGGCACCTTGGGGCACTTTAAGAACAGTAACTCGTCCTTTTGGGTCATTGGCTGGTGCTGAAAAGACCTTAAATTCTACATTTTGTAACGCTTCAGCCACATCAACCAATTCTAAGTCAATGCGTAAATCAGGTTTATCAGAACCAAAACGACTCATTGCTTCTGCATATGTCATGCGAGGAAATTCACTGACCAAATCAACATCTAAAACATGTTTAAAGGTTTTTTGAATCATACCTTCTGCCATGTTTAAGATTTCTTCTTGATCAACAAAAGCCATCTCGATATCTAACTGAGTAAATTCAGGCTGTCTGTCGGCACGCAAATCTTCATCACGGAAACAACGGGCAATTTGATAATACCTGTCCATTCCAGACATCATTAATAATTGTTTAAATAATTGCGGTGATTGTGGTAAAGCATAAAACTTGGCTTGCTGTACACGTGATGGTACCAAGAAGTCGCGTGCTCCTTCAGGTGTGGCTTTGGTTAATATGGGTGTTTCCATGTCTAGGAAATCCATATCATCCAAGTAATTGCGAATACTTCTGGTTAATTTACTGCGCAGACGCATGTTTTTTTGCATAGCTGGGCGACGTAAATCTAAGTATCTGTGTTTGAGTCGTATGGTTTCACCGGCTTCTTCATCCATCATAAATGGCAACGGCTTTGATTTGTTTAATACTTCATAAGTGTCTACAACCACTTCAATTTTACCAGAATTTAAATTAGGATTTTCTTGACCTTCAGGGCGGTTTCTAACGTGTCCTTTGACATGCAAACAATATTCATAACGGGCATCTTCAGCAATTTTGAAGGCCTCAGCATTATCGGGTTCAACCACTACTTGTAATATACCAGAATGGTCTCTTAAATCGATAAAGATAACGCCACCATGGTCACGGCGTTTGTCTACCCATCCACAGACTTCTACTTGTTGATCTAACTTTACTTCTGTTACATTTCCACACAGATCACTACGCATTTAACTTTCCTAATTATATAATTTTGTTCGAACCGGCAATTTTACTGTTTCTGCGCGTGATTTATAGTTATTTCAAATCTAAAATCATAAAAATTAACATTTAGTGCTGTATCTTGATGTATTGAGTAATATTCAGTATTTAAATATCAATTAATTTTTGAAACTATATTAGTTAGTGTATCAATATCTATGTCATGAAATGGCAGAATAAATCCATTTCATGACTGATTACAAGATAGATTTAAGAACCTGATTGGTCTTCAAATGAATTGCTAAAGATATTGTCTAGATTAGCATTAACAGTGATGATGACATCATCTGATTCATCAATGCCTCCATTTGTGGTTCCACCATTGTCTTGAAGTGTGACTGTTATATTGGCTGAGCCCACCGCATTTTCTGCAATATCTAAGTTCAATGTTCCTGAGGGAGAAACTGAAGGAATTGATGCAAATATTTGCGTATCTCCAGCGACTTGGACAATAAATTGTGCATTCTGAGAAGATTCATTTGCTGGTCCTGTAGAAATGTTAAAAGCCCATAGAGGATAATCGTGCAATCCTGCAATGTCATTAGATCCAACATAGCTAAAAAATTCTGATTCGTTGTCAAACGACGGGGCATCATTGACAGGCAGTATATTGACAGTCACATGACCATAGCTTCCCATATTGCCATCAGATACATTATAGGTAAAGTCAAAGGACCCGAAAACATTGGATTGTGTTGTATAAGTGAAGTCACCATTTGTCCACAAATCCACATCTCCTGGGGAATTAATATTTGTACTGTTGGTAGTGACTAATCCTGCATTTAACACCACTAATGGTGATCCTTCTGGGTCAGAGTCATTATCAAGTACATTAAAATTATTGGTCAATGTAATTGAATTGTCTTCTAAGATATCAAAAGAATCATCGTTTCCATCAGGAAAAGCATTACTTTCTGAAGCACTGTATTCTACTGCGCCGATATCGCATCCATCAGAAAAATCTCCACCTCTCTCACTCAAGAAATTATCATTAATAATTCGAACTTGACTCATGGGGTTAAAGTAACCTCTTTGATCTGTTATTTTATTACTACATCTGCCTTGATCAAGTAGAGGCGAATCACTCATAGGAGATCTTGTAAATGTGGAACCACCAGTGACTGACATGGCTTGTAACTTAGGCAAATTAGCAACTGATCCAACCAAATCATCATTTACATTGGGTAATCCAATTGGAAAACTTGTTGATATGCCTTGATTTCCATTGATAAAATTATGTCCAAGCGTGTTAAATCCGCCTGAAAGATTGGCCCGGTTATTAGAAACAGAATTGTCATTATTGGTTGCTAAAACATTATTAAATATATCTACAGGTGCTGTTGCACTGGTATAAATTCCACCAGCACCCCTTCCAGTATTAGAGGAATTGGCATCGGCTGTATTTCTAGTAATGGTTGTGTGTTTGATATGCACTAATGAGTAATCCGCAGGAAAACCAGGGCCGCCAATTGAAATCGCGCCTCCAACACCATATGACTGATTTTCGTCAATGGTAGAACTATCGATTGTCAGTTCTGAAGTTGCAATTGGAGATGATGATAGCATCCAAATAGCTCCCCCCATTGAATCACCTGTTGCATTAGTAGGAGTTGCAGTGTTTTGAGCTAAATTATCATAAAAAGTTGAATTGTAAATTTCTACAGATTGGAATGCACCTATAAAGATAGCACCACCACCTCCAGTATTACCATTGATTTGTTCTACTGATCCAATTGTAGAATTGTTATCAAATTCACACATGTCAATGACAACTAAATTATCGACTGATCCTGCATATCCAATAGATAGTGCACCCCCAGCATATTCTGCATTGTTATTCGTGAATCTTACTCTTTCTAGTAGCAGGCTTGAACTTGATAGCGAGACCAATAACCCACCACCTGTATTATCTGGTGCGGTACCAATACCAGCATAACCACCCTCAATGGTGACCCCTTTTATGGTAAAGTCAGCGACCACAATATTTTTAATGATACCAACCCGATCTGACCCAATTGTTGTTAAAGTTAACAAATCTTTATGAGGTCCATCAATGATAGCAGACTCAATTAATTCAAAAGGCAACTCAAGTGCAATGGCAGTTGGAAGAATGACACTGTCAAATTTAATTGTATCGATAATAGGCAGATTTTCACCCGCGATACATTCTCCCATGGTGTTTCCTGATGCAGTATTGGTATTGGCTGACACGATGGCTTCGTGGAATGTACAAAAACCATCATCTGCAGATGAGACAAAACCTGAGTTAGAATTAACAATGATATCAGCTGCATAAACATTAAAGCTGATTAAACATATATAGATTGTGCTTTTTATAAAATTTTTTAACATATTATCCCTCAATGATTTTTTAATAAGTAATTGAGGTAAAGATTAACAGTTCTATAAAAATCAATGATGAAGCAATGATGAAGAAATGATGATTTTAATTGTTAATCATCATAAGTACCTGTTTTATATATGTTTAGTTGTATATATAATGGTATTTGATAAGGCGTGGTTTCAAAAGGTCAGTTTTTTTTTAAAAATTCATTAAGATTGTATAAATTAAGAATACGTGTGCCTGATTTATACAAAATCAGGCACACAAATCCTATGCTGAGATTACTTAAACTTTATTTTAAAGTCCAATTGTAATCTGTCATATTCAGTTTGGGTTAATTCGCTTTGATCAATTTCAGAATCAATATAAGTTAATCCTAAAGCCATGTTCTTTTGCAAACCATAACCGGCTTTAAGTAGCAAGCCTTTTGAATCAGTGTTACCGCCACCAAAGTCTGAATCGTTGAAAGTACCAACCACGGCATCAGCTTCTGTGTCAAGATAAGCTAGTCCAAAATCCCAAGAACCTGAACCACTGACTTTTCCATATTTAAATCCAGCAGTATAGGCAGTATCTAAATCATCAGCTGCCGTATTGCGATAGTAATTGGCGTAAACTGAAAGAGGGTGGCCTGAAACTTTGGTTTTGACTTCTGCAAAAAATTCAGCAATATTAAAGTCATTGGCCAAGTTACCATCGGCATCTAATGTATTGCCTCTGTTTTTACCATTATATAATGGTGTTTGTCCTTGTAGTTCTCTGTAGTCATAATAACCAATACCAGCGTTGAACGATACATCATCAGAAACTTTAAAAGTATTCATCAATTGTCCACCAAACATTAACGTGTCATCAGCAGAACTGCGTTCTTCTACAGAAAAACCCACTAAACTGCCGATAAGTGAAGCGTATTCAAAATTTAAAGCGAGTCCTTCTGGGTTTAAATCTCCATCCCAAAGGATTGGTGTTTTAGCTGGTTTGTAAAATGGATTTTTCATTTTACCACCTATTAAGGTGAAGTTATCGTTTAGATTATAATTAAAATAAGCCAAGTCAAGACGCACATCTTTGCTTGAAAAACCACCATCTAATGACTGGTTAGTAGAAACAGGATCATCTCCTCCAGTTGCCAACCCTAAAGTAAAACCTAAATCATCATTCACTTCCATGCCGAATTGAGCACGCAATCTAACTCGGTTTCTTTGGCGAATTTCATTGCCTTTTTGATCTATGTATTCATATCTGTCACGAAAATCAGCTTTAAATGAAACCCTATCTGCCCAAGATTTCGCTGCAGACTTTTCTTCTGTGGCTTTTTCGACTATTTGAGAGATTTCTTTTTGGTTTTCTTGTGTGGCTTTTGTTTTGGCTTCAAGTTTGTTAAGCCTTTCAGTTAACATTTGCACTTGTTGTCTTAGCAGTGCAATTTCTTCGGACGTTTCACTGGCAAATGAGGATTGGCTCATTGCAGACAGTAATGAAAGAATTAAGATTGTGTATTTCATGGTTTTAATCCATAATTAATAAGAATGGATGCATTTTACGCTTCATATATGACAAATCCATGACATTAATCAATAAATAATAAAATAGACAAATTGAGATAGAATTCTACGGTTTTTACTTGTGCATATATCGCTGAATTTGGGTTATGATGTACAATAAGAAGATGAAGAATAACGCTTGGCAAAAAGAACTGTTTTATGGATTAATATTTTTAATATTGGGCTTAATAACCGGTGCCATTACTTCATATTGGGAATGGGGGTTTGTTGTTTGGTTCATTATTTATATCATATGGAAATGGGTGGAGTTGTATTATTTTTATAGCTGGTATAGAAAAGGAGCAGATGAAAATAACGTTCCATTGAACTCAGGCATTTGGGAAGAGATCAGTTGTTTGGTTATTCAAAATAAAAAAATAAACCGTAAAATTGAGAAAAAAAATATTTCCTTACTCAAACAATTTAATACCACAGCTCAGGCATTGCCGTATGCAACCATACTACTCAATAAAAGGTTTGAAATATATTGGGTTAATAATGCCTCTCAAAGGATATTGGGTGTTATTAAAGGCAAAGATGAACATTCTAAAATTGACAATATTATTAGAGACCCTGAATTCATTATAATGCTTAAAGATAATGTGGACAGTCAAGAAATCAAAATGACACATCCCATAGATCAAGATCGAAAAATTCAAATCAGGTTAATTAAACTTACCAACAAACAATTTTTATTGGTTGCTCGAGACATCAGTGAACAAGAATTGTTACGTAAATCTCGCAAGGCGTTTGTTGCCAATGCTTCGCATGAATTAAGGACTCCATTAACAGTCATTACTGGTTACTTGGAAATGTTACATGGATCTGATGAAATTTCTAATAAATGGATGACTGCCATTGAGCAGGCCTTGCAACAATCAAATCGAATGGAAAATATTATTGATGACATGTTGAAGTTATCTAGTATTGAACATGAACACTTTTTAGAAGACAACGATGAAATCATTGATATGCCGAATGTGATTAATCGATTGTTTAATGATGTCAAAAATAGCTCAAGTGCTAAATACCATCAATTTCATGCCAACATTGATTCAACATTGAAAATAAGTGGAAATGAAAAAGATATTATTAGTATATGCCTCAATCTATTGAATAATGCGGTTATACATACTAAATCAGAAACTGAGGTTTCATTGCGATGGTATAAACAAAATACCAATGCCATACTTTGCATATGTGATAATGGTGATGGAATAGAGCAGAAACACATCAATCACTTAACAGAACGATTTTATCGGGTAGATAATTCTCGTGACAAAAACAAATCCTCCACTGGGCTTGGATTGGCAATAGTCAAACAGATATGCGACAATCATGGAGCAAAACTTTCTATAGAAAGCAATAACGATACTGGCACCTGCTTTAAAGTTGAGTTTTCTGCCAATCGGATTGTAGCTTTATAATAAGTACTTATAAAATTTGCCAATAAGGAACTTCACCAAAATACTCTGATAAAAAATCGATTAAAAACCTTACCCGTTTTGACAAGTGTCGGGTTTGTGGGTAAATGGCATAAACATTCAACTTTTCAGGCTTTACAATTTCAGGTAAAATAGGAATTAATTGTTTTAATTTAATGTATTTATAAATGATGAAATCAGGAGTATAAGTTATGCCCATTCCTGCCAGTGCAGCTTGAGACAAGTATTCACCATTATTGGCTTCTAAAACACTGGGTATATTAACCTGGGTCTGATTGTTGTTAACATCAGTGAGCTTCCAGTTATCGGGTGAGTTATTATATTTTAATTTGACATGACCGTGTTGAAAGTCACTAATATGGATTATCCTTGGATGAGATTTTAAATAATCTGGACTGGCAGCCAAAACCAATTGTGTATGACTGATTTTACGTGCAATTAAACTTGAATCTTTTAACTGTGTAATGCGAATAGCCAGATCAAAACCTTCGTCAACAATTTCGACTTTTCTGTCATTAAAATCTAAATCAAAATGTATTTCTGGATGGATGTCATTGAACTCCCTTAATGCTGGAGCTAAGTGAAGAAGCCCAAATGACAAAGGCGCTGCTAATTTTATTCGGCCAACCAAAGCACAATGTTCATCTTGAATGGATGATTCTACTTCAGTCACATCTTCAATAATCCTTAAACTTTGTTGGTAATAGCTTTTACCACTGTCAGTTAATGATTGGCTTCGGGTGGTTCGTGTCAGTAATGTCACACCTAGGCGACGTTCCAATTCTGCCAGTTTTCTTGAGACTGCTGATTTTACCGTATTCATCTGCTCAGCTGCCTTGGTGATACTACCAGCATCGACTATCCGAACAAATGTTTGCATGTCTTCTATTTGATTCATGCCATAATAATACCTTATTGTTCTCAATATGTGAACAGTGATTTCTTATTTTGGCTATTTATCTATTAAAATTAAACAATATAATGGAACCATCAATTAACTAATACAGGATAAAAACATGAATTTTTTAAATACATACAGCAGTCTTATTGGCAGAATACTTATCAGTTTGATATTTTTAATGGCAGGCATAAATAAAATATTTGCTTACGCTGCGACAGAAGGTTACATGCAAGCCATGGGCGTTCCAGGCGTTTTATTGCCAATGGTAATACTACTAGAAATAGTGGGTGCAGTGGCCATTATTATTGGATACAAAACGAAATTATTCGCATTTTTATTGGCTGGTTTTTCCATAGTATCAGCCTTCTTATTTCACTTTAATTTTGCAGATCAAACACAATCAGCATTGTTCATGAAAAACATTGCCATTGCGGGTGGTTTTCTATTTTTAGTGGCCAACGGTGCAGGGCTTGTATCTATAGACAACAAATCTACAAAAGGAGAATAAGATGACTCATAATACAATACTACAGATTGATTCTAGTATGCGTGCAACAGGTTCTTTAAGCCGACAAGTTGGGCAGATGGTTTCGCATAAATTGTTGCAAGAAAACCCTAGCTTAATAATAAATTACAGAGATGTTGCACAAGGATTGCCTTTAATCGATGAAGAATGGATTAATGCAAACTTTACACCTGAAGATCAACGGGATGAACAAACCAAAGGTGTATTAGAGTTTTCAGATAAATTGGTTTCAGAACTAAAGCAGGCGAAATACATAGTCATAGCATCACCGACTTATAATTTTAATATACCCGCTTATTTAAAAGCATGGGTTGATTTGATTGCACGAGCCAGACTTACATTTAAATACACGGAAAATGGGCCGGTTGGTTTATTAAACGATAAAAAAGCTTATTTAGTCATCGCATCAGGCGGAGTTCCTGTAGGCAGTGATGCAGATTTCGTTTCACAATATTTGAAACGCATTATGTCGTTTGTTGGCATTACAGATGTCAAAATCATAGATGCAACAAAAGTCAATTTAGAACAATTAACAGATAATGATGCAGAGGCATTGGTCGCATGAAAAAAAACAGAACAGTAACACAAATTATAAACGGTAATAAAACATCAGATGGTGATGGAGTACAACTCACTCGCATTATTGGTTCTCCTGAGTTAGACATGCTTGATCCATTTTTATTGTTAGATGCATTTGGCTCAGAAAAACCTTTAGATTATATAGGCGGTTTTCCGCCGCATCCTCACAGAGGTTTTGAAACTGTAACATACATGTTAGCAGGCAAGATGCGCCACAAAGACAGTGCTGGCAATGAGGGGGTGATAGAACCTGGTGGTATACAATGGATGACAGCTGGTAAAGGCATCATTCATTCAGAAATGCCTGAACAAGAACAGGGTTTATTGGCTGGTTTGCAATTGTGGGTTAATCTGCCTGCTTCTGAAAAAATGACCGAGCCAAAATATCAAGAATACGATAAACAAGAGGTGCCAATTGAACAGGTGGATACTGGTATTGAAATCAATGTTATTGCTGGGAAAACCAGAAATGGCACTTTAGGCATAGTTAATAATGACTTAATTGATCCAATTTATTGGCATGTAAAGATTAATGAAAATATTGAGTTTAATCAAGACGTACCAGAGGGGCACAATGCCTTTATTTATGTGATTGATGGCAATATTTCGATTGGTGATGAAAAGGCAAAAAAAGGCCAACTGGCTGTCATTTCTGATGGTTCGCAAGTCAATTTACAGGCATTAGATAATAGTGAGTTTGTTTTAATTGCAGGTAAACCATTAAATGAGCATGTTGCGCGTGGTGGTCCATTTGTGATGAATACCAAGCAAGAAATCTATCAGGCTTTTGCCGATTATAAATCGGGCCAATTGGCTTAATAGAGAATGGTTATTTGATATATGGAATCAGATCTAAAAAATGAAAAGCAGATACGGTACGGTATTTGCTTCACCAATTATCACGCAATGACCTTAAACTTACGAATACATCTTTATCTGAATTTGCGCTTGTCGGTAGATTTTGCCTGACTTCAGAGTTTTGTAACCTAAAAAACGTATTAATTTGGCGTTCATCAGCCATGGTTGTTTTCAATGGATTAATATTTACATCTGAGTTTTTGTATTTTACTAACCATTGCTTTGCTGAATTGTTTGTTGGCTCCCTACTTAAGGTGAAATTTAAATTATTTTCTAAATAATCATGTCCAGGTAAAATGATAATGTCATCTGGTAAATTGACAAATTTTTCTTGAATGGTGTCAAACATATCAGAAACACTGCCACCATGACAATTACCAACACCAGCATTAAATAAGATATCACCAGTAAATATGTATTCTGGTTTTTCATTATGATGGACAATGAAACACAAGTGTGCCTGACAATGACCTGGTGTATCCAAAACTTCAATAACACAACCTTCTTCTATGTTAATTCTTTCATTAGATTTTAATGAACGTGATAAACCAGGTATTTTTCCAATACCATTGTTATGTGCCCAAACTTCACAGCCGTGTTCATTCACTAATGCTTGATTGCCTTGGGTGTGGTCCCAATGCTCATGTGTGTTTATGATAGTGGTTATTATTAAACCGTTTTTGTATATAAAATCATTAACCAAAGTTTCATTCCATGGATCAATAACAATGGCATTCTTGTTTAACAATTCAATAATATATGTAAAATTTCTTAATGAACTGTTTGTATATATTTGATGTATTTTCATAAAATTGAAACCATGATTAGAAACATTGTATAGAGTAGAATATTATTAATTGTACTAGAGAGGATGCGATATCAAAACAATGCAGTTTAATTTTCCCATAATTATTTATGTTTATAAATATTAACTAAATACTCAAATCTTAAATGCCCATCAAAAAGATAAAAATTAGCCATTTTGTAGCGATTTTATTCAAATAATGGATTATATGAAATAAAACAGCCAAAATATGTTTGAATTTTATGGAAATGATAAGATAATTAAATCGCTACGACGCGGGTCTGGTCAAAACCCCAACTGTAGTATTTAGTGGGAGCCAGTCACATCTAGGAGATGGGCTGGCTTTTTTATTGTTTTTAAAAACTAAATGATTGGCTATTTATATTCTAAAGACGTAACAACTCAATCCAAGATATATCCCATGTCAAAAGTCATGAACTGACTGGTTAATATCTTGAAATGATTTTTTTTAATAGTTAATATTGACTTTTTATTCATCTATGCTTATAAGTGTTTTATGAATCAAATCAGTTTGAAAACAATAAAATCGAAAAAGAATAAATGGTGGATGAAAATGCACTTTTTGTTTTCGCTACTTATTGTTTCTCAATATTATGTTTTTGATCATCAAATAGAACATCTGAATGATTTTAATGATACAGAATGTGTTCAATGTATCGTTTCTACTGATTACTTTGATTCAACAAGTAACAGTGTCATCATAAATGATGCTCTGCCTGATTCAGTTTTTAAGCTAAATATTGGTCAGTCAGTCGCTAAAAACCCTCCAGGATTCTATTCTAGTCGCGCCCCACCAACAATTATCTAAGTTCAAAATAGTAACAATTATAAAGATAGATATAAACATCTATTTTTGACGTATTTACAATTCATGTCATATTCATGAATGAAAATTTAGGTAATAAAATGAATAAATTCAAATCAATTCCAGTAGTTGCATCATTATTAATGGTGCCTGTAATACACGCAGCAACCCTAGAAGGTAAAGTCTCTAGAGATGGCAAGCCCATTTCTAACATAAAGTTAGTAATACCATCAATCAATCTAAATGCCACCAGTGATGAAGGTGGAACGTTTGTCTTTGAAAACATCGACTATGGACAGTACTTATTAGATATTAAAGGATCAAACAATAATCATTTCAATATTAAAGTTAACTTTACTGAAAATGACCCAGTCAATATAGAACTCTCTTCATTAAATTATGAAGAAATAGTCGTAACAGCAAATCCACTTGAACATAATATTTTGAAAATGACAACACCAGCAACGGTATTGACCGAAGAGGATTTAGTTCTGAATAGATCCTTGAGTTTAGAGCAAACTTTAAATGGCATTCCTGGTGTCAACTCAGGTAGTTTTGGCGCTGGTGCGGGTCAAATTGTCATTCGTGGCCAACAAGGCCCACGAGTCAGTGTATTAAATAATAGCATTACACTCCAAGATGCGGCATCTGTCAGTCCTGATCACTCAATTACATCTGAGCCTTTATTGGCCAAACAGATTGAGGTTCTTAAAGGTTCTGCAACATTATTGTATGGAGGTGGGGCCATTGGTGGCGTTGTCAATGTTTTAGATAATATCATTCCTACACAACCAGTTGACGGTATCCAAGGTGGAGTTGAAGTGCGTTTATCTGATTCTGCATTAGAAGAAAGGGCAACAGTATTAAGCTTGGAAGCAGGTATTTCTGATAATCTAGTTGCGCATTTTAGTTACTTTAATACAGAAACAGCAGATTATGAAATACCTGGTTTTGCTGAATCTGAGATTTTGCATGATTCAGAAGGTCACGATGATGATCATGATGATGGAGATCACGATGATGGGGATCATGAAGAAGAGGAAGAAGCCTTTGGACTATTAGAAAACACCTCAGTTAAATCTGATGGATTTAATGTGGGTTTTTCTATACTGAATGACAATGGGTTTTGGGGGGTTTCGTATTCTGATTTTGATAGAAATTATGGTATTCCAGGTCATGAACACCATGAAGAAGAACACGATGATGATCACAAAGGTGATGGCGATGGAGATCATGAAGAAGAGGAAGAAATTGTACGCATTGATATGGAAAAATCAGTATTTAACATAAAAGGACAACATATGTTTAATAACGATGGATTTTTTAAGTTGTTAAAAACCCATTACTCGGATACTGATTATCAACACATAGAACTAGAAGGAGATGAAATTGGAACAATTTTCAGCAATGATGCCAATGAACTCAGAGTTGAATTAACGCATAATCACTTAGGTGGTTTTACAGGTGTTTGGGGTGTTCAATCGTCTAATCGAGATTTTGCTGCAGTTGGAGACGAAGCCTTTATATTGCCTTCGGATACTCAAATATTAAGTGTTTTCATGATTGAAGAGAGAGATTTTGATAATTGGCATGCTGAATTTGGATTGAGATATGATAAACAATCTATTTCAACGGAATTGTATAATGATATAGATGACAATGCTTTTAGTCTATCATTAGGTGGGACTTTTGAGTTAAATGAAAACTGGACATTACCAATCAATATAGCCTCTGCTCAAAGGCTTCCAACAGCTGAAGAATTATTTTCAAATCAATCTGGTGCCGATGAACTCATTGCTCATTTGGCCACAAATACGATAGAAATCGGTAACCCAGAATTAAATCATGAAACAGCAAGAAACTTCGATATTGGCATCAGGTACAGAAATAATGGTTTCGCATTTAATCTTTCTGCATTTAATAATAGCATTAGTGATTACATATTCTTACAGAATACAGGTGAGGAAATCGATGAATTGCCCATATTGAATTATCAACAACTAGATGCCACATTTAAAGGTTTTGAAACAGATATTTCTTATCAACACAACAGTGAAAATGGCTTTATTTGGAATTACCAATTGTTTGCAGATTCAACCAAGGCTGACTTAGATAATGGCGATAACGTGCCTAGAATCCCTGCTAAAAGAATAGGATTTGATATTGGAATGCTCTATGGAAACTGGGGTTTAAACTTAGATTATGTTAATGTCAGTGATCAAAATACAATAGCTGAACTTGAATTGCCAACAAAAGGATATGATGCGGTTGGTTTAAACATAAATCGAATATTTGAGCATGAAAAATTTAAAACATTACTATTTTTGAATGTTGACAATTTGTTGGATGAAGAAATAAGAGAGCATGCCTCGTTTATTAAAGACATTGCCCCAAGACCGGGTAGAAGTATGACCGCAGGTATACGTGTCACATTTTAATGACAAAGGTATTGTTCTTTAAAATATAAAACTGATATTCTCTTGGCGCCCACGTTAGGCTTTTTATAAGCCAAACGTGGGCGTTTTTAGTTTTTAATACTAATAACTTCACATCATATGTTAGTATTTACTTCTAACTATCATTTTCTTAAATAATGATATCAGCACAAATCTTTGGCAATTATTAGTTTGCTATTCAATTTGGAGATGACTATGAAAAAATCCTTTATCCCTTGCATCGGATCAGTAATGAGTGCTGATATAGCCGTTCCTGAACATGAAAGTGAATTGCGTTTTTATTCTCGTATTCTAACTACAGGTGTCAATCCACTGTGGCGTGAGGATTTAATGAACAACATGGGCATGCCAATTATCGGCTTGGGTGAACGCATAAAGGAATATGATCACCTTCCTCTGCAATGGATGCCTCACATTCAGGTTGCCGATGTTGCAGCCAGTGCCCAACGTGCACTCGAACTGGGTGGCAGTGAACTTATGCATGGCAAGGATGACAATGGAAACAGTCAATGGGCAGTGATACTAGATCCAAGTGGGGCGGCTTTTGGAATCATTCCTGTTATACCAGCAGAAGCAATGCCACAACTGGATTCATCAGGCCTAATGGGAAACATCAATTGGCTTGAATTAACTGTCTCGGATACTGCAGCAATAGTAGATTTTTACATACAAGTCGTTGGCTGGTCTACAGACCGAAACGAACACAATGGTGAATGTAGCAGAAATATGTTTAGTGGAGGCGGCGATACTGTTGCTGAAATTTGTCATGCACATGCCGATAAAATAGATTTGCCATCAGTTTGGTTGATCTATTTGCCAGTCGATGATTTGACTGAAAGTCTAAAACGCGTCAAAGAAGATGGCGGCAATGTCATTAATGTTGTGCAGAGAATAGATGGTGAATCATTAAGTGCTGTGATTCAAGATCCGGTAGGAGTATACTTTGGGTTGGCCCAAAGTTCATGACATTATCCCAGTATGTAAAAAAACGAAATGGAGTGTCAATTGGTGCACCTGGTTCCATGATCAATATGCTCAAGCGTTCATTGGGAGCCAGTTCATTTTATTTATTTTGGCACTATTGGAACCCAATTTGGGGTTATTATCTTTCTCTAAAAGTGATGAGGCCTCTTAATCAGTTTCTGCCGAGAAGTTTTGCCATTGTTCTGACATTTACATTCAGTGGTGCAATACATGACCTGGCAATATCATTGATAAAATGGCAGGTAACATACTTTATGACGGTGTGGTTTTATATTATGGGTTGTATTGTTTTGATTACAATTAAATTTAAAATCTCATATCAAGGCCTAGACGGCTTGATTCGAGCCATAATAAATTTTGCATTAATAGCATTCAGTTTTGTATTGTCCCTTGTTATTTCAAAGTATTAAATCTAATTTGACTCAAAAGATATAGACATTGATTTCTAATTAACTTGACTGAGGCCATTGAATATCAATTGTATTTCATATATGTGTTAAAATTAATCATGGTCAAATATTTTATTTGGGAAATACTAAAACAACTTACTATAAAATACTAGTAAACTCGCATGATTAAAAATTCTAACAAAAACATGCATAAGCAGCTCGAACTTATCCGCATCAATGATTTTTTCAGTAAATCCAAAGGCATTTATAGTGGGTTAACAATCAATATCATTATTACCAGTTTTCTTGTAGCCCCTTATACAAGTGTGAAAGCAATAATCTATTGGATTTTGGCACTCATTATTTGTTATATTCCCAGGATAATATATACGCTTCAGTATTTTAAAGCCAAAAAATTACAACAAATCAATGTAGACAACATCCAACAATGGGAAAACAAGATATTTTTTAATTGTATCTTGCCATTTATTGCCTACTCATCCTTGGCCTTTTTACCTTTTGTAGGTGATGTCAGGCTGGGTTTTATGGTCACAGCGCTCTCCTTAATCTGTCTCTTGGTTGGAGGCAGTATTGTTTATAGTTCATCTAAAAAAATCTTGAGCCTTTATTTGTATACATGTTTTAGCTTTTTAATTGCTCGATGCTTATATGAAGGCACATATCACTTTTATTTTTTAGGGGTTTATTTTTTAGTAACTGTCTCTTATACACATCTGACGCTGCCGACGATCTACTCTGTGTA
>OJDV01000204.1_pt1 | contig 23256 bp, 22 predicted proteins | sample 1592911 | NCBI WGS metagenome assembly OJDV01 (sample SAMN05416860, study PRJEB24817) | seawater metagenome | isolation source: Sea water | place: Canada:Atlantic | collected 2013-11 | reverse complement strand
AGAGCCTCCACTAATTTATAAGCTCATGTGTTCCAATTTATCTGACGACGGACAAATTGATGTTTGTTACTTTATAAAATAACAAATAATAAACAGGCAAGAGGAACCTCTAATGCGCAAGCAAGCAGCAACACGGCAATCGGATGTTTTGGATGTCTTACATGCACAAGATAAGCCTATGACGGCCTATGCTATTTTGGATCGTATGAAAGAAGATGAGCCACATCTTGCGGCACCCACAGTTTACCGTGCCCTTGCAGCTTTGACAGATCAGGGGCGCGCGCATAAATTGGAATCCATCAAAGCCTTTGTGCCTTGCCGTTGTTGTCATGATGCGTCGGTTCCTGTGCTTGCTATTTGTGAAGACTGTGGAACTGTCGAAGAGCATGATGGAGTTCAGTTGCTTAAGGAATTATCAATGATTTCGGCAAAGAGCCAATTCACTGCTGCGCGACATATCGTTGAAATCCACGGCCAATGCAGACAATGCGCTCGTTAAAAATATCATAGAAATAAAAGGATTACAGACATGAAAACACTTCCACTCGTTGCCATTGTCGTTGTTACAGCAACATCAGCTTTCGCCGAAGAAGCGCGCCAAGTTGATGCGCATGAACATGGTGTAGGCCAGTTGGATATAGCCTTTGATGGCAATCAGATTGCGATAGAGTTGCATGCGCCAGGATCAGATATTGTAGGCTTTGAATATGCTGCGGAAAGCTCTGATGATCGTGCCGCTGTTGATGCGGCTGTTGCAAAACTGGCGGTGCCACTTGATTTGTTTGTTTTACCAGCTGCCGCTGAATGTAGTGTAGTTCAGGCAAGTGCTGAATTAGAGAGTGAAGAAGAGCATGCCGATGAGGATCACGCGGAAAATGATGAAGAACACACTGAGGCTGACCACGCGAAACATGAGGAAGAAAGTGGGCATACGGAGTTCCACGCAGAATACCTTTTAACATGTGCTCAACCTGATGCTGCATCTGAGATTACATTTACGTATTTTGAGACCTTTCCAAACGCGGTAGAACTTGAAGTGCAGGTTGTGTCGGACGCGGGCGCGAATGCATTTGAGGTGGAGCGCAATAACCCAAAGCTTGATCTACGCGGCATGTTTTAGGCGGCCCTAGAGTGTCAGATGAAACGTCAATTTTAGAACTAGAAGATGTCCGCTATCGCTGGCCAGGGCGGACATCTTTTGGGTTGTCTGTTCCTGCATTCGGGTTAAAATCTGGTGAAACGGTTTTATTGTTAGGCGAAAGTGGGTCAGGTAAATCAACGCTACTCTCTTTAATTTGTGGAACGGTTACTGCAAATTCAGGCAGAGTGGCCGTTTCTGGAACAGACATAGCATCGCTTTCGGCGGGGCAACGAGATCGGTTTCGTGCTGAACAGATTGGCTTAATCTTTCAACAATTTAACCTGCTCCCCTATGCAAGCGTGCTGGATAATATTCTGTTGCCTTTGCGATTTGCACCAGAGCGTCGAAGTCGTGTGAACGCGCCTCAAGATGAGGCAATACAGTTATGCCAAGACTTAGGGTTACCGCGCGATGTGATTAATGCGCGCGCAGGGACACTTAGTGTTGGGCAACAGCAACGGGTTGCCGCCGCACGTGCGTTGATCGGACAACCGCCGCTTATCATTGCGGATGAACCAACGTCTGCGCTTGATGCAGCTACACAAACTACTTTCTTGGAATTGCTTTTCGCGCAGTCTCAATCACACGGCACAACACTTTTGATGGTGAGCCATGATGCACGATTAGCCGATCAATTTGATCGTGTCGTGCAGATGTCTGATATTGCCAAGGCTGAAAGAGTAACCCCATGATTTTACGTCTTGCCTTTGGTTCACTTATGGCCCGCGCACTGACTGTTGGCATGACTATCCTTGCAATCGCTTTGTCGGTTGCGTTGTTTCTGGGGGTTGAAAAAGTACGCACTGGAGCTAAGGCCAGTTTCGCAGACACGATATCGGGTACTGATTTGATTGTTGGTGCGCGATCAGGTTCCGTGCAGCTGTTGCTGTATTCGGTGTTCAGGATTGGCAATGCCACCAACAATCTGACTTGGGAAAGTTACCAAGATATTGCTGAGCGACCTCAAGTGGATTGGATTGTGCCAATTTCATTGGGCGACAGTCATCGCCAATTCCGTGTGATGGGGACGACGGCTGAATTTTTTGATCGTTACAAGTATCGTTCGGGGCAATCACTGGAGTTAAGTGATGGTGCCATCATGTCTGATCTTTTCGATACAGTGATCGGGGCCGATGTTGCTGCGACGCTTGGATATGAAATTAACGACCCAATTGTGGTGGCGCATGGATTGGCTTCGTTCACTGAACATGAAGATCAACCCTTTCGTGTTTCTGGTATTTTGGAAAAAACGGGTACACCCGTTGATCGTACTGTGATTGTTAGCTTAAAAGCCATTGAGGCTATTCATGTAGATTGGAAAAGCGGAGCTAAGACCTCTGGCATGTCGACAGCTGCTGATGTGATCCGAGAAATGGAACTGCAACCCCAAGCGGTGACGGCTGCTTTGGTCGGTGTCAAAGGTCGCTTGCAAGTATTCGGCTTGCAAAGATCGATTAACGAATACAAGCAAGAGCCGCTTCTGGCGGTTTTACCTGGTGTTGCATTGCAAGAACTCTGGCAGATCGTTGGTATCGCTGAAACTGCCCTGATAGCTGTTTCGGGGATGGTCGTTATTACAGCTCTTATAGGTATGATGGCCACGATCTTTTCCAGCCTGAATGAACGCCGCCGTGAAATGGCGATCTTTCGAGCTATGGGTGCGCGGCCACGCGTTATTCTTGGGCTGCTGGTACTAGAGGCTAGTTTAATGGCAGCAATTGGCGCGATCTTGGGTCTGATGTTTCTTTATATCGGTCTCATCATTGCACAACCGCTTGTTGATAGTGCGTTTGGGCTTTGGCTTCCAATCGATCCACCGACCCTGCGCGAAGTGTGGGTCTTGTTGAGTGTTATAGCTGCTAGCGCAATTGTGAGCTTGGTACCTGCCTTGAGAGCCTATCGTTTATCTCTTGCCGATGGTATGATGGTTAAAATTTAGGAAAAGGGTATGAGAAGATGAGTTTGTCACGTCGAAACCTTATTGCTGCTGCGGCGGCTTTTGCTGGCTTGCCGCGTAGCGCACATGCCGCAACGCCGCGTGAGATTACCTGGGATGATCTTATCCCCCCAGGTGTGCCTTATTCCGAGATTATTGGTGAAGGTGAGATGGATGAGCAAAATGATGTGTGGAGCCCTGTATTTGATGCAAATGCCACAAAGCTAAATGATGCTTTGGACGGCGCATATATCAAGATGCCTGGTTTCATTATTCCGATTGATATATCGACGAAAGGTGTAACGAGCTTTGTTCTTGTGCCTTATACTGGCGCTTGCATTCATACGCCGCCGCCGCCGCCGAACCAATTGGTGTTTGTCACAAGTAAAACGCCATGGCCCAGTGATAAGCTGTGGGATGCTGTTTGGGTAATCGGGCAAATGCAGCATGAGTTACAATCCACGGAAGTGGCTGAAACAGGGTATACTTTGGTTGCGGACAAGATGGAGGTTTACGTTTGGTAGACTTTCATTTGGATCGCAGAGCTGCTCTGGCTGGCTTAGGCGCTTTGATATTCCTTCCACAAATAGCCCGTGCCACAGACTACATTGATTTAGATTGGTCAGACCTGTTACCAGACGGTCAGATAGCAATTCCACCAATGCTGCAGAATCTGATTGACCACGAACAAACAAATCCCATGAGCCGGCAACCTGGATCTATGGGAGTGCGCTCGGATTGGAATGGTCAGACTGTTCGTATCCCAGGGTTCATCGTTCCTATTGATTATTCAGGGATCGGCGTGACAGCATTCATTCTTGTACCATTTGTGGGGGCATGTGTGCATGTACCGCCCCCTCCTGCCAACCAGCTTGTTTTTGTTACGACAGAGACGGCATATGAGAGCACAGGATTATATGAACCTGTGGATGTAATTGGAACCTTTGGAACAGCTTCAATGAAAACCGAGCTTGCACAGGTTGCTTATGCTCTATCCGCTGATCGCATTATACCTTACAAAAGGTAGCGAACGGTAAACCCACTTAAAGAACATCTATACGAATATCCGCTTTTTCCGAAAAACCAGACATTGAGATATCAGCAAGCAATTCGGCCCAACCAAGGTCTGCTAAGGGCCGTAATTACCTCTTAGAATACCCTACAGTATACCTGCTACATCACAACTAGCTCTGACCTTTTACTGCACGACATTCAGCTATGACCGCATTCAGTGCCTTCGAAAAACTAACTATACCTGATGCGTATGAATTAAATATGCTTTCGAAGAGCTCGCCATCAATCAGGAGCAGATCTGCATATGAGTACCCGTTCTTCCCAAGCACTTTCACCACATTACTTTCAAACTGGCCTTGATTTACTGTTCCAAAGTTATCTGAATGATCCTCATGACACTTGTGGTTCACAGTTTTCTCAGCCCCCTGCCCTGTTTGTTTAAACTCACCAACGACGCCCCCTTTTTCTATTTCCTTTTTCTTTTCTTTTTCGGGTGCAGTGGGGTGCAGGCTTGGGCGGCATTGCAATGCCGGTTTACGGGAACCCGGTTGCACCCCAGATGGGTTTTTATCGGTAGCAATATTGCTATGGTTTGGTTTGCATCCGCTGGTCTTGCGCAATGCGACCTGATTGCGAGACCGTAGTGTTTTGCGCGTAGTGTTTATCGCCCCGCACTCTTTCAATTCTGACATTGCTTTGCGAACACTGCGCTCACAAAGCCCGGTTTTGTCTTGTATTCTTTGGACAGAAGGGTCGCAACGCCCCGTTTTCGGGTTTTGGTGGTCAAGCAACCGAATGAGGACAACCAACGCACTGCGGGTCAAACGTGGCTCCACGCTAACCCAATGTTGTATCGCTTGCCACTTATCAACCAACTGTAGGTATTGAGGTTGGCTCATCGGACAATCCCTTGATCAGAAGCCGCACCAACTGCGCACTTCTCTATCCAGGCTTGAATATCCCTGACGCGGTACCTGACCGAGCGCCCGATATAAATGCGGTTCGGGCCTTCATTACGCATCACGGCTATTTCCAGGAACCGTTTGCTAACTCCAAACCTGTCCGCGACTTCTTGCCGTGTTAAAAGCCGATCTTCATTCTGCTCACGCATGACCTTGTCTCCTGTTGTGCTGTCATGCATTGAACTTCGTGTAAATTCAGTAATGGTAATATCTGGCACATGTTTCTATGTGCACTGTTTGATTTTAAGCTAATGTTATTGCTTACTTAATTCTATTATTTTCTGGAATACGACCCTTCTGTCCCCAGTCCGGTATCCGCGCGTTATTCCATGCTTCATCACATGCGCGCCCTGTTAGGTGAAACAGGGTTGCAACACGCTTAGAAAATTCATCAGATGTCATTCTTATATTCAGTGGGCAGAGCCGTGCATATTCCATTTCCAGCCAAGCTGTTGCCTTTTTAATCGCATCAATTCTAGCCTGGCCTTTCAATATTTTCTGCGCACCCACCCATGCGGCTGGTAAATCACCGGAATATACAAACGCCAATTTACCGTCTTTTGGTTCTCTAAGTGGATTATCTACCCAATGGGCTGGCAGTATGAGTGTTGCGCCAAACGATTTTTCCTCAACCGATAAAATGCGCCCGGTTTGCAAACACTCAATCAGAGCCATTTCTAGCTTTTCCTTCAGTTTACGTAACTGGACATAATATTGCGCCCATACTCTCCCGACATGAAAACATTCATACCCGCCTTTGGGGCTATCAGACAAAAAGCTTATTTGGCGCCTGCGCAAACAAACGCTGCCATCCTCGATCATTTGCGCGTCACTGAGTTTTGTCGACGCAATATGCCCATTGTAATGTGATACTTTCTGGTGCCAACAAGCCCACAGTTGTTTTTGAATTGCGCCGACTGACGTCTCACCAATTTCAAATGACGTTTCAAACACATGACGTAGCCGGGATATGCCCGCGATCCAGTTGAGTTGTTTCCCATCAACCATTGTACGTCTGGCACCATTTGCAATTGCCTTGTCCTGAAACTTTTGCAGACGGCTAGCCTCTCGCCATTCCGGGCCAATTTGATCCAGATATTCAAGCTGCCAATCGAGTTTTTGCAATATCATAAATGGTGGATTAACCTGATTTTCCGCTAATTCAGCTCTTCCCGAGATTATATGCTCTAAAGCTTCATGAGGCTCGCTGTTAAACGCATCTCCAGCCGGCAGCTGTTCATTATCAACAGACAGATCTGATAATGCAATCATTCGAATTGGTTGCAGTTGTGTTTGCTCAGGATCGACATCATTCATGGATGTATTCCTGTCCTCTTTTTCAACACGTCGCAAGTAATTTCCATGGACGGCCGCAATGCATCAAGCGAGGGGTGAGTATAGCGCCGTCCTGTTATTGATAGAGGCGTATGATTGAGTAAGCGCCCAACTATTTCCTCTAATACCCCTGCCTCCATCGCAACGGTAGCAAAGGTCCTTCGATGTGCGTGGGGGCTCCATTTCATCGGCGCAGGATTGGTTATATATCCTGTGGTCGATTTCGGTGAAGGAAACACCCATTTGCGGCGGAGGCCAATTAACGGGGATAGAATGTCATGATGAATTTGCGTGATTGGCAAATCAAAGCTGCGACCGTTCTTCGTCATGGGAATGTGGATATAATCCTCATATACATTTTCCCACTCAAGCGTAAGGGCTTCGGTTTTCCGCAGGCCGGTAAATAACAACAATTCGAAGAAGACTTTGTGGATTGGATTGTACAATTCATCGATAGTTTTTTGCCAAAGCTCTAAATCATCGATGATCCGCCCGTCTGGCCGTTCTTCAAACCATTCGATTGCAAGTGTCGAGCTTTCCGGTAAATCGTAGGTTCGGCGCGTGTGGTTCCAAATAGATCGAAACCGGCGCAAAGTATGGTTTGCTGTAGAGGGAACTTTAGCCAACTCCTGATGGCGTCTTACCACCATTGATTTAGAAACCTCGTCGATCGGCAACTTCAACCAATCCTTTAAGTTTTTGTTGAGCTGATCTCGGGTCGCGGATTTATACTGTTTCGAGCGAAGTTTTGGGCGTGCCAGGTATGCCTCCATCGCATGCTCAAGTGTGGGCGCACCGATTTGGATCATCTTCCCTGCCCCACGGCTCATCTCGAGGGCCAACCCCATCGCGGTCTGCCGCGCAGTCTGTGCCGCAATGATCGGATACCGCCCAATCAGCACTCGTTTTGTGCGCCCACCAACATCTTTTTGGAAATACCAAGTCTTCGCCTTCTTGCCGACGTAGAGCACAAGACCCTTAATCTCGGGGTCCCAATACTTATTGGTTCCAGATTTTGTCTGTGAAATACGCTTAACGTAGGTTTCTGTAAGTTTCAAAATTTTGTCGGCTTTTTATAGGTAACGGTATGCAACTAGGTGCTACTCCACGTTAGCCGATGCAATATATAAGTAAATTAAAATAAGCTACTAGCTACTGTATGATACTCCATGAAACTCAACACATGTCCTTGGAAGGCTCTTATGATACCACTTCACCATACCCGCTCAGAGAATTCACGTCCTATTTCAATAGCCAGAGATCGTCAAGAAGGTAGTTTCAACTCAAGTAGAGTTATAAAATATTTTATCGCTTCACAGGCACCACTACTTCTAATTTCGAATGTCGCAATCAATCCAAATGACAGTTCACGGCCCAAACCCGACTTTGAGCCTCTGTGTTTGATGCTACTGCGCAGCCAGCCAAAGCGGTCATTCGTGTAAGTATTCCGAATTGTGATCGATTACGGGATATTAATAAGCTTGGGCTAATTTCGGGAAGTTGTCGCCCACATTATTCAACCGAATCCGATAGAGCATCAGCATTTCCTGATCAGATTGCCGTAAATGTTATGCCGTCAGCAATAACCATTGATTATGGTGTTTCGGGTATTTTGACATCTAATGGTCTATTAGATGTCCACTCTGCAAGGACGGCGCTAATGGATGGATCGTAACCACTTTTGATACTCTATAAATTCATTGTGGATTCGGCCTCAATCCATGTGCAAACGGCATCAATCTCTGGTGCTGACCTGCTGCCTGGTTTTGTTAAAATATGAAAGGATCGACTGGGATGAAGTTCCACTAGAAACGGTTGTACCAAGCGCTTGGATTTAATCTCGGAATCAATAAATGGAAAAATACCAAGTACCACACCGTGTGCGTCCAATGCTGCCTGAAACACCACATTAGTATCAACAATTATGCTCTCTTCTGAAAACTCCAATTTCTCGCAACCTACCAATCGCAACCAAGATTGCCATTCTGTGCGATCATGCTGATGGATTATTGGATAATGTGTTAAATCAGCAGGTTTCTCTAACCCGTTCAGTTTTTTCAACAGACTTGGACTGACTACAGGTGAATAAGTTACATTCATCAAATGGTTGGCGTCTAGCCCAGACCATCCGCCATCTCCCCAGTCTATCGCTATGTCCGTTTCCATTTGTTCATAGCTCGTGATCCTTGGGCTGTGATGCAATACCAATTCTATTCGAGGATATAATTGGCGAAATTTTGATAAACGGGGAATAAGCCAGCGTGATCCAAAAACAGGGCCAACGGCTAAAGTCACCACTTTATTTTGTCCGGTGATATGCCCTTCTATCCCTACCTGAATGTCAGAAAAGGCACGTGATAACACGTGCGATAAAGAACGGCCTGTGTCCGTTAAAACTACGGCTCTAGTTTTACGAATGAATAATTGACACTTCCAATCTTTTTCCAACTGGCGAATTTGATTACTTACTGTTGTTGTACTGACACAAAGTTCGTCGGCAGCATCCTTAAAACTAAGCCGTCTTGCCGCAACTTCAAACGTTCGCAAAGCAGTCAACGGCAATCTTCGCAAAGGCATCCGCATTTTGACATCCCAATCATAGAGCAATTTATCTTTATCTATAATCTGCGTATAAATGGCTTGTCTACTTTTCATTCAGAGGGGTAACTCTGAACTTACGTGAAATATTTTTATACAGGCTTAACGGGCAAAGTAGATATGACAAATGAAGGATCTCTAAACAAACCTAGTAGGCGACGTAGGCAAAATGTTAAACCCGATTTAACTGATGTGGCCAACACCGTAGAGAAAGGTGGGAAGCTAGACGTACTTTCATCAGATAGCCAAGATAGAATTCATAATGCATCTTTAAAACTTTTATCTACTGTAGGTATGTCAGAAATACCTGAAGTTGTACAAAAAATAATTATCGATAACGGTGGTAGTCTGGATGAAAACGGGCGGTTACTATTTCCTACCGAGTTGGTTGAACGCGCACTTGTAGGATTCTCTCGTGACTTCACCTTATATGGCCAATGTTCCGGTTATGAATTGAAGCTTTCTAGTACGAATGTTTATGCAGGTTCTGGCGGCGCATCGCCACAATTACTAGATATTGAATCGGGCAAGTATCGTGCATCAACACTGACGGATTTATATGATGCTGCCCGTTTAGTGGACAAATTAGACAATATCCATTTTTTTGCACGCTCAATGGTGGCTGGAGATATGGAAACTGACCATGCGCTGGATATTAACACAGCATTTGCGTCACTCGCAGGCACAACTAAACACGTTATAGTCAGTGCCAATCACCCAAGTCATGTAAACGATATTGCCGAGATGTGTTTTACGATTGCTGGATCTGCAGAAGCTTTCCATAAACGACCATTTCTTTCATTTAACATTAATCATGTAACGCCGCCTATGCGATTTTCAGAAGAGGCTTGTGAAGTATTGGCTGAGGCCGCTCGTTTAGGAATGCCGGTAATGGTCAACACCTTTGGCCAGTTGGGCGCATCCAGTCCGGTAACGATTGCTGGATGTGTAGCACAAAGTAACGCTGAAACGCTTGCTGGAATGATATTTTCTTGGGCAATAAACCCCCAAATTAAAGCAGTGTACGGGCCACGCCCTATGGTGACCGATCTAAGGTCTGGTGGCATGGCAGGTGGCAGTGGCGAACAAGCGTTACTAACTGCAGCATCAAGCCAGATGGCGCGATATTACAATCTACCCAGTTCAACGATAGCTGGCGCAACTGATAGCAAGATTGCAGACGCACAAGCAGGTTATGAAAAATGTGCGTCCGTTTTAATGACTTCGCAAGCTGGTGCAAATCTGATTACTCAAGCTGCAGGAACACTGTCGGGTCTGATGGGGTGTTCTTTCGAAGCATATGTCATCGATAACGATATGCTTGGAATGATCCAGCGAACACTTTCGCCCATAGAGGTTAGTGAAGAGACGCTAGCAATTTCCACTATCGGTGATGTTGTTAATGATGAAGGTCATTTTTTGGGTCAATCAGAAACTTACAAACGTATGAAAACGGATTTTCTGTATCCAGATATCGCCGATCGGCGTAGCGTTGAGGAATGGGAAAGTGATGGTTCAATGGATATTCGTGTGTCTGCAAAAGAACGAGCAAAAGAAATTCTTTCAAATCATTTCCCAAACCACCTATCCAAAGACATTGAGACTAGCTTACGGGATAAATTCGATATCAGGTTGCCCGCTATAAGGATGAGAAAACAATGAAAATTGCAGTTTTAGGTGTTGGGGCTATGGGTTCGATTTACGCGAGCTTATTGGCCAAAAAAGGACACGAGGTTTGGGCAATTGACACATGGTCTGACCATATTAATGCAATTAAAGAAAAAGGATTACGTGTTGAGGGCGCCAGTGGTGATTGCACTGTCAAAACTATCAATGCAAGTACAATACTAGCAGACGCAGGGGCATGTGATCTTTATATCATCTCAACAAAAGCATCTGGTGTTGGCTCCGCAGCTCAAGCCATCTCCCCATTGATGGATGCAAATTCTTTAGTTTTGACTATCCAAAATGGATTGGGAGCTGGTGATCGCATAGCCGAATTTATGCCTGTAGGAAATGTACTATTGGGCGTCGCAGATGGTTTTGGGGCATCGATGAAGGGCCCAGGTCATGCACATCACAATGCAATGAACCTGATCCGACTAGGTGAAATGGCAGGTGGAATAACACCACGCTTGGAACAAGTATCATCCACATGGCAAGAAGCTGGTTTCAATACGCGCGCGTTCGCCGATATCAATCAATTAATTTGGGAAAAGTTTTTGTGTAATGTTACCTTCAGCGCAGCTTGCACCGTATTTAACTGTACTGTTGGTGAACTTATGAGCACTCCAAATCATTGGAAAATTGCACTAGGTGCAATGCAAGAAGCATACATAATAGGTAAGGCAAAAAATATCGCATTTTCATTCAGTAACCCTCATAAATATGTAACGGCGTTTGGAAAAAAAATGCCAGGTGCCCGCCCATCTATGCTACTGGATCACTTGGCCTGTCGCCCATCCGAACTTAGTGCCATCAACGGGCAGGTTCCCGTTATGGGGCAGGAAATGGGCATCTCTACACCATATAACGAAGTTCTTTCAACAATATTATCCGATCGAGAAGCAAGCTTTGCCAAGGCTATCAAATGAAAACTGCAAGCTTTCAGCATAATAGTAAAATTGGTTATGGCTTAGTGGACAACGAACAAGTTTTTCCTGCAAGTTGGGCATTTCGGAATCTTTATCCCTCGTTACGCGATGTATTGCATGCAAACATGCTCGCGGAATTCCAATGCGATGCAGTTGCACTAAACCAGCCACTCGATTTGTCCGATGTAATTTTGTTGCCACCAATTCCGAACCCTGGGAAAATCATATGTGTAGGCATCAACTACAAAAAAATCTATCCCTTGGATATAACGCCCCCTGTTATGAACTATCCAATTATATTTGGTAAAGAGCGTGAAACACTAGTGGGTCATAAACATCCCCTACATATCCCCACGGGCTTTGCTGCGGACAGTTTCGATTATGAAGGTGAAATTGCTGTAATAATAGGAAAACAGGGACAACATATTTCAGAGAAAACTGCGCTTAATCACGTTGCGGGCTATACTGTGTTAAACGATGGTTCCGTACGAGAATGGCAAAAGCACAGCATACATGCTGGAAAGAATTTTGCAGGTTCTGGCGCTTGCGGACCGTGGATGATTACTGCAGATGAAATCAAAAATCCCGAAAAGATGGAACTTACGACTAGATTGAATGGACAGATCGTTCAGAATGCCAAGGCAAATGAGATGATCTTCAATATCTCTAAACAAATCGCGTATATCTCAAGTATATTACCACTTGCTTCTGGTGACATCATTGCTACTGGATCACCCGAAGGCACCGGTGGAAGCCAAAAACCGCCTCGCTTTTTGATTGCTGGAGATGTGTTAGATATCTCGGTTTCACAGGTAGGGACACTTACCAACAAGGTTGGCGCTGGTTGAAAGTTTCGCAATAGAAGTGTTATTTTCACTTAGGCAAAGGGCATCTTATTCATATCGCCAGTTGGTTGTCGTATGATGACTTGCAGCAAATGTCTGCTATCGCCCATATTAAAGATTTTACTTTAACCTACCCAAGGTCCGCTCTCCGCCCAAAGTTACCATGTCTGCTTCCGGCCCAAACCAGTCATTCGAAAGATATCCTGCCATAGCAATGTGGCATGCAAAAAGGCGATATTCAGTGTTGCGCAGATTTTCTTGTGTGGGAGGACTGTTGTGACGGCAACATAGATTTTTGTTGAAATTGGCTTTGATACCTATCTTCAGCCAATATTGAAGTGCTTTATTAACTCAATGTCCGATATAACCATCGGATAGTAACCCATCAAAAAAAGTCTGAATTAGAATGCATGTCAGTATTTGGGTAATCGGTTTCGCTTAAAAAATCTCGAACTGTTTTATTTATGGAGCGGCTATCAATTGGAAATACGCCACAACGCTTCAGGGCTTCCCGTGCACTCGTTCGCTCGCTAACACGTTGCCATATTGTCCGCGATGAATACGGCATTAACCGTGGGCGCCAGGCAACGCCCATAGTCATTCCGCGTAAATAAGAAATCTGCTGTCTGTGCGCTGGGAACAAAATTGTTTCCACCATACTACCTTCGTTACCATGCTCACTTTCTACTATAAAAATACGATTGCTACGATAACTGGCCAATCCATCAAAGCGAACCCTAAAACGTATTGACCGTTCAGGGTTTGTACCGCGCTCTACTGAACGAGATATAACATACCCATCTCTTTCATAGAGCATAACCAACCCTTTGAGTATTTGACCATCCCATGACGGGGTAAAAAAGTGACTATAATAAACACCTAAATATCGACGCATTGCACCAAGGTTTCCAGGAAATGCCTGACTTAGAATATTAATTGGTGTCTTCGTGGATTTATGAGAATTCAATGTATGAAGAGCTTCAAACCTGTCACAGGGCAAAAACAAGTCAGCCTCTTTCAAGCCGAAATAATTACAGATACGCCGTAAATTATATGCAGACGGTAAACCTTCACCGCTTAGGTATCTGTTAAATTGCTGTCGATTAATACCAACTTCTCGGCAAACATGTGTGATCGAAGGTTTTTCTGTGCATAAATTGCGTAAATTTGAAGAAAAATCCGTACCCATAGCCGTTTCTTTCACTAGTTGACGCTACTTTGATACTAATAGCGTCAAGTAATGTAAACCAGTGAAATTGTGAATCACCAGCCTAAACATATTCTACTATAATCAATTCAAAATAATGCCAGCCAGCCGCATGAAAGGGCACATATGCTAAAGAATACAAATATTATTGAAAATGTGTGGATACCATTAAGGGATGGTAGGCGTTTGGCCGCGAAATTATGGCTACCACATGATTATGCGCCAGCCCCAGCAATTTTAGAATATTTACCATACCGCAAACGTGATGGAACCGCACCGAGGGATGAAACAACCCATCCTGTGTTTGCCGATGCGGGGTATGCCTGCATCCGCGTTGATATTTCAGGAACTGGAGATTCAGACGGTACGTTCGATGATGAATATTCAGAACAAGAACTCTGCGACGGTGAAGAAATTCTAGAATGGGTTGCCAAACAAAATTGGTGTGATGGTACGATCGGGATGATTGGAATTTCATGGGGTGGGTTTAATGGCTTACAACTTGCATACCGCCAGCCAGCAGCACTAAAGGCTATTGTAACGGTTGCGTCGACAACTGACCGATATGCAGATGACATTCACTATATGGATGGCTGTATGTTGACAGATAATTTCAACTGGTCCTGCCAGATGTTTGCCTACCTTTCACAGCCCGCTGATCCTTTGCTGCGTGATGATTGGCGTGCAGATTGGATAAAACGTATAGAAGAAATGCCATTTATGGCCGCAGAATGGATGCGCCATCCTAATAGGGATGAATTTTGGAAGCATGGCTCCGTTTGTGAAGATTGGTCGAAAATTCAAGTTCCAGTTTTAGCAATCACTGGATGGGCAGATAGCTATGTAAATACGCCCCCGGCCTTGGTGGAAAACCTGTCATCCCCCACCAAGGCACTCATTGGTCCTTGGGAACATCGTTATGCGCATATTTCAAAAATTGATCCTGCGGACTTTCATTCCGAAGTTATCGGCTGGTTCGATCGCTGGCTAAAATGCGAACAAAATGGCGCTGAGGATTTACCAGATTACAGAACCTTCATGCAGGAACATTCAAACCCAACACCAAAGAACACCCCGCGCAATGGACGTTGGATTGCTGAACAATCGTGGCCTTCAGAAAATATTACACAACAAACTCTCTATCTTGGACAGGGCAAGCTTACTGATACAGTAGTTACTGGAACGCAGGCCATAACAACACCTACACATGTGGGCACTCAGGCAGGTTATTACTGCCCAGGGATGCGGATTGATAATGAATTGGCTGGGGATCAGACAAGTGATGATGAAATGTCCGTCTGTTTTGATACATTACCTTTACCAGAACCAATGGAAATAATGGGGCGATGCGCATTAAAAATTTCATTCACAGTTGATAAGCCCGTAGCGCAAATTTGCGCACGCCTATGCGATGTCTCTTCCGATAATATTTCTCAAAGAATATCCTACCGTTGCTTTAACCTGAACCATCATAACAGCCATGAAACACCAGAAATGCTTATACCTGGGCAAGAATACCAAGCGGTTATTGAACTTAATGAATGCGCACATCGTTTGCGTAAAGGCCATAAGTTACGTCTGGCATTATCGACAAGCTACTGGCCAATTATATGGCCATCACCAGAGAATGCGCGTGTTACAATAAACCTAGATAAATCCAGTTTATATATACCAGTAAGAAGCGTTGTAGATGAAATTGATCCTGCCGCGCCTGAAAAACCACAAGATTTTCCTACGCTTCATGCTGAAGTGTTACGACCCGCAATAGGAATCTCTGAAAGTGGCATTCAGAACAATGGTCAGCATCTATTAAAAACATTCGATGATTATGGGAAAACCCGTGATCCTTATCATGGGATGATTGTCGGCAGTCACGTTCACCAACACTATTCCATACATCCAAATGCACCCGAAACTGCACGCCTAGAAACAAAGTGGAATTTCACATTTGAACGCGGTGAATGGTCAGTGGAAATCAACACGCAAAGCGTAATGACATGCGACAAAGACAGTTTCTTTTTACACCGAAAAGTAACAGCGACAGAAAGTAATTCAATAACACCAATAACTACCCGTGAATGGTCTGAAACATTACCGCGCGGCTTATCATAATCGAACACAGTCTCATCAGGAGGAAAAAAATGAAACTGGAATATGCAAAAATAACGATGAACAGGCGTAGTGTACTGCGCGGTGCATCCGCTTTGGGTGTGGCTGCAGCCTTGCCTGCTACTTTTGGCAGTCAAGCTTATGCGGCTGACGGTAATACTCTACGGGTACGCAGTTATGGCGATATGTCCACCATGGACCCTGCGCACAGCGTGGGAGTTGTGGATGAGGAAATTCATGGTTCAGTTTATAATAAATTAATCCAGTACAAGCCCGGCAAAGAATGGGGCTGGCAGATGGATGCAGCAACCATGATTGAGCAAGTTGACCCAACTCATATCAAATTTGCCCTACGTGATGACATCGGTTTTACGAATGGTTTTGGATCAATGTCAGCTGAAGATGTGAAGTTTTCGTATGAACGTATCATTGACGATGCAACGGCATCCCCGAACAAGCCAGACATGGGGTCACTTAGCCATGTAGAAGTAACTGGTGAACGCGAAGGTACCATTGTTCTGAACGCACCGTTTGCACCACTTTGGTCGATTGCTCTACCGTACATTACAGGAAACATCGTTTCCAAAGCTGCTGTTGAAGCAGCAGGCGGACGGATTGGCACTGACCCAGTAGCAGAATCTGGTCCATATTTACGTTCAAACTGGGCGCCTAAGTCAAAGACTACTTTGACGCGCAACCCAGATTGGAAAGGCGATGCCCCTGCGTGGGATAATATCGAAATATTGCCAATTGATGATGAAAACACCGCTGAGATTGGATTTGAAGCGGGTGAAATTGACTTCACACGTGTTTCACTAGGTTCTGTTGAGCGTTACCGTGCTGGCGTACCGAACGGCGGTACATTAATCGAAAACCCATCGCTTTATTACTTGTGGGTTGGTATGAATTTGGACCACCCAAAATTGCAAAACAAGAAGTTACGTCAAGCCATACAATACGCAATTGATGTACCATCCATTCTGGAAGCTGCGTATTTCGGAGCCGTTGAAGCATCAACTGGCATCATTGCACCAGGCCTTGCAGGAAACCGCGCAAAAGGCTTAATTGCACCTGAAGCAGATTTTGCAAAAGCTGCCCAGTTGTTAGAAGAATCTGGTGAAACCAATGTATCACTGACATTGGATGTTATTAACAAAACGACATTCACGACAACGGCCCAAATCATTCAGGCTACATTGGCATCAATCGGTATCGCATTAGAGATCAATGTTCTTGAGTCTGGTGCGTTTTGGGAAAGTGGCAGCAATGAAAATCTGCAATTGATCCTGAACCGCTACTCAATGACACCTGATCCATATTATGCGACATCTTGGTTCACCTCTGAACAAGCCGGCATTTGGAATTGGGAAAAATTCAGAAATGATGAGTTCGATCAAATTCATAAAGCAGCAGCAGAAGAAACTGACGTTGCCAAACGTGCCGTAATGTATGAGCGCGCACAGGATTTGATGGAAGAAAGTGGTGCTTATAGATTTATCACACATGAAGCCTCACCAGTTGTGCACTCTGCAGGGGTTATTCCTGCGCTGCGTCCAGATGGTTTAGGTTTATATCGTTACTTCGGTAAAACGTAACTTCCCCAGCGATTTGCGGGGCTCCCCTCTCGCAAATCGCCTTTGAATTCCTAGGAGTGCCGTTATGGTAAAATATACAATAAAACGTTTTGGCCTTGCGGCACTCATCCTGCTTGTCGCGGTTACAACAATGTTCCTGATGATACGCGCCGTACCGGGCGATCCTGTATCGATTATGCTTGGCCCACGCGCCACCCCAGAGTTAAAGGCAATATTGACGGCTCAGATGGCATTGGATCAGCCTATATGGCGGCAACTTTTAATATACCTAGGCGGATTATTACGTGGTGATTTAGGCGTTGATGTTTTCTCTCAACGATCCGTGTCAGATATTGTATTTCAACAACTACCATATACGTTGGAATTGATTTTGGTTTCAATCGGATGGTCTGCAATGCTGGGCATCGCTATGGGTGCTTACGCAGCTGCACATCCCAACACTATGATCGATCGGGTAACAGCGGCTATATCAGTCAGCTTTATTGCAGCCCCCGCTTTTGTGGTGGCCCTTCTCACTTTGCTGGTCTTTGCGGTGAAACTGCAATGGTTTCCCGCCATTGGTGCAGGCGAAGGTTTTGCAGATCGTATGAGCCATCTAGTTTTACCATCTATCGCCATCGGTCTTTCGTGGGTTGGCTATATTGCCCGTCTTGTTCGCGCCTCAATGCTTGAGGTGATGGGCGAAAGCCATATCCGAACAGCACGTGCTTTTGGGTTAAGTGAACCCCGAATTGTAGGCATATATGCACTGCGCATTGCCATTCTTCCCGTTGTTACAGTGATTGGGGTCGGCATGGGGTTTTTACTATCCTCTGCCGTATTTACCGAAATTGTATTTGCACGACCTGGCCTAGGGAAGCTGGTGATCGACAGTATCACTACACGTAATTACCCCGTTGTAATGGGGTCAGTCCTAGTCTCGACAGCCTTGTTCGTAATTTCAACTGCCCTTGCCGATTTGATCAATGCAATTCTTGATCCACGCGCACGCGCTGATCTGTAGGGAGTCGGTAACATGACAGTAGCTGCAACAAATACGCCAAAGTCACAATCAGAATTAGGCATTATATTAAAAGGCGTCTGCAAAGATCCTTTGGGTTTAATGGGCCTGATTATCGTGGGCACCATTGTAATCAGCGCACTTCTTGCAACTTGGATCGTTCCATACGATCCCATTGCAATGAACATAAAAGACAGAATGCAGGGGCCATCCTTTGCCCACCTACTTGGAACAGATCAATTAGGCCGTGACACATTCTCCCGTGTGATCATGGGTGGGCGGGTAGCGCTGAAAGTTGCGCTACCTGCCATCTTTGGGGCAATGGCAATTGGCCTTACCTTGGGGATGATCGCAGGGTATGGGCCGAAATGGCTTGATAATCTGCTGATGCTTTTCTTTGACACCATTCGATCCTTCCCAACTGTGATGTTTGCCTTGGCTGTCGTTGCCTTGGTTGGCCCCAGCTTACAAACCGTTGTTATTGTCGTTATGGCAACCTCTATTCCAACTTACGGACGTGTGGCACGCACCCAGACACTAACCTTGCGCAATTCAGAGTTTATTCTGGCAGAGCGTTCAATGGGCGCAAAAATGTCCCGAATACTAGGCGTACACATGTTGCCAAATATCATTGGCGTTTTGGCCGTATTAGCGGCAATGGATATCCCTGGTGTGATTGCACTTGAAGCAGGGCTTTCATTCTTAGGTCTAGGTGTAAAACCCCCAACCCCTAGCTGGGGAGCCTTATTGAAAGATGGTTATGCGCTGATCCGACAAACACCTTGGCTGGTAATTGCAGGCGGCCTACCTATCATTTTAGCCACCCTTGGCTTCACATTTCTAGGCGAGTCTCTACGCGATGTCGTGGATCCAAAATTGAGGAAAAACAGATGAGCGATGCACTTTTAGAAATCGATAACCTGTGTGTGGATTATGAAACTGCGCGAGGTGATTTGAAAGCCCTACGCGACATTACTTTTAATATCAACAAAGGTGAAATCGTTGGCATTGTGGGCGAGTCTGGTTGTGGAAAATCAACGCTAATATCAGCTATATTACGGTTGATTGCCCCCAACACTCGTTTCCGAAATGGTGAAATACGTTTTAAGGGTGAAGATCTGTTAACCGCATCTGAAGAGAAAATCCGCTCTTTACGAGGATCGGACATTTCGATTGTTTTTCAGGACCCAATGCAAACGCATAACCCCGTCATATCTATTGGCAACCAGATGGTAGATATTCAGCACCGTTCCAAAGCCCCAAAAGCAGAAAAACGCGCTTATGCTGCTAAGATGTTAGCCGCTGTTGGGATTCCCGACCCAGACGCGCGTCTAAATCAATACCCTCATGAGTTTTCTGGCGGTATGCGCCAACGGATTGCAATTGCAATGGCATTAATGTCAGAACCAGATTTATTGATTGCAGATGAGCCGACAACTGCATTGGATGCAACATTAGAAGTGCAAATCATCGAACGTTTGAAAAACCTCCAAAAGGATTTTGGATGTTCTATCTTGTTCATTTCTCACCACTTAGGTGTGATAGCCGAACTTTGTGACCGTGTTGTTGTGATGTATGCAGGGGCTGTGGTTGAAAGCGGTACTGTCCGAGAGGTTTTCCACAATCCCAAACATCCTTACACTAAGCGCCTGATCGAATGCGATCCAGGGCATATTAAAGAGCGTGCAAGGGTATTGCCGACAATCCCTGGCGAAGTTCCCGACCTCGCAAACTTGCCAAGTGGGTGTATTTTTCGAGACCGTTGTCTTCAAGCTATGGACCGTTGCACAAGCGTACCCCCACTTACAGATATCACTGAAAGTCAGCGGGCTGCTTGCTGGTTAAACCATATGGAGGCAGCGGAATGACTGCAATATTAGAGGTAAAGGGCCTGCAAACCAATTATGGCGATGTAAATGTTTTGGCTGGTGTCGACTTTACGGTACAGCCCGGTGAGACCTATGCCATGGTTGGTGAAAGTGGATCAGGAAAAACCACAGTTATCCGTGCTATTGCTGGACTTGCACCTGCACAGGCTGGGTCGGTCAAGTTTGATGGCAAAGAAATACGCGGCATTGGTGAAGCTGCTATGCGGCCCCTTCGCAAAGACATTGCAATGATGTTCCAAGATCCGACTGGATCGTTGTCGCCACGTTTGACCATCCGTAATCTGATTACCGAGCCCTATAAAATCCAAGGTATGAAAGACCGCGATTTGGATGCGGAGGCAAAACGACTGCTTGAAATGGTAAACTTACCCAGCCATTTCGCTGATCGTTATCCATATCAATTGTCGGGTGGTCAAGCCCGCCGTGTAGGTGTGGCACGTGCTCTTGCATTAGAACCAAAACTAATTCTTGCAGATGAACCAACTGCTGGTCTGGATGTGTCTGTTCAGGGTGAATTGTTGAACTTATTGAATGCCCTACGCGAACGATTGGGGCTTTCAATGGTTATCATTACCCACAACCTGAATGTGGTGCGTCACGTAGCCGACAGAATGGGTATCTTATATCTTGGGCGTTTGGTGGAAGAAGGAACGACTGAAGATATCTTCAAATCCCCCCGCCATCCATATACCAATTGCCTACTATCCGCGAACCCAGAACCTGATCCAGATGCCCGTCTCGAACGTATAGCACTGACAGGTGAACCACCAAGTTTGCTTAATCGACCATCGGGATGTGAGTTCCGTGAGCGCTGCCCTATGGCCAGCGATATCTGCACGAACACACCCATTTGGGAAACCGCCAAAGGCCACGGTATCCGCTGCCTAACCCCACTTTAAGACTGAATAAATGAAAGATTACACAATGGCACCTACCGTTAAATTTTACTTCAACGGTCCAATTTTAACGATGGATTCTGCAAACAATTTGGCAGAGGCCATCATAACAACAGGCGATACAATATCAGCTGTTGGCGGTTATAATACACTTTTATCAAGCCTTCCAAACAATGCGGAACACATTGATCTAAAAGGTAAGACATTGATGCCTGCCTTTATAGATCCTCACGGTCATTTTCCTGATCCGGGTTTTATAAAGCTGTTCAGGGTTAATCTTGCCGCACACCCACTTGGCGATTGTAACAATCTGGATACTGCTTTTTATAGGTTACTGGAAAGATGTAGAACCACCCCCAAAGGCGAGTGGGTAATGGGCGCCATGTTTGACAACACAGCCGTTGAAGAAAAGCGAATGCCAACCCGCACTGAATTAGATGTAATATCAACAGAGCATCCTATTTGGGTCATGCACGCCTCTGGGCATAATGGTGTTGCGAATACCTTGGCACTGGCAAAATACAATATAACAAAAGACAAGCCTAACCCATTAGGCGGCCGTTATGATCGTGATCCAATCACGGGTGAATTAACCGGCCTTATTGAAGGTATTTCCGCGATGGGTGAAATGGGGGATACTGACTTTCTGATTGACCGGGGAAAATTCAAACAAGGATTTAATGAATGCCGCAATGAATATTTGCAATACGGCGTGACTATGGCTCAGAACGCTTGGGCATCAAAAGATATGCTAGGCCATTTCGCAAGTGTGGCCAAAGAGGGCGATCCTGGAATTGATATTGTTGTTTTACCGATAGGTGAATTGGAACCTGAATTATCCACTGGCATAGATACATTAAACTGGCCTGATAATCCCCATATAGCACTTGGTCCGCGCAAGCTGTTTTCAGATGGATCCTTTCAACTGAAAACGGCTTATCTATCTGAACCGTATTATAATCCGAATAACGAAAACACAGAAAGTTATGGAGTGCCCTATAATGCACCAGAAACGTTATCTGCTGAGGTTCAAAAACTGCATGAAATGGGCTTTCAAATCCACTGCCACGCAAATGGGGATGCAGGCGCAGATTTATTTCTAAATGCTGTAGATGCCGCTTTGGAAGCGCACCCACGCGATGACCATCGCCATACGATTATTCATGGCCAAGCCCTGCGTGAAGATCAGCTGCAACGGATGGCAATGCTTGGAGTTACCGTCAGTTTCTTTCCAGCCCATATTTATTTTTGGGGGGATCGCCATTACGATACATTCCTTGGCCCTGAGCGTGCAGCACGCATCTCACCAGCAAAATCCGCAGAAAAGTATGGTATACGTTACACTATCCATAACGACGCATCTGTCACCCCAACCCGCCCCCTACATTTGGCACATTGTGCAGTCAATCGACTTACGTTGACGGGACGTGTTCTTGGAGAGCACCAAAGAGTATCTGCACTTTCAGCGCTCCGCGCCCAAACAATTGATGCTGCTTGGCAAGTATTTCAAGAAGATCGAAGAGGGTCACTTGAAAAGGGTAAGCTTGCAGACATGATAATTTTATCATGCAATCCATTATCGTGCCCTGAGAAAATCGACACCATGAAAGTACTCAAGACGATCCGATACGGAAATGAAGTTTAACTATGGTGGGTAACTGTTTCGGTAAATATTGGTTCAGGTTTGTCGTTCGCCGTATATCCAAATCTTAAGTTTTAGACTCATTGCAATGTCTGCTTTTCTACTAGTGGCTGCCATTTATGCACCCGCTATCAATGTCTGCTTCCCGCCCATAGTTACTAGGTCAGCTCACGGCCTATTCTGTTGAAAAACTCCGTTTTCGGCCAAAATTGGAAAATATTTCCTTGCACAGAGTTAGAGAAAAATTTTGGCGAGGGGCTCGGTTAAGCTAGGTTTCAAGCGCTGTTGCGGGTCTCTGGAACGTTTTGTGACAATCCTCACTGAACTTCAGCAAAGGTGTGCTTTTAGCAGAAAATTCCGAAATCCAAATATTGGAGTTTTTCAACAGAATAGGCCCTTAGCGGACGCTCAGATCACCTGCTGTATCAACAATACATTCCCAGTAAAGCTACAGTATGGTTTTCTTTACTCGCCATGGTCAAACAACTGTATA
>OJDV01000203.1_pt1 | contig 23325 bp, 16 predicted proteins | sample 1592911 | NCBI WGS metagenome assembly OJDV01 (sample SAMN05416860, study PRJEB24817) | seawater metagenome | isolation source: Sea water | place: Canada:Atlantic | collected 2013-11 | reverse complement strand
GGCTCGGAGATGTGTATAAGAGACAGGTTGCATTACAAATACCATCATTATCAAAGTCTTCACCATCGTTATTAGTGTCTCCTCCAGAGTTATCAGCACCAGTTTGAGAACAATCGTCACAACCATCATTGTCTAAATCTTGACAAATGAATGGATTGTTTGGATCTGTATCTTCGAAATCTAAAATTCCATCACCATCAGTATCTCTCTCAATTGTAGTTTCATAAATATTTGTAAAAATAGGAGGATTGAAATCAAAGTAAATAGCAGCATCATTACTAATAATATCATCTAATTGTAAAGTGTTCAAAGTTTTAATTTTAAATGTCACATAACCATCGTTAAATTCATCTTCAAAAGAAAGATTAATATTTTCGAAGTAGAATTCCACAATATGGTTGTCTTTAATTTGAGTATAAAAGTCATGACTAGCATGCAAAGGAATAAATGAATCCATATCAAATTTTGTAGTATCGATATTGTCTGAAATAAATACATTTACAGCAGACGCAGTACCTAGGTTTTCAAATCTAATGGTGTAATGTAAATATTCACCAATCATATCTTCGTCAATGTAAGTGCCTTCTAAACACGTTTTGTCATTTGGGTCATATGAATTTACAACCGTTTGATTAAGTGCCACTGTATTGTCTTCAGGAGTTTCATCGGTTTCAGAAGAATTCACCGAAACTTCAAATTCTAAAACATCGTTGCCATTAACAGGAGTTGTTTCCGTTGGTGTATTGATATTCATTGTGAACAGAATCTCTCTGCTTTCAAAAGGAAATAAATCAGTAAAGTTCCAATTGAGGATATTGGGAGATTGTGAATCTTCTACTGGATTAGCTGAAACTAAATCCATTAGTTCTTCTTGAAATGATAAGTCAACACTACCAGATAATATAGTTGAGCCTTTATTTTTATAGTAGAGTTTATAATTAGCATCAAATCCAGGACGAGCTTGATCAATAGGTGTCAGAGTAATTTCCAAATCATTAAAAAGGCCATTAGTTGTAAAACAAAAATTCTGATTTATAGTATTAGTATTATCAGTAAATGAGGTTTCAATAGGATTGGGGTTTATGTTGAAATAATCAGATTGTTCTAACACTGGTGTTACTGTAACATCTGTATTTACATGAATTTCATAAGAGCCCATGTTATTAATTAAAGTAGTATTGGTCTCAGATCCATTAGATGTTATTAATTTCAAGTCAGGATAAAAAACATCTTCAGTATCACAACCATCGTTGTTTGAGTCAAGAAGCAAAGCACCTTGAATGGTATATTGTTCTCCTGTATCCGAAAATGGGCAAAAAGAACCAATAGTAATATTTTGATAATCTAGTGCCTGTGCTTCGTTTATAAAACTATCAACATTAGCTTCGTCAACACATATAAATTCTAATGACTCATTATCTGAAATATCTATCTGAAATAAATCCTCACTTGGGTTATATTCAAAACTGGATGCGTTATTATAGAAAGAGATTGGAAATGGAGAATTATTTTTTACACTTAAGGCTGTTAAGTTTTGATTATTGGAACAATTAAAATTTTCTAAGTTTTGAAAATAACTTACATCAATATTTGTGATATTATTATCAGAGCAACGTATCGTAGAAAAATCAGTATCATTGTTAAATTCTAAATTGGTAAGCTCATTTCTGGAACAGTTAAGATATTTTAAGTTTGGTAAATTACTTATGTCCAATTCTGCTAAATTATTTCCAGCACAACTTAAATATTCTAAATTAGTTAAATTGTCTACAGTAATTATGCCTTCATAAAGAGTTGTATCCCAGGACATGTTACTATAATCTAAATTATTGACACTTAAATAATTTAGATTTGGAGAGTTGATGACATTTAAGTCATTAACATCAGTGTGATCCATACTTAAATATTCTAAATTTGGTAAATTCTCATAACCACTGATGTTTTGACGTAGACAGTTAATTACCCTAAGATTAGGTGAATTACTAAAATCATAAATGTTACCTAGAGTAAAGTTATTGCCTCCAGTTGGGTTTCCTGATGTTGAATCACTTCCTATTTGACCTGTATTACGTATTTCTTCAAGGTTGGTTAAATGGATGGCATTAATAATTCTAATTTTAGAATTTATTACTCCAATATATTTTAAATTGGTTAGATTTTGAAAGTCAATTTCAACAGTTGGACAATTAAAATTATCTCCTTCTGTTCTGAGATATAAATGCTCTAGATTTAAAAACTGACTTATGTCTTCTAAGTTTTGAGGGCAATTTGAGCTACCACCTAAATACATATTAATAATTAAAACTTTTAAGTTGGTAAGACTACCAATATTTACAATTGGAAAAGCTTCATAGTTTAGACGTATAGTGAGACTCTCTAAGCCAATAATATCATTGCCATTTATGTTGAGATTTGCTGATTGAGTTATAATTAGGTGTTTTAAATGTACCAGGTTTTGAAAATCAATTGTAAAATTATTAAAGTGTATGAAATTAAAAGCAAAAGACTCTAAGTTTACAAAACTGTTTAAACCTTCAGTACTGTTAAATTGCCAAATTGGCCATAAATTACCGTCTATTATTAATTTTGTAACTGCCTCAGCTTCGGAAACTTGAACCTCACCATCGTTATTGGTGTCTACATCAGTATCGTAGACGCCATCGTCATCACTATCTACGCAATTGAACCCAATTAAGTAATTTTTTAAATCAGTATCAGGAATATCAACTATTTGTGAATTGGCAGATAAGCCAATTGCTATTAAAATAAGGATGAAAACTATCTTTTTCATTTAAAATGCCTGTTTTGAGAATTTCTAAGTTAAGAAATCTAAATGAGGATGACTTAATCTTTAATTACTTTTCGTACAGTTTGTCCTTGTGTCGTTTTAATTTTCACAAAATAAGTACCTGTAGACAGTGCTTCGGTAGACATCGTTAGTTCAGTTTTTGTGCCAACTACAGCTATCTCTTTAATGCGTCGTCCAGAAATATCATACATAGTGATGTGCTGTATAGTTTGCTTTGATTCTATATATAAGCTATGTGTTGTTGGATTAGGATATAATGAAATTACATTGTTTGCTAACTCAAACTCTTCAGTGCTTAATGTTGCGATAGAGGTTTCTGCGAAATTCGTTATGATAGGAAAATTGAAATCGAAATATATTTCAGCATTATTTTCAAAAGTATCCCCTAAAACTAAAGTGTCAAGCGTTTTAATTTTAAAAACGATATACCCATCATTATTGGCATCATCAAAAGGTAAGTTGATGTTTTCGAAAATAAACTCTACAAAATAGTCAGACCCATCGTCTTTAATTCTCGCTACAAAATCATGACTTGCGTCTATAGCAATAAGTGAAGATAAATCATACTTGGTTCTATCAATATCATCTTTCACAACAATATTTACAGCACTTGCGGTTCCAGTATTTTCAAAACGAATCATATAATGTACATAATCGCCAACCATTTCTGGTGTAATTACATCACCTTCTAAACAAGTTTTGTCATTAGGATCAAATGAATTCACAACCGTTTGATTTAAAGTAGATGTATTATCATCAGGAGTTTCATCAGTTTCAGAAGAATTGATAGTTGCACCAAAGGCTAAAACTTCATCACCATTTACTGGAGGTGTATCCATTGGTGAATTGATGTTCATGGTGAACAAAATCACACGACTTTCAAATGGATTTAAATCCGTAAAGTTCCAAATGAGCATATTTGCAGCTTGTGCATCTTCGGTTGGAGAAACCGAAACAAAATCCATAAGGTCATCTTCAAACGATAAGTCCACACTTCCAGATAACGTAGTTGTGCCTTTGTTTTTATAAATAAGTTTATAATCGGTATCGAAACCAGGACGAGCCGCTTGAAGAGGAATGATAGTGATTTCTAAATCGTTAAAAGTACCGTTTGGAGTGATACAAAAATCTTGCATAAACGGACTTGTATCTGTTGGGAAATCTACTGCTATACTAGAAGGTGTAACATCAAAATAATTAAGATTTTCTAGATTTGGAGTTATGGTATGTATTCCCGCTTGAACAGGAATAGAGTAGAAGCCAGAGTCATTAGAAATAAAATTTCCAGTTTCGGCTCCATTTGTAATGGAAAAGTTAAGATTAGAAGCAACTCCATCATCAATATCACAACCATTAGAATCAAAATCAATTCTTGTATTGCCTTCAACGGTATAAAAGTCACCTCCAGGTTCAAATGAGCAGTATGAGTTTAAAGAGAAATTCATAATCCCACTTGCTTCTGCTACTAATTGAATAGCATTTAATTCAAATACGTCAGCACAAATAAAATTTAAGTTTGGATTATTCTCAAAGAGAATAACACCATTAAGGTCAAACGTGAAGAAATATTCTGAATCATCAATTCCGTTTTTGAAATTTAGAAATGTTAAGTTATTATTACTAGCGTCAAAATGATCTAAGGCCACCTCCTGATTTGAGAGGTCTATTGAAGTTAATTCGTTATTATTAACAATTAAAGAATAAATAATTGGGTTGCCACTAATATCTAATTCAGTTAATTGATTATTGCTGCAAACTAAGTATTGTAAATTTTCAAAATTAACAATATTTAAATTTTCAATTTGATTATTTCCACAGGAAAGTGAATTAAGATCTAATCCTGCATTAAAATCTAAAGATGTTAATTGATTATTTCCACATGAGAGATTATATAGGTTTGATAATGCACTAATATCAAGTTCAGTTAATTGATTATCTGCACAATCAACATATTCAAGATTATTTAAAGTATTGATATTAAGTTCAGTTAATTGATTACCTGCACAATCAACATGATCAAGATTAGTTAGAGCATTGATATCGAGTTCAGCTAATTGATTATTTTCACAATCTAATCTTCTGAGGTTAGTAAAAGTGGATAATTCTAATTCTGCTAATTGATTATTACTGCAACGAAAAGATTCAAGATTGCTAAGAGTATTAATATTTAGTTCTGAAAGCTGATTATTTCTGCAATCTAATTCAATAATATTTGACAGACCATTGACATTTATCGTTGTTAATTGATTAGATCTACATTTTAATAAAGTAAGATTTGATAACAGACTAACATCAAGTGTGGTTAATTGATTAACTTGACATTCTAACTCGATTAAATTTATAAAATATTCAATACCAACTAATGACGAAATGGATTTATTAACAACCCATAGATTATTTATAGCTTCAGCTTCAGCGACACTTAATTCACCATCATTATTAGTGTCAGCATCAGAATCAGCATCACCATCATCATCAGTGTCAACACAATCAGTATTCACCAAAGCGTTCTTAAAATTAGCATCAGGAATATCAATAATCTGCGCATGTATTGTAAATGAGAATAAAAGGGGAATGAGTAAAATGTAGTAATTTTTCATAATTTAATCTTTAATTACTTTTCTAACTGTTTCTCCTTGTATCGTTTTAATCTTCACAAAATAAGTACCTGTAGACAGTGCTTCGGTAGACATCGTTAATTCAGTTTTAGTTCCAATCACAGCAATGTCTTTAATGATTCGTCCAGAAATATCATACATAGTGATGTATTGTATAGCTTGCTTTGATTCTAAATGTAAGCTATGTGTTGTTGGGTTTGGATACAATGAAATTGCATTGTTCGCCAACTCAAAGTCTTCAGTGCTTAATGTTGCGATAGAGGTTTCTGCGAAATTCGTTATGATAGGAAAATTGAAATCGAAATATATTTCAGCATTATTTTCAAAAGTATCCCCTAAAACTAAAGTGTCAAGCGTTTTAATTTTAAAAACGATATACCCATCATTATTGGCATCATCAAAAGGTAAGTTGATGTTTTCGAAAATAAACTCTACAAAATAGTCAGACCCATCGTCTTTAATTCTCGCTACAAAATCATGACTTGCGTCTATAGCAATAAGTGAAGATAAATCATACTTGGTTCTATCAATATCATCTTTCACAACAATATTTACAGCACTTGCGGTTCCAGTATTTTCAAAACGAATCATATAATGTACATAATCGCCAACCATTTCTGGTGTAATTACATCACCTTCTAAACAAGTTTTGTCATTAGGATCAAATGAATTCACAACCGTTTGATTTAAAGTAGATGTATTATCATCAGGAGTTTCATCAGTTTCAGAAGAATTGATAGTTGCACCAAAGGCTAAAACTTCATCACCATTTACTGGAGGTGTATCCATTGGTGAATTGATGTTCATGGTGAACAAAATCACACGACTTTCAAATGGATTTAAATCCGTAAAGTTCCAAATGAGCATATTTGCAGCTTGTGCATCTTCGGTTGGAGAAACCGAAACAAAATCCATAAGGTCATCTTCAAACGATAAGTCCACACTTCCAGATAACGTAGTTGTGCCTTTGTTTTTATAAATAAGTTTATAATCGGTATCGAAACCAGGACGAGCCGCTTGAAGAGGAATGATAGTGATTTCTAAGTCGTTAAAAGTACCGTTTGGAGTGATGCAAAAATCTTGCAAATAAGGACTAGCATCAGTTGGAAAGGACACTATGATTTCAGTAGGTGAAACATTAAAATAATTTGGGTTTTCAAGATTTGGTGTTATTGTATGAGAGCCTTCTTGAACGGCAAAGTTGTAATATCCAGTTGAATTAGAAATAAAATTCCCAGTTTCACTGCCATTTGTAATAGCAAAGTTCAAATGAGAGTAAACTGCATCAATTGGATCACAACCATCGTTGTCTATATCAATAGTTGTATTTCCTTCAATGGTATAATATTCTCCACCAGGTGAGAAAGAGCAATACGTATTTATTGCGTAGTTATCTATGCCATTTAATTCTGCGATTAAATCAATCTGATTCAGTTCAAATTCATCTACACATAAAAAGTTTAGGTCTGGATTATTTGCAAAGTATAAACCAAGGTATGGAGGATCTGGTTCTGTATCGAAATAATCTACATCCTCAATTCCATTTTTAAAATTTATTGATATAAGTGCATTATTACTAGCTGAAAAACTATAGAAACTTACTTCGTGATTAGAGAAATCCAACGAAGAAATTTGATTATTTCTAATATTTAACGACGCTAGGATAGGGTTATTGCTCAAATTTAATTCAGATATTTGATTGTCGGCACATAAAAGCTCTTCTAAGTTTGTACAATTAGAAACGTCTAAACTCTCTATTTGGTTATTAAAACAATGTAGATCAGTCAAATTGGCTTCGGTATTAAACTCTAGAGATGTTAATTGGTTATTGTCACACTCTAAAATTTCTAGATTTGGCATATTACTAACGTCCATTGCTGTTAATTGATTATTTGAGCATTTTAAAGTTTCCATATTTACTAGATTACTTGCTTCTAGTCCTGTGAGTTGATTGTCAGAGCAATATAAATATTTGAGAGCCGTTAAATTACTAACATCTAACTCTGTAAGTTGATTGTTAGTGCAAGCTAAAGTTTCCAGCGTTATGAAATTATTAATGTCTAATGCTGTGAGTGGATTGTTAGAGCAACCCAAAGATTCCAAAGGCGCTAAATTATTTAAGTTTATAGAAGTTAAATTATTATTTCCGCAACTCAAATAAGTAAGATTTGATAATGAACTTAAATCTAGAGAACTCAGTTGATTACTCTGACAGTTTATATATTCAAGATTTGTTAAACCGTCAACGTTCAAATCAGATATTTGATTTTGAGAACAAATTAACTTTGTGAGATTGGTTAATGAACTTACATCAAGTGACGTAAGATCTGTATAAAATAACCAAAGCTCCGTAAGGTTGGTTAATGAACTAAGCTCCACAGAGATTATGTCGTTGTTATGTATATACAAAACTTGTAAATTACTAAAAGCTTCTATGCCTTCAATTGAAATTATTTCATTAGGTATTGGATCGTTAAGAATCAAGGATAGAACGGCTTCTGCTTCCGTAACTTGAATCTCTCCATCGTTATTAGTGTCAACATCTGAGTCAGCATTACCACTTCCATTTGTATCTACACACATTTGGTTTACCAATCGGTATTTGAAAACAGCATCAGGTATATCAATAATCTGAGCATTAATAGTAAATGAGATTAAAAGGGCAACGAGTAACGTGTAGAGGTTTTTCATAAGGCTGGTTTTCAGAATATTAAAGATAGTAATTTTTCTATAAAATACAAGTATAAAGCGACTCACTTCTGTCATAACTCATTTCAATAAAAAGGGTTTCAAATTCTAAACAATTCACTGTATCTTTGCATTTAGAATGATTCTACATAGAATCTCGATTTGTAAATAACTATGAAACTAAATAAACAAGATATACTTAAAGCACTCGAAACTATTTCTGTTCCTGGAGAAGGACAAAACATGGTAGAGAGTGGAGCAGTTACAAACGTCGTCACTTTTGCTGATGAAGTAATTGTTGACATCACGATTACAAACCCGAGCTTACAAGCCAAAAAGAAAACGGAAGTAGAGATCATGAAAACCATTCATGAGATCGTATATGAAAAGGCTAAAATTACAGTTAATGTAAAAGTAAATGCACCTGCTAAGTCTGCTCCTAATGTGATCAAAGGGAAAAAGATTCCGGGTATTCAAAATATTGTTGCTGTTGCTTCCGGAAAAGGAGGCGTTGGTAAATCTACTGTAACCGCTAATTTGGCTGTAACCTTAGCGAAAATGGGTTTTAAAGTTGGTGTTTTAGATGCTGATATTTATGGGCCTTCAATGCCAATTATGTTTGATGTAGAATTAGAACGACCTGTGGCAGTTACTGTAGATGGGAAATCTAAAATGCGTCCTGTTGAAAACTATGGTGTTAAAATGTTATCCATTGGCTTTTTTACACAACCTAATCAAGCTGTAGTTTGGAGAGGACCAATGGCATCAAAAGCATTGAATCAAATGATCTTTGATGCAGCTTGGGGAGAACTCGATTTTTTATTAATTGATTTACCTCCAGGAACAGGTGATATTCATTTAAGTATCATGCAATCACTTCCAATTACTGGAGCTGTTGTGGTAAGTACACCTCAAAACGTAGCCTTGGCAGATGCTAAAAAAGGAGTTGCCATGTTTCAACAAGAAAGCATCAATGTGCCTGTTTTAGGTATTATCGAAAATATGGCTTACTTTACACCTGATGAGCTTCCTAATAATAAATATTATATCTTCGGAAAAGAAGGTGCTCAAAACCTTGCTGAAGATTTAGGAGTTCGATTTTTAGGAGAATTACCGTTAGTTCAAAGCATAAGAGAAGCAGGAGATGTTGGTCGTCCAGCAGCTTTACAAACAGGTACTGCTTTAGAGCAAGCATTCGAGAATTTAACGAAAAATGTTGTTGAAGAAGTTGTAAAGCGAAATGATGATTTGCCAGAAACTGAAGCAATTAAAATAACGACTATGGCTGGATGTTCAGCAGTAAATAAAAAATAGATGAGTACAGAAGAACTTAGACTGAATGTCGAAAAAGCATTAGACGAAATCCGTCCTTTTTTACAAAGCGATGGAGGTGATATTTCATTATTGTCTATAGAAAATGACACCTTAGTAAAGGTGCAATTAGAAGGTGCTTGTGTTGGATGTAGTGTTAATCAAATGACGCTTAAATCTGGTGTGGAAATGACTATTAAAAAATATGCGCCACAAATAGAACACGTTATTAATATTGAAGCCTAAATGTGACTTATGTCACCTAATTTGTCTTGACTTTCAATTAATTTTACTTTCCGAAATTTAAATTCATGATTAAAACAGATATACTCATAATTGGAGCTGGTCCAACAGGTTTATTTACAGTATTTGAAGCAGGTTTGCTTAAATTAAAATGTCATTTAATTGATGCATTGCCACAGCCAGGTGGACAATGTTCAGAAATATATCCAAAGAAACCTATTTATGATATTCCTGCATATCCTGAAATTCTTGCAGGTGATCTTACTGATAAATTAATAGAGCAATGCAAGCAGTTTGAACCAGGTTTTACATTAGGAGAACGTGCAGAAACTATTGATAAACAAGAGGATGGTACATTTATTGTAACCACCAATAAAGGAACAAAACATCAGGCTCCTGTAGTTGCAATTGCTGGTGGACTAGGAAGTTTTGAACCTCGCAAACCATTATTAGAAAACATAACCGACTACGAAGATAAAGGCGTAGAATACATCATTAAAGACCCAGAATTTTATAGAGATAAAAAAGTAATCATTGCTGGAGGAGGAGATTCTGCTTTAGATTGGAGTATCTTCTTAAGCGATATAGCAAGTGAAGTGACATTAATTCATAGAAGAAATGAATTTCGTGGACATTTAGATTCTGTTGATAAAGTTCAAGAATTAAAAAATGAAGGTAAAATTGAATTAATAACTCCTGCTGAGGTTATAGGTTTGGAAGGTGATGGTAGAATTCAAGCAATATCTATTAAAAAAGGAGATGAAACATTCCAAAAAGAATGTGATCATTTTGTGCCTCTTTTTGGATTGTCACCAAAGTTAGGACCTATCTCAAATTGGGGATTAGAAATTGAAAAAAATGCAATTAAAGTTGATAATGCTTTAGATTATCAAACTAATATTCCTGGAATTTTCGCCATTGGAGATGTCAACACATATCCAGGAAAATTGAAACTAATACTTTGTGGTTTCCATGAAGCGACATTAATGTGTCAAGCTGCTTACCAAATTATTAATCCAGGTAAACGTTATGTGTTAAAATATACAACGGTAAGTGGAGTAGATGGCTTTGATGGTACGAGAAAAGAAGCACCAAAAGCAGTTGTTAAAAAGATAGAGTAGTGGAACAAGACATCAACATAAAAATTACAGATAGAGATGGTGTAACGCATGAGGTTTTAGCGCCTACAGATATGGCTATGAATCTTATGGAAGTTGTTCGTTCTTACGAATTAGCTCCTGAAGGTACGATTGGAATTTGTGGAGGCATGGCAATGTGCGCTTCTTGTCAATGTTATGTATTAAGTGATACTGAATTACCAGAAATGCAAGATGATGAAGAAGCAATGCTAAGTGAAGCGTTTTATGTGAAGGATAACTCACGTTTAGGTTGCCAGATTCAGATGACTTCAGAAATGGAAGGTTTGGAAGTTGTCCTAGCGCCAGAATCGTAATTTTATTCCGTTTTATAAGCTTCTAATTTACTAGGACCTTCTAATAAAATTCTAACAATTTTTAAAGTACCCTTGTCAGTTGTTGCTATTTGCCATTTGATGAGTGATATTTCACTATTTTCAATTTCAATACCTGTAATACTTCTAGGATGAACACAACTTCCGTCATTAAAAAAAGCAATATCACCTGGTTCAGGAAAACGCGGTCTATGTGTATGACCAACAACTGTAATTAGGTTATTGTTTTCAGAAATCCACTTTTTTGTTCTACGTTCGATTTTTATTAATTCTTTGTAATTTTTTGCTGGACTTGTAGGATCTGCAATACCCATGACATTTAGCGGTTTCCAAAGAACACGAACCAAAAAACGACTCCATTTCCAGAAATTATAATTCCACCAATCCGCTTGATGACCATGAGTTAAAAATAGTTCCTGACCAGTTTTTGAATGTTTCAAAATGACAGCTTCATGATATTTAAGGTTGCAAAACAACTCTACATCTTCGCCTATTTTCGGGTCAAAATAAGTGGATAAATATTTTTCTACATATTTAGGATCTCGATAAACCATATCATGATTTCCCCAAATCATATGTAAACGATTTTGCTCATGAAATAGTTTCATAAGCATGTACACATTTTTATGTGCATTCAAAATAGAATCAAAAGAGAGGTTTTCCCATAGTTCATCACCATCACCAAGTTCACAATAGCTAAAGCCTTCAGCGTAATAATGCTTTAGAGCATGAAAATAAATATTTCTATTATTCGCAAAGTCATCTGCAAAACTATTATCACCACGATGACAATCACTAAATAGAACAATCTTGCTAGAATTGTCAAAGTTGACAACTTTAGCATTCTTGTATGCGCGATCTAATCTAGATTTTGAAGACATGAATAAACTTTCAACTAAAATAAGCAGAAATTAATCAATGCGATAGTTGTCATTCAATTTTTTCAATAGCAACAGGAAGTAAGCGTTCAATAAATCTGGAATATGCCAATTCAGAAGGGTGTAGATTATCAGAAGCAACTAAGTCAGTATTATCTAAGCCTTCTCTTGTAATATCTGTAATGTTTATAAAAGTGATGTTATTGGTATCGCAATAATTTTTTGCAAATGTATTGTATGCATCAATTTCTATTGAGATGGATTCTGGATTACCATTGTTTTGCCCAAAAGGTGTAAACGCATAATCAGGAATAGAAAGGACAATTACATTAGCCTTGTCTCCTTTAGCGGCAGTAATTGCTGTTTGCAGTAGCTCAGGAAATTCAGTTTCATAAAGTGAAAAAGGGTTCCCTTGAAATTGATTATTCACTCCAATTAGTAAGGTGATCAAATCATTATCATTCGTCAAATTTTCAGAAGCTATAGCTGTTTTTAAATTGGTCGTTGTCCAGCCTGTCTGTGCAATTACTTTTAGCTTGAAAGTATCTTGAACAGTATATCTTAATTGAAGGCTATCCTTTAATTGTTCAGGGAATCTACATGTTTCACAAACGCTTTGTCCTATTGTATAACTATCTCCTAAACTTAAAATTTTAAAGGTTCTGGATTCATTAATTATGCTGTCATTAGTTGAATCGTTGTCATCACCAGAGCAATTAAGAAAAGATAACAGACCAAAAAAGAAAATAAATTTGATGTTTTTCATAGTTAAAGGTACAATATGAAATAAAAATGCTTCCCAAATTTGAGAAGCATTTCTTATATATTTATACTACTCACAAGATTTCGTTAGAATGAGATGCAAAAAAGAGATTTAGGCTCTATTTGAAGGCGTTGAGGCCAGTGACATCTAATCCAGTAATCAGTAAATGAATATCATGAGTACCTTCATAGGTGACAACACTTTCAAGATTCATCATATGTCTCATAATAGAATATTCGCCAGAAATTCCCATTCCACCTAACATTTGTCTAGCGTCACGAGCAATTTTTAAAGCCATATCTACATTGTTCCGTTTTGCCATAGAAATTTGAGCAGACGTTGCAGTACCATTTTCACGCATAACGCCTAAACGCCAAGCTAATAATTGAGCTTTGGTGATTTCAGTAATCATTTCGGCTAATTTCTTTTGTTGTAATTGAAACTGTCCAATAGGTTTACCAAACTGGATACGTTCTTTACTATAACGTAAGGCAGTATCGTAGCAATCCATAGCAGCTCCAATTGCTCCCCAAGCAATACCAAAACGCGCTGAATCTAAACAACCCAATGGTGCTCCTAATCCAGATTTGTTAGGTAATAAATTTTCTTTAGGAACTTTTACATTATCAAAGATAAGCTCACCTGTTGCGCTTGCACGAAGTGACCATTTATTATGTGTTTCGGGTGTTGAGAACCCTTCCATACCACGTTCAACAATTAAACCATGAATACGTCCACTTTCATCTTTAGCCCAAACAACAGCGACTTGGCAAAAAGGCGAATTTGAAATCCACATTTTTGCGCCATTTAAAAGATAGTGATCTCCCATATCTTTAAAGTTGGTTACCATTCCGCTAGGATTACTTCCATGGTCAGGTTCTGTAAGTCCAAAAGAACCAATCCATTCACCAGAAGCTAGTTTTGGTAAATATTTCATGCGTTGTTCTTCGTTTCCGTATTTCCAAATAGGATACATCACTAAAGACGACTGCACAGAAGCAGTACTTCTTACACCAGAATCTCCACGTTCAATTTCTTGCATGATTAAACCATAAGAAATTTGATCTAGTCCAGCGCCTCCATATTCAACAGGAATATATGGTCCGAAAGCTCCAATTTCAGCTAAGCCTTTAACAATTTGTGTTGGGAATTCTGCTTTTTGAGCATACTCTTCGATGATAGGTGAAACATCACGTTTTACCCAGTCTCTAGCTGCATCACGAACTAATTTATGTTCTTCGGTAAGTAATTCGTCTAGGTTATAGTAATCAGGTGCTTCGAATAAATCTGGTTTCATTATGAAATGTTTTAAATATTTTGCTAAAAGATAGTAATACGCATTTAGATTTTTTTAAATACCCATTATGGGTCAAAAATAACGAAAACGTTTTCTTAAAACTACATTTTCAAATAAAAATCCTTAGTCAAATTGATGTAGTCTTCTGTGTAGTTATGACGACTGGTTTCAATGATTAGTACTGAAGTAATAATTTCTGTTTTTGAAAATGAAAACTCAATTAGGCTGCGTTTCACTTCGGATTCAGGTGTGCCTTTTACTCGTGTTCTTCTTTTGGGGAAAAGAGCAACTCTCGATGCTAAATCAATAAATTTATCTTCTTCAGAAAATGGAATTATAACTGAAAACAGTCCATCTTCAGAAAGTAATGTAATAACACTTTCTAATAAATGCTCAAAAGGCATAGCATCTTGAAATCGTGCTAAGTCACGTTGCGAGTTTTCGGTTTTATATGTTTCAGAATAGAAAGGCGGATTGCAAATAATTAAATCATAGGTGTCTTCAATTTCTTCGGCAAACTCTTCTAATGAAGCATGATAACAAAACAAACGATCATTCCAAGGTGACTGTTCAAAGTTGTCTACGCATTGCTCGTAGGCTAAATCATCAATTTCTAAAGCTTCAATAACTTGAGCTTGGCTTTGCTGTGCAATTATTAAAGATAGAATTCCTGTTCCAGCTCCAATATCTAAAACTGAAAACGGGTTATTTTCAATTGAAGTCCATGCACCTAATAACACACCATCTGTACCAATTTTCATAGCACATTGATCTTGGTTTACACTAAATTGTTTGAATTGAAATGGTTTATTCATCATCTAAATACAAATCAATCAATCCTTCTGGAGTATCAACAAAAATCGTTTTATTCTCTTTATCAACTTTAGAGATAAACTCATCATTCATTGGAATTAAGATTTCTATTCCATCTCTATCGATTTCAAATAAAGATTGTGCAGTAGAGTCATTTATAGATGTAATGACGCCTACATGGCCAAATTTTTTGTCTTCTACTTTAAAACCGATGATTTCATGAAAGTAGAATTTATCATTATCTAATTTTGGTAAAAATTCAAGAGGTAAATATAATCCGCTTTTCATAAGAGAATCTGCATCCTCTTCAGTATCTACTTCTTCAAATTTAACTCGTAATAATTCCGATTTATGAAGTTGAGACGATTCAATAAAAAAAGGAACAAGATTATTGCGTACTTCTATAAAGACAGACTCCATGTTTTCATACAAGTTAGGTTCATCAGTATCCAGTTTAACTAATAACTCACCTTTGAAACTATATTTTTTTACAATCTTCCCGAGAAAGAAACAATCTTTTTTATTCATATATAATTAATTCATTTCACAAAAAAACTCCGACACATAGTATCGGAGTTTAAAAGTATAAAAAATAATTTTCTATTCTTCTTCGTTTGAAGCTGTTACTTCTTCACCTTCAGTTTGTGCTTCTTCAGTTGCTTCAACTTCTTCAGCTACTTCTTCTTCAACAACAGGAGCCGCAGCTGCTATTCTTGCTTCGTTAACTGCTTTTTCAGCTGCTAATGCATCTGCTTTTGCTTTTGCTTCAGCTTCAGATAAACCAGCTTCTTTAGCCATTACTTTAGTTCCTTTTTCGTCTAACCAAGCATTAAATTTAGCTTCTGCTTGTTCTTCTGTTAAAGCACCTTTAGCAACACCACCTGCTAGGTGATTTTTGAGCATTGCACCTTTATAAGATAAAATTGCTCTAGCTGTATCAGTTGGTTGTGCACCATCCTGTAGCCATTGCACTGTACCATCAACATTTAATTCTATAGTTGCTGGATTTGTGTTTGGATTGTAAGCACCTAATTTTTCTAAGTATTTACCATCTCTTTTTGATCTTGCATCTGCTGCTACGATCCAGTAATAAGGTTTTCCTTTTTTACCGTGTCTTTGTAATCTAATTTTAACTGACATATTTAATTAATTAGTGAGGTTCGCGACCTCTATTATTAATGAGAGCGCAAAGATAATACAATTATTTAATTTAGAACATTATTATTGGAAATTAAGTAATATTGAAATTTTATTATACTTTTGGAAGTTCCAATGCCATTTTGTGTATGGATTTGTTGTAAAAGAAAATGATGTTTTTTTCTTTCTATGGAATAGAACAATACAGCATAGCCTAAGTTATGGATTCTTTTTCTATTGAATTAAAAAGGGGAAAAGGAAGTTTTATAACAGTAAATTCAAATATTAAATGGTATAATTACGTTATATTTACCTAAAAATGCGCCTCATTTTTATTTTAGAGGAAGAAAAATTAAAGCCAATGAAACGATTAGCTATACTTCTTATAACAGTATTAACATTTGCAAGTTGTGGTGATGAAGTTGAATTTAATTCACCATCAATACAAGGAGCTAAAGATTATGTGCTCTGGAGAGCTGAATTTTTTAATGCTGATATAGATAGCAACGGATATTTAACCATTACTGGAGGAAATAATGTTGAAACACTAATACTTAGAATGCCTTCAGCTGCTGTTGGAAGGTATAATTTAGGCGATGTAGAGTCTATGGAAGCACGATTTATTGATGCTGATGGCACTGTGTTTTCTACAAATAACCCTCCACCAGATACTATTGTCTATACAGAATATGGTTTCATTAAACTAGACGAAATTATTAATAATACATTCACTGGTAGGTTTGAGTTTAACGCTTATGATTCAGATGGGAATGTAGTTAATTTTGGAGGAATCACAGAACAAAATCCCAATGATGATGAAGATACAGGTCCAGACCCAATTGGAGGCGGTATTTTTTATAGAGTGCCTTTAACTTCAGGTGGTTTTCCTTCTATGGTTTTTACATGTGATGATGCTGATGAACAATCAGAATTATTACAAGCAGCTTTCGATTCAACTACAGCTGATGAACTAACTTATATAAATAGTGGTGATTATATTACTGCTTGTGAAGCTCTAGCCGCATCTTTAGAAATCCAAAGACAATATTGTGGCGATATTGGAGGAGCTCTTCAAACTAGAATTAATAATTTAAATGCATGTGCTTTTCCTTGCGAAATTGCTGAGGAGAATAGAGCTATTGCGGAGGACGTAGAAGAAAATGCTACTATTGGAAATTATGTATTAGCGTGTTTAGATTACCAATTGTATTTACAAGAGCAAATTGATTTTTGTGGTGATACTGATGGAAGTATACAATTAGAATTAGATGATTTAGATTGTGGAGATGATGATTTTGATGGTGTCCCAAATATTTTTGAAGATTTTAATGGTGATGGTGATTTAGAAAATGATGACACTGATAGTGATGGGACTCCTAATTATTTGGACAATGATGATGATGGCGACGGAATTTCAACTATTAACGAAGCTAAAGACGTCGACGGAAATCCATTAGATACCGATGGCGATGGAAATGTAGATTATTTAGATACAGATGATGATGGTGATGGTATATTTACATCTAATGAAAACGCTGATCCCAATATGGATGGAAATCCTGCAGATGCTGTAGATACAGATATGGATGGTATTCCAGATTATTTAGACAACGCATAAATTTCTAAAAAAAAACTATATAAAAGTCAGCTTGTAAAAGCTGACTTTTTTTGTTTAAAACTGTTCATAACTTCGCTTTAAAAAAGAGGAGTTTCTTCGTAATTTTATGGACTGGCTTCTAGAGATTTTTATTCGGAAGCCTGTTATAACAAAAGGACAAAAAATCACATGTATTTAATCTTCGATACTGAAACTACTGGACTACCAAAACGTTGGGATGCACCAATTACAGATGTCGATAATTGGCCTAGATGTATCCAAATTGCTTGGCAGCTCCATGACGAAATGGGTAACTGTGTAGATCATCAAGATTATTTAGTAAAACCGGAAGGTTTTAATATTCCATATGATGCTGAGAAAATCCATGGGATTTCTACCGAATTAGCTCAAGAACAAGGTGTCTTACTTCAAGAGGTGCTTGAAAAATTCAATTTAGCATTATCTAAAACAAAATTTGTTGTTGGTCAGAATGTGAAGTTTGACCTCAATATTATGGGAGCAGAGTTCGTAAGAGAGGGTGTTGCAAATCAACTTCAAGAACTTCCCGTTTTAGATACGTGTACCGAACATACTGCAGCGCTTTGTGAAATTCCAGGAGGTCGTTATGGAAAGTTTAAATTGCCGACCTTAACTGAACTACACCAATTTTTATTTAACAAGCCTTTTTCAGAAGCTCATAATGCAACTGCTGATGTTGAGGCAACAACACGTTGCTTTTTTGAATTACTTCGCTTAGGAGAATACACAAAAGAACAACTAGATGTTCAGCCTGATTATTTTCAGAATTTTAACGAGAAGAATCCGCAAACCATTCAACTTATAGGTTTAAAGCATATCAACCTTAAAAAGGAAAGTGCTAAAATTAATGAACGCCTCCAAAAGTTACAAGCCGATGATATTTCTGAAGCTGAAATAAATGAGAATATTTCTGGTCTGGCTGATGTTGATTTTGTACATCTTCATAATCATTCACAGTTTTCAGTATTGCAGTCTACAATTAGTATTACAGATTTAGTTGCTGTTGCTGCAGAACACAAAATGCAAGCTGTAGCTTTGACCGATCATGCAAATATGATGGGAGCTTTCCATTTTGTAAAAGCGGTTAATAGTCATAACAAATCTGTAAAATCTAAAGTTGCTGAAGCTGAAGAGAAAGGCGAAACTTCTGACTTAAAAGAAATTAAACCTATACTAGGATGTGAGTTTTTTGTGTGCGAAAATCATGCTGATAAATCTCGAAAAGACAACGGTTATCAAATCGTATTAATAGCCAAAAACAAAAAAGGTTATCACAACTTGGCTAAGTTATCATCGCATGCGTTTGTTGACGGATTTTACTACTTGCCACGAATTGATAAAAAACTCATTCAGCAATATAAAGAAGATCTTATTTGTTTAACTGGAAACCTCTACGGAGAAGTGCCAAGTAAAGTCTTAAATGTTGGAGAAAATCAAGCTGAAGAAGCTTTAGTTTGGTGGAAACAAGAGTTTGGTGATGATTTGTATGTAGAGCTCATGCGACATACTCAAGAAGATGAAAATCGCGTAAACCCTGTATTAATTAAGCTAGCACAAAAGCACAATATAAAACTGGTAGCAACTAATAATACGTATTACTGTAAACAAGAAGATGCAAATGCACATGATATTTTGTTGTGTGTAAAAGAAGGTGAAAAACAAGCAACACCTATCGGACGAGGACGAGGATATCGCTATGGTTTGCCTAACCAGGAATATTACTTCAAATCTTCGGAAGAAATGAAGTTGTTGTTTAAAGATGTTCCTGATGCGATTACAAATATTCAAGAGGTTGTAGATAAAGTTGAAGCCTTCCAATTAGCTCGTGATGTCTTATTGCCTGCTTTTGATATTCCTGATGAATTTAAAGATAATGCCGATATAGCTGATAAAGGGAAACGCGGAGAAAATGCTTACCTAAGACATTTAACTTATGAAGGCGCAAATAAACGTTATGAAGATCTTTCTGAAGAGATAAAAGAACGTCTCGATTTTGAGTTGAGTGTTATCGAAAATACTGGGTATCCAGGTTACTTTTTAATTGTTGAAGATTTTATTCGAGAAGCCAGAAATATGGATGTATCTGTGGGTCCTGGTCGTGGTTCTGCAGCAGGTTCTGTAGTTGCCTATTGTCTTTGGATTACTAATATAGATCCATTAAAGTACGACTTACTTTTTGAGCGTTTTTTAAATCCTGATCGTATTAGTATGCCAGATATTGATATCGATTTTGATGATGAAGGACGAAGTCGTGTCATGGATTATGTCATTGAAAAATACGGTTCTAGTCAAGTGGCTCAAATTATAACTTATGGAACAATGGCTGCAAAGTCATCCATTAGAGATACAGCAAGAGTTTTAGATTTACCATTATTTGAAGCAGATCGTATTGCGAAGTTGATACCAACAATGTCTAAATTGAATAAGATTTTTGGACTTGATGAAAAAGAACTCGGTAAAAAGTTTAGAGCTGAAGATTTAGAAAAAGTCAATGAATTACTCAATATTGCAGATGGTGATGGTCTGGATGCCGAAACCATAAATCTAGCAAGATCATTAGAAGGATCAGTGAGAAACACAGGTATTCATGCTTGTGGTGTGATTATCACTCCTGATGATATTACCAAATTTGTTCCTGTTGCACTGGCAAAAGATTCTAATTTATATGTCACGCAGTTTGATAACTCTGTAGTTGAAGATGCAGGTTTGCTGAAAATGGATTTCTTAGGATTAAAAACCTTGACCTTGATTAAGGATACGGTTAAAATCGTTAAAGCAAAACATGATATTTTGCTAGATCCTGATAGTTTTCCACTCGATGATGAAAAAACATATGAGTTATTCCAAAAAGGAGAAACAGTTGGTGTGTTCCAATATGAATCACCTGGAATGCAAAAACACCTTAAGGATTTAAAGCCTTCTGTGTTTGAAGATTTGATTGCAATGAATGCGCTCTATCGTCCAGGTCCAATGGAATATATTCCAAGTTTCGTTAGACGTAAGCATGGTGATGAAGACATTGAGTACGATTTGCCAGCAATGGAAGAATACCTCAAAGAAACCTACGGAATTACGGTCTATCAAGAGCAAGTAATGCTTCTGTCTCAAAAGTTAGCTGACTTTACTAAAGGTGAAGCTGATGTACTTCGTAAAGCGATGGGTAAAAAGCAAATTGCTGTCTTAGATAAAATGAAACCAAAATTTATAGAACAAGCAAGTGCTAAAGGTCATGATGCTAAAGTTCTAGAAAAAGTTTGGAAAGATTGGGAAGCCTTTGCTAGTTATGCCTTCAATAAATCACACTCGACATGTTATGCCTGGATTGCTTATCAAACGGCGTATTTAAAAGCACATTATCCAGCAGAATATATGGCAGCAGTGTTATCTAATAACATGAATGATATTAAGCAGGTAACGTTCTTTATGGAAGAATGTAAACGTATGCGATTAGATGTATTAGGTCCAGATGTGAATGAATCATATTACAAGTTTTCAGTAAATCAAGATTATGCTGTACGCTTCGGAATGGGAGCGATAAAAGGGGTTGGTCATGGAGCTGTAATGACTATTGTTGAACATAGGAAAAAGGAAGGACACTTCAAATCAATTTTTGATTTATCAAAACGTATTGATCTTCGTGCTGCTAATAAAAAAGCATTCGAAAACTTAGCTTTAGCTGGAGGTTTTGACGGATTTGGAGAAGCACATCGTGCACAATATTTTCATGATGATGGTGATGGAATTACCTTTTTAGAGAAAGCCATAAAATATGGAGCTAAGCATCAAGAGAATGAAAATTCGGCACAAGTAAGTTTGTTTGGAGCAACTAGTGAAGTACAAATTGATGAACCTATTGTGCCACCTTGTGAAGAATGGGGAACTATGGAGAAATTGGCTCAAGAAAAAGAAGTAGTTGGTGTTTATATCTCTGGTCATCCTTTAGACGACTTTAAAGTTGAAATGAAAACGTTTTGTAATGGTAGTTTGGCACTTTTTAATGAGATGGAGAATTACGTGAATCGTGAAATAACTTTTGGTGGTGTAGTTACAGATGTGCAACATCGTGTTAGCAAGCAAGGTAAAGGTTGGGCATTATTTATGGTCGAAGATTATACAGATAATTATGAGTTTCGGATTTTTGGAGAAGAGTATCTAAAGTATCGTCACTTTTTGGTAAAGAATAGTTTTGTTTACGTGAAGTCATATGTTAGGGAAGGTTGGGTGAATCGTGATACAGGAAAAAAGAGTGATCCAAGATTACAATTCAATAGTTTTCAGTTGCTGCATGATGTGATGGATACCTATGCAAAAAAACTATCTGTTCAACTTAATATTAATGATTTAAAAGAACAACGAATTGCAAAGCTTCAAGATCTGTTTAGAATTCATGAAGGCAATCATGCGCTTAATTTTGTAATCTACGATAACGAGGAAGAAATTAAATTGAACTTACCTAGTAGAAAGCAAAAAGTCAAAATATCTCAAGAGCTTTTAGAAGAACTAGAAAGTGATGGTGTTTACTATAAATTGAATTAGTATAACATTTCAATATGTCACTCATCTTGGTTTTAACTTGTTTTATTATCCAAATAGTTATCTAAATTATCTAGTGAATCATCCCAGAATTGTTCGTAGAATTTCATCCATTTATTGAGTTCTTTAAGGGGTTTTGTATTCGCATAACAAAAGCGTTCACGACCTTTGTTGTCTAAGTTAATCAAGCCAGCTTCTTCTAGAGTTTTGATATGTTTTGTGACGCCTTGCCTGCTTATTTCAAACTGATTTGCGATTTGAGAAATGGATAATGCTGTACTTGCAATCACTAAGGCGTGAAAAATATCACGCCTTGTAGGATCTGCAATTGCTTTAAATAATTGTGTGATTCTATCTTGCATTAATGTCTTAGTTTAAATAGTCTGTTAATTGGTTAATGCAGCCGTTCCATCCTCCATTAAAACTTTCAAACATGGCAATTGCTGTTTCTCCAGCATAGTTTGAAATTCCTGAATGTTCTAAATATAATTTTGTGCCTTCTGCTACGGATTCTAATTTCCAAGTGACTGTAGTTTCTATTTCAGTATCTGCAACAATCCAGGTGTATACTAATTGATAAGGATTAGCTTCTTTAACTGTTCCGCTAATAGTGGTGCAACCTTTTTCGTTTACTTCTGATGTAAAGGTGTATTGATATCCTTTTTCAGCTTTAAAGTCTGCTTGAATAAACCATGTTGAGATTTCTTCGGCTTTTGAAATGGCGTCCCAAACTTTATTAATGGGATGATTAAATATTTTTTCTTTTGTGATTGAGTCTTTCATTAGTATTCGATTTTTGATTAATATTTTTGTTTAAGACTGCTAAAGTATAGTAAATTATTTTAATACGCAACTAACTGGTTGCATGTTATATGAATTTCTTTGCGCAAAGGATGGAACGGTATGTTTGAGCTCCTCAAAGAGAGCGAGAAGTGAGAGCCTGGTTTATGCGCCCAAAACTGATATTATATAAGCATTCAATAACCTCATAATCAAAAGGAATACTATGATTGTAAGGTTTGGCAAAAATTTTGACTAATTTTGTGTATTAAAACGAAGTTAAACACATTTAGAACATATAATTATGGCATTAGAAATAACAGATGCAACGTTTGAAGAAACAGTATT
>OJDV01000202.1_pt1 | contig 23352 bp, 24 predicted proteins | sample 1592911 | NCBI WGS metagenome assembly OJDV01 (sample SAMN05416860, study PRJEB24817) | seawater metagenome | isolation source: Sea water | place: Canada:Atlantic | collected 2013-11 | reverse complement strand
ACACAGAGTAGATCGTCGGCAGCGTCAGATGTGTATAAGAGACAGGTATAGAGATCACAACTAATGGGGCTATATATACGACTGGGCGTGTCGGCATTCCATCCAACATTCTATTCAACATGATTAATTTATCTCTAGCATCTAATAATTAGTTTATAGATCAGGTTGGCATTTGAAATACAAAAAAGCCCTTTCAGTATTACCTGAAAGGGCTGATTAACTCCTGATGATATTACTAATCCTGTATCGAATCTTCTTCCTGAGCTAATGTTGATTCATCATCAAGTATTCTTCCTACACCTCCACGTTGCCTGATCTTTTCGAGATCCTCTCTAAATTCTCTATTCTCTGACCTGATTTGCCAAATATGCCAAGTCAACCAAAAAGCGATACAAACGAACGCTAATATACCCTCCATTCCTACAAAGGGATAAATGGGGCCAAGAACATCCGAGTTTGCCCAAGTGTCTACCATGCCTGTTGCCATGAGTTTCTCCTATTAATCTGTTATTAAAACTAAACAATATAGAATATAGTTTGCAATTACGCTTCTCTTCGTATCGCATCTCTTACCTGCTGCGCATCGATTTCCCGTTCTAATTCTAAGTTGATGTCCAGCCCGACCATTTCTATTTCTCTAGGAATTCGTAACATTCCCATTGCGTTAAGAATCTTCGAAGCAACGTATGCAGGGATAAAACCTAACACCCCGAACATAATAACAGCACCAGCAAAATTACCCCAAGGAGTGATGTGGGCATAGCCTTCGAATGGAGATGATGGATAACCCCATAACATAAAACCAGCTATTACGACACCTAAAAAACCAGCATAGCCATGGACAGCAACTGCGCCAACTGCATCATCTATTTTGAACTTGCGTTCAACCCAATAATGCATCTTATAAATAATAACAACTACGAATGAAGCTATTAACATTGCTTGTATTGGATGGTAGAGATCATTACCCGCTGAAGCGCCAATGACACCAGCCAAACCACCTGAGTAAGTCCAGAATGCATCACCTTTACTTACGTAGTAAGCCGCCATTAAACCGCCCGACAATGACATCAGGAAGTTAAGCGTAATTCCCGATAAAGTAGTCGGCTGCAGATAAATGTTTGTTGCGCTAAAATACTGCTTATCTTGAATATCCAGCATATCGCCGCCAAACACATCAATTATTGGAATATTACAGGCAACATAAAATCCCCAAAAACCACAGTAAATCATGAAGAGCCCAATCGTTACAAGCCATGGGCTATGTGGATTGATATTCCGAGGTGTGCCATCAGCAGAAAACTTACCGATACGAGGTCCTAGAACCAACAGTACGCCTAATGCAAAACCACCTGCAATGGCATGGATAACACCTGATGCGTATGCATCATGATAACCGAGCTTCTGAACCATCCAACCGTTCCATGACCAACCCCAGGCTGCATCAATAATCCAACATACGGAACCTATCAACACCGCCAAAATCCAAAATGCGCTCGGCCGTATCCTTTCTATCACGGCACCCGAGACTATCGAAGCTGCTGTCCACGAGAACAATAGAAAAGCCGCCCAAAATACACCATTGATACGCGCCCAGTATGCCGTAGTATCTCCATCCAAAGTTTCTTGGACAGGTACACCACCCATATGTGCCCCCATCAACTCACTCCAAGGTGTTGCATGCGGTGCTGCAACCAGATCTCCTATAATCCAAGGTCCATTCACAAATGCAAAGTAGATCCACCAAGAAAACAAGTAAAAAGTTACGGTGATTAAAGGTATGACCATCGTGTTCTTCATAAGAGTATGCATGTGGCTCTTATAACGCGAAGCGCCTACCTCATACATACAAAATCCGACATGTATAAAAAACATGAATACAATTGTTACCCAGTAATAAAACTCTGTAAAGATAACCACCAGTGATGATAATTCATTTTCCATATATACTTCCCCATTATTATTTTAATCGACGGGTTACTAAGTTGAAGTAACTATTAGTTACTTTAAATAAAGATATCGTTTAGTGACCTCCTATGAACACCAATCAATTTCTTAATTAACGAATCTAAACTAGCATAATCAATTTTCATATATTCCTTTGAGGGTATAATTAAGGTAAGCTTTTGATTTTCATCTTTATTGTATTTTTTACTCAGGTTGTTATTCGCTCTTTAGAGTATAAAGCCAGTATGATTCTAAACCGATCACCTTGTGCTTAACTCTACGTTGGAGTTGGATCGTGTGTTTATCAAATTTGTTTTTATAAACAATAACCTGCCCTAACAACTCATTTTTTCATAACAGCACTCTATCAATAAATAAACCTCTCAATTATTTCATCTACTGCATATCGCCTGATGACTCAATACACATAAAGATATATTTCAAATATCCAGTGAATCTGATTGCATGCTTCTTCTTGATTCACACATCGCTGAAATTATTTAACTCTAAAGTTTGAGGGCACTACTGATGACTGCTAGTTTATACGGACTACTCGCTGCATTCGGTTGGGGAGGAGCTGACTTTATCGCGAGATTTACCAGCCGAAAAATAGGGTATCAACAAGCACTCTTTGGCATGATGGCCATAGGATTAATCGCTTTGAGTCTGGTCTTATGGTGGTATCGCATAGAGTTTATCAGGAACTTTTCTAAGCTGTGGTTGCTAGTTACTTCCGGTATTTTGATCATGGTCTCGACCATGATGTTGTACCACGCATAGCCGTTGGGATCCGTCACAATAGTCGCGCCGATTGTAGGCAGTTACCCAGTATTCAATATGGTATTGGCCATTATTATGGGTGCTCGTCCAAACCTTGTGCAATGGTTAGCAATCTTATGCGTGCTTACAGGAGTCTGGGCTATCGGTTATGCATCCGGACATTTCTTAAAGCAAGAATACAGTCAAAAACATTTACGACACGTCATTTTGATCTCCCTCTGCTCAGCATTAGGCTTTGGTATTTTTATTGCTGCCTCTCAAGCAGCTACTCAATACTATAGTAGCCTGCAAACAATCTACTTATCTCGAGGAATAGGACTGATTGTTCTCGGGGTTTTCTTTATCAAAAAACATACTCCCCCAGTACCCATATTAAAAAGCTGGAAATTGATAACGCTTCAGGGACTACTAGATACTTGTGCAGTGACTGCCTTAACTATGGCCACATGGACTGAAAATGCTGAAATTGCTGTTGTAACCTCTTCTGGATGCTGCGTCGTGACAATATTGTTGGCTAGATTTATCCTGTATGAGAAAATGAGCTGGACTCAATGGGCTGGCGTAACAATGATTCTCTCTGGTGTTTCTGTTCTTTCAATAATGAATTGAACACAATATCCATAAAGTAATCGCCATACAGTTTTTTAACCATCGTCAGAAAACTCCTTATATTATAGAGCATGTTTGTAAGCTTCTGTCGTTAACTATCAAATGGATTATATCCTTAGCTAGGTTAGCTATACTCATTCTTCAGGTTCCAAGAAGACTTTCCTGATACTTTTCCTATACCCGATTCAAGCGCCCATACTGCTGCCTCTAAACGTGAATGGACATTTATCTTCCGCATCAAATTTTTAGCGTGGACTTTTACTGTACCATCACTAATATCTAGTTCTCTCGCAATAGTTTTATTATTTTTACCGCTTGAGATTAACAAAAGTATTTCGCGTTCACGTGATGTCAGTGTTCTCATATCCTTAGCTTTAAACTTCTCTGATTCGTATAAAGACTCAGATTCTTCATCTTCTGCTAAAACATTAGGTATCACGACCAATATTGAACCTGCATAAGAATTCATTAACGTTTGGAACATTCGCCAATTGACAGAATCTAGAGACTCCAGACTCATAAAAGTCAGCAAATCCAATTCTTGAACAATATCTTTCACCTGTTTTATATCTTCTTTTAAGAGTAAATCATTCATAAAAATAATCCTTCTCTATAACAATTATATTACTTTAACCACATTTAGAAATATATTTATTCCTATATTGAATATAGAGCTATTCTTAAATTTACCTCTCCTTAATGATTACTAAGAGAGCACACTCATATATATCACTGATACAACTATGATTGATAAGGTAGTGGATGTTTCTGTACAAGTCAAATTTTATGAATATATTATTCCTCCGGTGAATATTTGCACGAAAAAATTAGGAATGGTTAGATTTTTTTGTTTCCAAATAAACCTAGAAAACCTTAAGGTTACCAGCTCACTTATCCCCACTAGATTGGCACATATTTGCAAGCATTTTAATAGGAACCTTTATCAGCTTATCAGGACCATGAGGCGCCTCTGCGTCAAAAAATAGTGAATCGCCAGGTTTCATATGATATGTCTCATCGCCATGCCTATAGACAACCTCACCTTCCAGTATGTAGATAAACTCTATACCTGCGTGTTGAAATAAGGGGAAAACTTCAGACTCATCAGTTAGCGTGATCAAATACGGCTCCATGGAGATACGTTTGCTGATGTTGTGTCCCAAAAGTCTATACTGGTGCCCCGCCCGTGTCCCACGACGTTCTATAACAAGACCCTCGCCAGAACGTACATGACTGCAATCTCGCTGCTCGTCATACTTGCGAAAAAATGAAGTGACAGGAACATTTAGTGCTTGTGCCAATGCAAATAACGTCCCTAATGATGGGGTAGTGACGCCACGTTCGATTTTGGAAAGCATTCCTTGTGATAAACCTGCTTGCTTAGCTATCTCACTTACTGTCATTTTCAACTGACTGCGAAACTCTCTTATCTGTGAACCAATAGCAATGTCAAGTTGCTTTTCCCCGTCACTACTACGAGTAAAAGATAATCTACTTATCTCTTCATGGGTATACTCAGTTCCCTTGCTCTTGGGCATACTTCAATCTCCAGTGGATACTATTAAAAATAAATACTTATTTAGGTTAGCCTTTCTAATAATAAAACAACAGTATTCATCATACCGAAGAAGAAAGAAATTTGTTGAATGACTACAAGGAGTCTCTAAGTTAGTCTGCTCATTATATTTCCAGAAAAAGTTATAGTGGCAGGGGATAACCTGCGATCATATGTTATCGGCGCTCCCGGTGCTGGTTTGTAGTAAGTTATTGTAAAATGAGTAAATACCATGATAAATATCAACTATAAGGTTGTTGTCTCAATTACATTTTTTAAAGCGTAGCTCTGACTTTTTAAACTTATTTATGATGCTAAAGCTATATTGATTAATCATGCCTTAACTCATTATATAATCTAACAATATAAAAACTTCTATCAATACTTAATTATGGTGCAACTTATGTGTAAATCAGCCTTGCTATTTCCCTTCTTTTTTGCCTTGTCTATGCAATCACTTAGTGCTGTCGAATTGAATGAACTTTGTAGCCAACGTGCTGTTAGTACCGTGGCTGAGCTTCGTCATCAACACTACCCTCAATTGTCCGAAAGAGAAACCGAAATCGCACGTAAAACAGCAACTATGGCCTGTATTGATGCTCATTCAGCTAGTCTTCCCGTAGCGATTAATAAAGACCTCTCAAGCACCTCAAGTGATGAGACGTCTAGTGAACAAAACAAAAAAAGTTGGCTAGAAAAACTGTTGAAAAATGAAAAAAAAGAAGACGTTTCTCCGATGATGAAAAATCACCGCTCAGGTGGCAAATAATAAACTTCGAAGCACGACTCTATACACTAACAATTGTCTCTGGTGTTTTTCAGAGTCTAAGAATTACCATACACTTAGCTTCTTAATATCGCGTGTTATTTAGATGTTTTAACACTACCCAGTTATTTATATATCTATTAATATTTTTCATCTTTATAATCCATAAGGGCAAGGATTTTCATTGAATGAACTCTATCTATTTAATCAGAAAAAATCAGGGATTCGTAAATAATTTATGATAAATTCATCCTTAAAAATACTCGTCTTCCAACATATCGCTGTTGAGGATCCTGGTATTTTTTGTCAATTTATGATTGAAGATGGTATTACTTGGGACACCGTTGAGTTAGACACTGAGGAACAAATTCCAGAGTTGGATAAATACGGTGCCCTTATAGTTATGGGTGGGCCTATGGATGTCTGGGAAGAGACGAAATTTTCTTGGCTACTAAAAAGAGAAAATGGCTATTAGACGAGCCATTATTGATCTTGAACTCCCTTATCTTGGCATTTGCCTTGGACATCAACTACTGGCTACTGCATTAGGTGGAAAAGTAGAACCCATGCCTGTCCCTGAGGTGGGTATCCTAGATATTGAACTGACAACAGATGGCATAGAAGCTCCTTTATTCAATGGTCTCGAACAAAGATTCAAATGCCTTCAGTGGCATGGAGCTGAAGTTACAGAAGCGCCTCTGAATAGCAAAGTTATCGCACAATCATCAGCTTGTGCGATACAAGCGCTGCAATTTGGTGAGACAGCTTTTAGTATGCAATGTCATGTTGAGCTCACTGACACAACAATTTCTGACTGGGGGAAAATACCCGAATACGAACAATCTCTTGAACAAACATTAGGCCTTGGCTCTCTATTAAAACTTGAAACTGAAGCAAATAGTTCTATGTCAGAATTCGGTAATACTGCTCGCATTTTATATAATAATTTCAAAAAAACATTAATAAGGAATTGACAACCATGAGTTCAGCAACCGCTTCTTTTGTACTATTTATCGTTATCGTCCTTTGCGGGTACGTTGTCAATCAAGCTCAAGGCTACATGAAGTTAGCCGCTTTTGTAATAGGTCTCATGGCTGCAGGTTTATCGTTCTATCTCTATTGGCGTGAACGATAAAAATCCAACATCTAAAGAGCTTATCCTTTGTTGTCAAGGTATTTAAGCTTTACGGCCCGCTTGTGCCTGTATAAGCCCCTTGGCTAGAATTTGCTACGGGAGCAATCATGAACGTTCTCTGTTTCAAGCTTGCACTTCAGAAATTATGAGCCATTTTCTAATAGAGATTCCTAACATTGAAAAATGCCTTTGTAATTTAAGTATTGTTAAAAACGAAAACATGCTGCTTGAACAAAGTCATCTAGTTGAACTAAAAATTCATTACATAATACCTGCTCAATTCTTTTTAGGATCGTAAAGTGGCATCGTCCCGGTTGTTGCAGAGCAATTAAAATTAGCCCCTTTTAATTGAAGACTTTTCCCTGGTGTTGCATATTCCTTATCGATACGTACTATAGCAATCGATGCCTTCATCGTAGACGAATAGCAAGGTCCCGTAACATGGCCTACTTTTTTATCACCATCATAAAGATCGTCTTTGAATTCTGCTGTCTGATCAGTATCAAATATCACACTCCATAATGCTGTTGTTTCCTTACCTTTAGCTGCTAGAAGACTTTCCTTTCCTCTGTAGTCACCTTCCTTATCTAGATCAATAGCAAAACCATAGTTTACATCCCAAGGAGTATCATGTGGCTCCATATCAAACGGAAAGAAATACAACCCAGCTTCAACACGATGAACATCAATACAATTAAATGAAGCTGGGATAATACCTTCATCCTTTCCATGCTCAAGGATTGCATCCCAAATAATAGTGGTATCTTCAGCCTTAGCAAAAATTTCATAACCACGTTCATTTGCATAACCTGTTCGTGACATTAAGCATGGACGACCAAAAACAGTAGCAGGCCGGTTATGGAAGTTTTTTAATTCTGATAATTCAAAAGACGTATATGGATTGAGAAAATCAAGTGACTTCGGTCCTTGTAATGACACAGTATGAAGATCATCATCGAACTTTATCTGCACATCCTTGCCTTCTGCTGACTTCTCCAATTGCTCCAAGGCAACACCACTACCGTGAACTAAAATAAGATGATTAGGCATAATATAAAATATCATACAGTCGTCAACCAGCTCACCTTTCTCATCAAGGATGAGGGCAAGGATTGCCTGTCCAATTATTATTTTCGTTAAGTCTTGAGTACAAACATGATCCGCAACAGCGATAGCATCAGGACCAGTAATATGAATTTTTTTAAGTCCTGAAACATCGAATAGGCCAGCAGTATTTCTCACCGCAAAATTTTCACGTTCTAATTCTTGGTCATATTCCCAAGCTACGTCCATATCATTCCAGTCACCTAATGATGAACCGAGTGCTTTATGCCGTGATGCTAAAATTGATTGTCTTGGACTTGCCATAATATACTCCTGTAATAACTTCAATGATTGAAGATGTTTTTATGCTTGTGTATATTCATTTTATATCAACCTTGCTTTAACAAGATAAAACAAAGAAAGTTATGTGTTTAACAAATAAAAATGCCTGCTAGTTGAAATTAAAACTCCGACTTTCCGATTCTGATAAAAACCGAATTACTCTTTTACATCAACGAAAATCAAGCACCATGGAATATCTCGTAATAAATTATTGAAAATAAATAAACTATTGCTAGAAACATTTACAAATAATTTGAAACCCCAGTTCGCAGAGTACTGCGATATTCAATTACTACGTCTATAGAGGTAGTTGTGTTAGATGAGATATTGATTTAGCCAAAAAGTCATTCGGCTAAATCAATAATTCCTATTTAAATTTTATATTGAAAATTTAAATAGGACTATCTATGCGGTAACCAAACTCAGCAGAAGCATGAGTAATCACTTCAAAAAAACTCTGTCCAAAAGAACGTGCAACATAGATATCAAAATGGTTTTCTTCGACACAGTGGATTATAGCGTTCATATGAAAAAGACTAGTTGTCCTTGCCTCACCAGTTTTGAAATGCGCAGCATCTAGATCAAGTGTTGTACCTTTACGTAAAACATTACTTGCCTCAACACCTGAAAGGCTGATAACACAACGACTATGACTTTGATCTGTTATTGCTGCCATTTCTGTATTCATAGTCTTTCGAATCACTGCTTCTAGGTCGCGACTTTCTTTTTCAACAATTAGCCATCGGTCAGGGCCAATCCATAATGCCGAAGTAACATCTGTACTCATGACTTTACAAGCCGTTCGAGAAGGTTTCACCCCTATCGCCTGCTCAATCGCGGCAGTTGCTGTATCGACCTGCTCTTCCCAAGCAGCCACATGAATAATATTTAATGCTCGACGTTCTACAAATATCACTCCCGGACTATTATTTGTGATATCACCGAAGTCTCCGGTCTGATAAATCTCATTTAACGCCGCTCGGCGTGACACTGTTGTTTCAACCACGAAGTCTTTCCCCCTCTGGATCGACAAATACCGGGGACACTACTTTCATCGGTACCGTCAGGTTTCTTAACGGGTAACTCATTTGCACAGTTTTCCCTTCCCACGCCTCAATCCCACCTTTGATAAAACCCAATGCAATGGGGTGATCTTTTTCCACACAATATCCTGTTGATGTGATATGACCAATCATTTCAACTGGTGGTAATGAGTTATCATTCGCCACAATCTGTGAACCTGCCTTCAAAGGTGTTCTACCATCTACCGGAATAAGACCAACAAACTTCTTCCGATCAGATGCTGTTAAACATTCACGATTTGCAAGACGTTTGCCAATAAATTCTTTTTTCTTCGACATCATCATACCTAAACCCAAATCGCCTGCTGTCGTACGACCATCAAATTCTGGCCCTGCCACATGACCTTTTTCAATACGCATATTGCCCATAGCTTCTGTACCATAAGATACGATATCGAACTCCTGCCCGGCCTCGTAGACATTTTCCCAAACATGACGTCCATAATCACAGGGCACATTCAATTCAAAAGCCAGTTCACCTGAAAATGAAATTCGGAATAGACGACACTTAGGAATTCCAGCAGCGACACACTCCGATGTCGCCATGAAAGGGAAAGCTTCGTTAGAGATGTCTAAATCAATAATTTTTTCTAGTACCTTACGCGAATTAGGACCGGCTACCGCCATCACTGACCATTGCTCAGTAACACTGGTTACCTGAACACGCAGATCTGGCCAAGTCACTTGTAGATAGTACTCCAAGTTCGCCATCACATTTACTGCGTTAGCCGTTGACGTTGTCATCACAAAATGGTTTTCATCTAAGCGCGAAGTAGTGCCATCGTCGTATGCAATACCGTCTTCACGCAATAACATTCCATACCTAACTTTACCGACAGGTAGCTTCTTCCAGTGATTAATATAAATACGTTCTAATAATTCTGCAGTATCTGGGCCCTGAAGATCAATTTTCCCCAGCGTAGTTACATCACACATACCCACAGAACTTCGCGCCATTTTGGTCTCACGATGAAAAGCATCATTGATAGTTTCACCGCCTTTTGGATAATATCGAGGACGACGCCAAACACCTGCATCGATCCATTCGCACCCCTGTTCATCATGCCAAGAATCCATCGCCGTTCTGCGAATAGGCATAAAGTGTTCACCAACTTCTGCCCCCCCCAGAGCTCCTAGTGACACAGGAGTATAGGGTGGTCTAAAAGTAGTATGTCCTGCTTCAGGAATTGAACATCCCCTCGCATTAGCCATGATTGCAATACCAGAAACATTGGATGTTTTACCTTGATCCGTTCCCATACCTAATGTGGTATAACGTTTTAAATGTTCTACCGAGACAAAACCTTCACGATGTGCAAGTTGCACGTCACTTGTCGCTACATCATCCTGGTGATCAACAAATTTCTTTGGATGCCCAGATGCAGGATCGGGAGATTCCCATAAAGGTTCATAGGATGTTTCTTGCAGCTCATTAGTTGACGGGGCTGTAATTTGCAATATGGGAAAACCTGCTACTGTTGCTGCATTAGCACCGCCATGAGCCCCTTCTTCTAAACAAGACTTGAGATCAAAACTACCCTTAGCAGCACCAACAGAACATTCGGCTTGCTTTGAAACACCTGGTACAAAAATATGACGCTCTTTATCCCAACTTGTTTTGCCGCCGGACTGACTGAATAAATGTAATGCTGGTGCCCAGCCGTTAGACATTGCAACAAGATCGCATTGTATCTTTTCTGATTTCCCATCCACCAAAGATTGTACATCAACAGCATGTACTCCATCTTCCTTGCCATAAGCATTAACAATGGCATGACCTTGTAATATTTTTATATTGCGATCACGTAACAGAGCGGCATAAACAGATTCCTCTTGACGAGAATCGACCATAGCTTCTACTTTTGCACCGGCATCAAACAACTCTATAGCGGTACGATATGCATCATCACAAGAAGTAAATACAACCGCTTGCTTTCCGGGTAATACGGCATATTCATTGATATAGGCTCGAACAGCACTTGCCAACATAATATTGGGACGGTCATTGTTACCAAACACTATCGGCTGTTCATGTGAACCCGTCGCATGCACCACCTGGTTAGCCTGTAAATTCCACATACGTTGCCGTGGTTTATGCCCTATTGGTGTAGGCAGGTGATCACTCACTCGCTCCACACAGCCAATAAAATTATGATCGTAATAACCAAAAGCGCTGGTACGTTCGAGAATGAAAACATTTTTCATTGCTTTCAATTCCAAGACCGTCTGCTCAACCCACTCCAAAGCCGGTTGACCTGCTATCTCATAACGTTCATGTCGTAATTGGCCACCCAAACCTGCACGTTCATCGATTAATATCACTCGTGCACCGCTAGCCGCTGCCGCTTTTGTAGCCATCAGGCCAGCCGGCCCACCACCTATTACCAACACCTCACAATGACGGCTCATATGGTCATAAGAATCCGGATCAGGGAGGTTTGAGGCTGTACCCATACCAGCTGATTTACGAATAATTCCTTCAAACAACATCCACAGCTTAGTATTACGAAATGGCCCCATAAAAGTCTTATAGTAAAAGCCTGCTGGTAGAAAATTCTTTATATAGTCATTGATGCGCTGAGGATCGCCACGAAGGCTCTTGCCTCGATTTTGGCTCTCAGCCACTAATCCATCATAAAGTTCAACAACTGTTGCGCGAGTGTTTGGTTCCTGTCGAGCACCTTCACGTAAATGAACCATCGCATTTGGTTCTTCCGAACCCGCAGAAAAAATACCGCGTGGACGGTGGTACTTAAAACTACGCCCTACCAGTTTTACACCATTAGCTAATAAAGCTGAAGCTAGTGTATCTCCCTGATAACCCGTATAGGTTTTTCCATCAAAACGAAAAGACAAAGTCTTTGTGCGATCGATAAAGCCGCCTTGAGTAAGTCGATTGGACTGTGTCGTCATTCTTTTTCACCTCCGAGCAGTGCATCAGCTGGGCCCGTTGCTAACACCTCATGTGTTAGTGTGTCTCGTTTAACCTTCACCCATTGTCGACACCCGTTTACATGATGCCAATATTCAAGATGAGGCCCGCATGGGTTATCGCGAAGATAAGAAAATTCAAAGTATTGTTCTGCCGTTGTCTCTTCTGACAGTCCAGGATATTTGTTAATAGCATCACCGCCATAGGTGAATTCCACCATGTTACGTTCGCCACACCAAGGACAGTTAATTCGGATCATATTGCTCTCCCCTTTCCTTAATGTAATCCAGGCACGGGACCCATGCCTTTCTCATCGAGCAGGTAACCCTTTTCGAATCGGTTTAGTGTAAAATTTTCATTAAGTTCGTGTGGCCGGTTCTGCGCAATGGTATGTGCAAAACAGAAACCGACAGCCGGTATTGCCTTAAATCCCCCATAACACCAGCCAGCATTTAGATAGAGGCCTTTAACCTGTGTAGTCCCCATAATGGGACTGCCGTCCATAGACATGTCCATAACCCCTGCCCAATGACGTAATAAACGGAGACGTCCAATCGATGGCATGAGTGCCATTCCAGATTGTAGAACATGGTTAACCGCCGGTAAATTTCCTCGTTGCGCATAGGAGTTATAGCCATCTAGATCTCCACCAAATACCAATCCTCCCTTGTCAGACTGGCTAACATAGAAGTGACCGGCACCAAACGTACAAACAGTATTAATGAATGGCTTTATTGGCTCAGAGACCATTGCTTGTAGCTTATGACTCTCCATCGGCAATCTATTAAAGCCTGCCATGGCACATATCCGAGAAGTATTGCCTGCGACCGCAATACCCACTTTTTTGCTCTTGATCACACCACGGGAAGTTTGTAACCCTTGAACTTGACCATCCTTAATGTCGAAGCCTGTGACTTCACAATTTTGTAATATATCCACCCCACGCATATCCGCTGCCCGCGCATAACCCCAAGCCACTGCATCATGTCTTGCGGTACCAGCCCGTGGCTGCTGCAGTCCTCCGTAAACAGGAAAACGTGCCTTGCTCGAATAGTCCAGCATAGGAAGGAGCTCTTTAACCTGCTCTCTGGTAAGAAGTTCAGCATCGATATCATTCAAACGCATGGCATTGCCTCGACGGGCAAAACTATCCATCTGAGCATCAGAATGGGCAACGTTGATAATACCTCGTTGGGAAAACATAACGTTGTAGTTAAGCTCTTGCGCCATTTCTTCCCACAACTGCATACCTTTTTCATAAAAGTTCGCATTGTCCTCTAGCATGTAGTTAGAGCGGATGATCGTAGTGTTCCTCCCGATATTTCCACCGCCTACCCAGCCTTTTTCACAAACTGCGATATTCGTCATTCCGTGCACTTTGGCCAGATAGTAAGCCGTTGCCAAGCCATGTCCTCCACCACCAATAATGATAGCGTCATATTCACGTTTGGGTTCTGGAGCGCGCCAAACACGTTCCCAATTTTTTTGCCCAGTTAGTCCTCCTTTAAGGACTTCCAAAGCCGAATATCGATTCATAATCTGATGTGCCCCATTGACAGCGTTTTGCAAAGAGAATTAGAAAAATCCAATGCAATTTACGATGGATTAAATTTATCGAAAAATATGCTACATAGTAATGAAAGCTACTTATATACCCACTTAGGGATATTACTTATCGGTAATATCAATACCTTCAATCAATAGCTATTATTTGTTCAAAAATAGGTTTGGGTTTACGAGCTGTTTGACAGGTAGCTAAAAGGAACAGCAAAATTGAATGGGTACAAATATTCTTAAACTCTATTCTAAATCCATTAAGAGGGATATAGAAGCCTAGAATTACAGGTGCTCTGCCTAGAAGTTTTATTTATTTCTTAGAGGTAATACAGATTATGACAGAAGCTAGCTCGGGTATTCGAAGCAAACCCCAATACATGAAACTTCAGCATGATCCACTTTCTCGTTGGAACTTATTGATCGGAGAATCCGATGGCTTAGTAGGCTTGATAAATCTGTTGAGTAGCAGCTCAACTATCAAACCTGACATGACTACTTTTTTGTATACTGGCACTCCTGTCGAGAAGGCCTACGCGCATTCCTACTTCACACCTGAGCGTTGTTCGAAAGTAAGTGATTTTGAAGATAAAGATGCCTTGCTGATAGCCTTGTCTGAAGTCCTAGAAGAAAGTTTTATGGGAACCCATCTCTATATTAGTGGTTCAGAAGCTTTTTTATGGAAGGTTCAACATATCGCACACAAATGTGGTATGTGTGAAAGCGAAATAAATTTGGAGCTCTTAGGATCTGAAGCTCGGTGCGTTTACTGTCCTCATTGTGAGACCATGAATGAAGGTGTTACTACCGATATTTCCGAGTGTAGTGGTTGTAATTTGTCACTCGTTAACGTCGATCATTTTTCTCGTGAGATGGGGGCTTATTTGGGTTTTCGTGTAGACGCAGAAAACCCAGGCATAATACCCGAACGTAAGGAGTTATATAAATGACTACTATGTTTTCTACCCCGGTGTCAGTGACCAATATTGAACAACTGACACCTTTAATTAAAGCTTTCACTTTTGAGCGTACTGATGGTTTAGCATTCAGTCCATTTTCAGCAGGCAGCCATGTAGTTGTCAGTATGGGGGAAGGTCACGATAGCCATAAAAATCCATATTCTTTGGTAGGCCACTCTGAAGACCTCAAACAATATCGAATAGCAATAAGGCATGAAGCAAACGGCCGTGGCGGATCTACGTTCATGCATGAGCAGATCGAGGTGGGGTCGCAACTTGAGATCGGTAGCCCATACAATCTTTTTCCTTTGCACTGGTTAGCGCGTAAACACTTGTTTATCGCTGGCGGTGTAGGCATTACCCCTTTCATGGCATACATAAAGGATATGAAGATGATGCATAAAAATTTCGAATTGCACTACGCTATTCGAAATAAAAAAAATGGCGCTTTTGTAGACGAACTACTGCGTGACAACTCGGGCAAGATCTTCATATACAGCAATGAAAAACATGAGCCCCTCGACATCAGTCGTTTGCTTGACAAGCAACCCTTAGGCACACATGTTTATGTATGTGGGCCTCACCAAATGGTAGAGGATGTATTGCGCTTATCAGAGCAGCTTGGATGGCCTCAATCTGCTGTACACAGCGAAGAGTTTACGGCTCCAGATCCTGGTAAGTCGTTTACAGTTAAATTAGCTAGGTCGGACCGAAAAATCCATGTCAGTGAACGAGAAAGTCTGCTCGAAGCACTGGAACGTTCAGGGTTGGATATTCCGTATTCTTGCCGAGGTGGAGCTTGCGGTTTTTGTAAAACTGAGGTCATTTCAGGTACACCAGAACATCGGGACTATTATCTCTCTGACGAAGAGAAATCCAGCAATAAATGTATGATGCCCTGTATCTCTCGGGCTAAGAATGATGACCTCACACTGGATCTCTAAGCTACAGAACTATTAGGAGAGTATGATATGAATGTTGTAATGAAACCCGTAGAGACCTTTCGCGGTGATTTTACTTATAAAAATAGCCCGGAAGCAGTTAAACGTTTCCCGTTCCCCTACCCTGAAGATGAATACATGTATAGCGTTAATATGGAAATGCATGATGGTGGCGATCCAGGTTCGATTTTCGAACATGACTTTGATATTGACGAGCACTACCTTTCGGAAATGGCTGAACGCAAGCTAGTACTAGAAAAAGATCCCCGCCGCTATGCCGCACTGCCTCACATGGAACTGCATGAATGGGATGTTCTTGAACTGATAATGGTCTCTAACGCACGTGATTATCCTGAACATTTCTCGTTAAAAAAAGATGGTGACAATTGGACTTGGGAAAACCGTCCCTTAGGTATAAAAGACAGCTTCGTGTTTGCTGACAAGAACACCTTACCGTGCGCGCCACTAGAGTATATTGCGCGTCAGTGTCAGGGAGATTTAATTGTTCTTGATCAACGTGAAAATACTCTATTCGCAGATGCACTGGTAGCTACCAGTGTTGCCGACTGGAGTGGGAATTTTGATGTTGGTATGTCCTTTGATCAATGGCATGGTCCAGTACCCGTTGCTCATGAACTCGGAGTGTTTGAACGTGCGCTGAAGTATCTGTTGATGATCCGTTTAGGGCAACCCGTGCGTCGCCTAAACTGGACCTTGACCATTAACCCACGCATGGATAGCTCACCTGAAATGTATCATGAATGGGGCGTAGATCGATCTAGCATAACCAGTGAAAATGTAGGCCAACTGGTTAATCTCCGTGTCGAATTACAAACATTATTCCGACTGCCACGTAGTAATGGGATGCTATTCAGTGTTCGTGGCTACCTTGCCAATATGGATGATCTTTGCACCAACCCTGTTTGGGCTAAACGCCTATACAACGTGATGAAGAACCTTCATCCAGAATTGGCTGACTACAAAGGCATCAGTCCATATAGAAAAGAGTTGGTACAGTGGTTGTCACAGCATGCATAGTTTGTTGTAAACATCAGGGCGTGATCAGAGTTTCTCGATCATGCCCTTCCATGTATGAACATCAAATTCTATTCGTATTAATTCCTTTAAATAGATCCTTAGTCTTGTATACAAAAATTAAATCGTTTTTATATACAACATTTCAGGTTAAATCAGATGGGCATTCCTATGGGAAAAACACTCTACGAGCAACTAGGTAAAGATAGACTTCGTGAACTGGTAAAGATATTTTATGATATTGTCGAAACAGATCCCGATGAAGGAGCTGTAATTCACGCTCTACATCTCAAAGGGCATGGTATAAACCATCTGCGCGCAGCCCAACTAGAATTCTTAACCGGCTTCTTCGGCGGACCTAAATATTATGTTGAAAGGACGGGCCATTCTGATATTCGTCAGATCCACGCTCATGTTGAAGTAGGCTATAAAGAAAGGGATGCTTGGCTGGTGTGCATGAACAAAGCTATCGACAAGGTTGGGATCGAACCAGAGTTGAAAGAACGCTTGATGACCACCTTCGCTCGCGCAGCCGAGATGAGTAGAAATCAGGATTAACACCTGCTTACTTTCAACTAAATGTCATATCACACCTTGCTATATATGACAGGTCGATGTAGTTGCCTCAGAGAATAAGCTGATATTACCTTTTAGTCACAGCGGGACTCAAGTTATACGAATCTGAATAAAAAATTGAAGACTATATTCTAGGTAGAACAGAACCAGCTAGTCCAAGAATATCTCAGACCAGATGGTTCATATTTATGTCAGTACGAGGTTATTAAGTTCGCATTGCTTTCTTTTGAGGATCATACATAGGCATGGCAGCCACGGTGGCTATGAAGCTGTTTCCGCTTTCAGTTTTACCTTCAAGCTCGGTACCTGGCTCGTGCAACCCCGCCTTAACGTGGCCGAGAGAAATAGCTTTTGCCATACGGTGCGAATATCCCGTACTGTTGACAATGCCGACTTCTTCTCCATCGGAGTACAACTTGCCACCTTCAGGCATTACTTCACTCAAATCAGCAGTGAGACCAACCAGTTTGACTTTCTCCTGTCCCTTTTTAGACATGACAGCTTCTTTACCACGGAACTCTTTATCTTTACCAACACACCATGGCAGGTTAACTTCCCAAGGAGTTGTTGTTTCGTTCATGTCATATGGGTAAAAGAGCAACCCGAATTCAAGCCGTACTTTATCCAGAGAGGCAAATGAAGCAGACATGACACCAGCATCTTTGCCTGCTTCCAGAATAGTGTCCCATATTTCGCAAATATGCTCACCTGCAGAATAGACTTCGTAACCACGCTCACCAGAAAAACCTGTACGAGAGATAATGACATCGTGACCCAACATTTTTGTTTCGGTTTGGCCAAAAACACCCATTGGTTCCAGATCAGCCTCAACCAAAGGGTTCAGAATATCAAGCGCAGCAGGTCCTTGTAGAGAAATATCATTGATACTGTCATCCAACTCAATAGTGACGTCTTTACCTTTAGACGACTCTTGCAGCATTTCGAATGCAAAACCACCCCCGTGCACAAACAACCAGCCCTTATCACCCATGTTGTAAACAATAGCATCGTCAGTAACAGTACCTTCATCAGTTAGAACTAAAGTGTATGCGCACTTGTCAGTACCAACTTTGCTCAGATCGCGGCTGCAGGTATGGAAGACAACCTCGGTAGCATCAGGACCACGTACCCAGACTTTTTTAAGGCCTGAAACGTCTGTCAATGTAGCTCGTTCACGATAAGCATCATGTTCCTCACATGGATCGGAGTTGTAAGTCCACGCAGTACCCACGCCGTTCCAGTCTTCCAGTTCAGATCCCAGTTCACGGTGGCGAGAAGCCAGCGGTGAATCAGGTCGTTTAAATTGTGTCATATAATTTCTCCTGTTACTTCACTTCGAATTTCAAAAGCAACTGCATTCTGTTTACTAATTATTCCCTCTGCAAGATGGTATAAAGTTAACTAGCAGTCCAGCGTATTATCACGTTCCCATTCTGTTAGATGAAAAGAATACTCATCCCACTCAGCTTCTTTAAACCTGATAAAGGTATCGATCAACTCGTCGCCCAATGCTTCACGCATCGTCTTGCTTTTACCGAGCAATTTTAATGCTTCCTGTAAGTCAGTAGGCAATTTATTAGTTGACTTCACATTTTGTCCTTCTTCGTACATATTGATATGTAAAGGCTTACCCGGATCACGTTTCTGTTCGACACCGTCTAATCCGGCGGCTAGCATACCCGCCTGCATCAAATACGGATTGGCAGCACCATCCATCAGACGTAATTCAAAGCGACCACCGCCCGGCACCCGGATCATATGAGTACGGTTGTTCCCGGCATAGGTAATAGTCGTAGGTGAATAGGTGCAACCTGAAGCTGTTCGCGCTGACTTAATCCGTTTGTAGCTATTCACAGTAGGATTGAATATAGCTGCTAGTGATCGCGTATTGTGCATGATGCCGCCAAGGAACTCATAAGCCAATGGTGATAATCCTAGCTCATTCTTTTTATCTTCGAACAAGTTTTCCTTACCTGTCTTGTCCCATATGGAGATGTGTGCGTGGCAACCACTACCCGTTCGATCGGGAAACGGCTTGGGCATATAGGTAGCACGCATACCGTGTTTTTCAGCGAGTTCCCTGGTCATGTATTTGAAAAAGACATGACGGTCTGCTGTTTTCAGGGCATCATCGTAATCCCAGTTCATTTCGTACTGGCCATTAGCATCTTCATGATCCAGCTGATAAGGACTAAAGCCCATTTCAATCATTGAATCACACATCTCTTTGGCGAAAGGATACTGACGCATCAATGCATGCTGATCGTAACAAGGTTTGGCGTCAACATCGCTACTATCTGCTAGGCTTTTACCATCCTGACTAATCAGGAAGAACTCACATTCAACACCGGTTTTCATTCGATAACCAAGCTTTTCTGCTCTGGCTAGTTGTTTTTTTAGCGCAACCCTGGGTGATGCCTCCACAGGTTTACCATCCATATACAAATCAGCCGCCAACCAACCAACCTCTGGTCGCCAAGGTAGTTGGATCAAACTATCAGGATCGGGTATCGCCATGGTATCGCCATCTGCGGGACTGATATTCAAATAAGCTGCAAAACCAGCGAATCCTGCACCATTTTTTTCCATCGGACCAATCGCTCGAGCAGGAACCATTTTTGAGCGCAGTTTGCCGAGGATATCGACAAAACTGATTAAAAAATATTCAATTCCTTTATCTTTAGCGGCTTTCTCTAATATTGTTGGCATGTCATTCTTCTCCTCTATTTAATATCCCTATTGCATTATTAAGCGGGTTGGACATTAAGTGATCAGTTATTTTTCTTATATTCTTTAATACGAGCTATCTTTACCCGGATACCAATCCGTTCCGGCCAAAGGAACTTTTGCCATTGCAGCTGCTTCAACTGTCAATGCGACTAAATCCTCCGGTTCAAGATTGTGTAAATGTGATTTACCACAAGCACGCGCCAATGTTTGAGCTTCCAGTATCATAGTTTGCAACAAATTTTTAATACGACGACCACCTAATTCAGGATCAAATCTTTTTGCTAGTTCAGGATCCTGAGTTGTGATCCCCGCTGGACATCTACCAAGATGATAGGCGTCATAGTAACCAGGTGCGGAACCCATTTTATGATATTCCTCAGCATACTTTTGAGAGTTGTCACCCAAAGCATACAAAGCCGCCATCCCGATAGCCACAGCATCTGCACCTAGTGCCATACACTTGGCAACATCGGAACCATTACGTATACCACCTGATACGATAAGCTGGACTTTGCGGTGCATACCCATTTCTTTTAAGGCATCAACAGCAATACGAACCGCCGGCAAGGTAGGAATTCCTACTTGCTCAATAAATACATCTTGTGTAGCTGCAGTACCACCCTGCATACCGTCTACGACGATAACATCCGCGCCAGCTTTACATGCTAGCTGCACATCATATCGGGTACGTGTTGCACCCACTTTGATATAGATTGGCTTTTCCCAATCAGTAATTTCTCTAATCTCATTAATCTTTATTTCCAGATCGTCTGGACCAGTCCAATCTGGATGGCGGCAGGCACTACGTTGATCAATACCTTTGGGCAAGGTCCGCATTTCTGCGACACGGTCACTGATTTTTTGTCCGAGTAACATCCCTCCTCCACCTGGTTTTGCACCCTGACCACAAACAACCTCTATTGCATCAGCTTTGCGTAAATCATCCGGGTTCATTCCATAACGGGATGGCAACATTTGATAGACTAGGGTTTTAGAAGATGCCCGCTCTTCCTGAGTCATACCACCATCACCTGTTGTAGTCGTGGTTCCCATCGCCGCTGCACCTTTACCAAGGGCATCTTTTGCTTGTGCAGATAAGGCACCAAAACTCATGCCAGCAATGGTTATCGGTATATCTAGATGTAATGGTTTTTTCGCGAAACGGGTTCCAAGTGTCACATTGGTATCACATTTTTCACGATATCCTTCGAGCGGATAACGTGACATGCTTGCTCCCAGAAATAACAGATCATCAAAATGTGGAACCTTACGCTTCGCACCTCCACCACGAATACTGTATATACCTTCAGTTGCAGCTCGCTGTATCTCCTGAATGGTCTGTTTACTCCAGATATAAGATTCCTGTAATGCAGAATCTTCAACTGGCCCGGTTTCTTCATTGACACTCGGTTTATTCATTTTCTTTCCTCATACGGTATGCGCTAGATGACACTATTTTATGTTTACTGCATCAGGGTAAATAGGCATTATCGATTTTAAAGTTGTATAAAGTTCTTGCTGGGCCGTATAGTTTGAATTTCTGCGGATCAGCCTTAATTTGAGCCTTATCAAGCAATTCTGTGAGTTTAGCCATCTGTTCTGGCCCCATATCCTTTTCTTCACAATCATGACCGAGGCTTTTGATCTTGCCCTGAACAAAGATTTGTAACTCGAAGATCGAATCACCCAGAGCATCTCCTGCATCACCACAGATAACCATATTCCCAGACTGCCCTAAAAAAGCACACATATGTCCGACGGAACCTCCGACAACAATATCAACTCCTTTCATGGATATACCACATCGCGCTGCTGCATCACCTTCGACGACGATTAGCCCGCCACGACCAGTTGCCCCTGTATATTGTGAAGAGTTACCTTTAACTCTAACGACACCAGACATGATATTTTCAGCAAGTCCTGAACCAGCATTACCTGTGACAGTGATGTTTGCATGCTTGTTCATTCCACCAACATAATGCCCTGCATGTCCCTCTATTGTAATGTCCGCTTTAGCATCGACTCCAACAGCAATATTATGTTTCCCTTTTGGACTGATGACACGAAAACTTGATTCACTGCTCTTATCATCAAGACTGTGGAGCATTGAATTCAATTCACGTACTTCAGATTTATCCAGATCAATTTCCGTCATTTTTTCTGACTCCAGATTGAATGTTTATGTAACCGTTCTTTAAAATAGAACAGGCTGTTATTTATATGACCGTCTCTTAACCTGAGGTCTAGCTATATCAGGTTAAGGTTCTTTTTTCTTTTCTTATGAATCCCTGTACCAGCTATAGACACGTGCTGGCTCAGGCTCCCAAATTTTGGCATTTTCTACACCCGGCAATGTTGCTATAGCACGAAACTCCGAAGCCATTGCAACCCAATCATCGGTTTCCGCCAAAATTGCGGGCTTAGCACCGATAGGATCCTTAACTACAGCAAAGCCATCATGTGTGCCAACTGCAAATGTATAAAACCCATCCAGATCCTCAAAACCGGCTTGCAATGCCTCATCAAGCGTGTCTCCTTCTTGTAATCTCCATGTTAAATAACCTGCTGCAACTTCACTGTCATTATCTGTCTGGAACTCAACTCCTTTTCTTTCCAAGGTGCGGCGTAAGCGATTGTGATTACAAAGTGAACCATTATGTACAAGACAAAGATCTTCACCTGTTGAGAAGGGATGTGATGCTGAAGTTGTAACTGCACTTTCCGTTGCCATACGTGTGTGGCCCAATGCATGAGTTCCTGTCATGCTACTAACATCAAAACGTTCTATGACGTCTACCGGCAGGCCTTGTTCTTTATATATGGTGATATTAGTACCCGAACTTGTCATATAAAGTTCAGGATGAGCATCATGTAACCACCCCTGAACAGTTTTAGCCTCAGCCTGTAATGTCATAACAGCATGATTGCTATTTAGCTCAATTTTTGAAGAGTTACCAAAAACCTCTTTTACTTCCTTAGTAAATTTATCCCAAGAATAATCTGGGTCAATTGACAGCACAGTCATTCTTGTCATTCCTTCCTCTGCTGATTTGCCATATACAGCAATCCCTGCACTATCAGGTCCTCGCTCCGTCATTTCGATGAGCATTGGGGATAATAATGCACCTAATTTTTTTTCTAAATCAGGGTTTTTTATAAAGAGTCCAACAATTCCACACATACACTACCCCTATATATTTATCAATCAAATACAAACTGTTAAGATGAACCAAGTAACTGATTAAGTTTCTCGATAAACGACTAGGTGGAAGCGTAATAAATTAGCTATGAAGTTTAAATACCCTATAGGTGTTACACCTGTCTCTTATACACATCTGACGCTGCCGACGATCTACTCTGTGTAG
>OJDV01000201.1_pt1 | contig 23412 bp, 16 predicted proteins | sample 1592911 | NCBI WGS metagenome assembly OJDV01 (sample SAMN05416860, study PRJEB24817) | seawater metagenome | isolation source: Sea water | place: Canada:Atlantic | collected 2013-11 | reverse complement strand
TTGCATGTGTTAAGCCTGCCGCTAGCGTTCATCCTGAGCCAGGATCAAACTCTTCGTTGTAATTATAATTTTAATATTGTGCTAGGTTTTTCAAAATTCATTCCTTGCGAAACAAACCTGAAATGTTTTTCCTTTTCTTTCTTACTTCAATCTTTTCAAAGAACTTCGACTACTTAAAGTCAAAACTTTATATCTATTAAAAGGCGACTAAACCTTCTCTTAAATCTTTTTCACTATCCCCACTGTTTAATTTGGGGATGCAAACTTACTAATTAAAATCATCATAGAAATGCTTTTTAAATCTTTTTTTAATAAAACTTAAACACCAATTCTAAAACAACCTCTCAGTAAACTACCCCTACTATTTTCGGGACGGCAAAGGTACCAAAGATTATTATTACAAAGACAAATAAATTGAATCTTTTTTTGACTTTTTTTACTCTGAGAATTACTAATAACTACATGCTTATTATCAATCATTTAGCGCCAGCCTGAGAGTCCAACTTATATCCTTTACTAAATGCATTGAGATAAATGACAACTTACTGTACAAACCAAGGTAAATTACAACAAAAAAGGCCCCGCAAATGCGAGGCCTTTAAAATGATATATCAAGGTTAGAAGATTACTTTTTCTTTTTCTCTCCTGCTTCTAATTCATTTTTCAATGCAGCTAAGGCATCTAAATCACCAAGAGTAGTCTTTTCTTGTTTAGAATTCATGCTCTTAATTGCTTTTGAAGTTGCAGCATGATCAGCTCTTGCTGCTGCTCTTTTAACTGTCTTCTCTTCGTACTCTTCATCCTTATGAACTTGAGTATGAGAAACGGCAATTTTCTTAGCATTTTTGTTGAATTCCATAATTTTGAAATCTAACTCTTCATCCTTCACAGCAACAGCTTCATTTTCCTTAACCAAGTTACGCTTAGTTGCAAATGCTTCTACGCCGTAAGGCAAGATAATAGATGCTCCTTTAGCATTGATTTCAGATATTGTTCCTTTGTGAACAGATCCAATTTCAAAAACTGTTTCGAAAGTTTCCCATGGATTTTCTTCAAGTTGCTTGTAACCTAAACTCAATCTTCTGTTGTCTTTGTCGATTTCCAAAATGATTACTTCCATTTCTTCGCCTACAGAAACAACTTCTTTAGGATGATTGATTTTCTTTTGCCAAGAAAGGTCAGAAATATGAACTAACCCATCTACTCCATCAGCTAATTCTACGAATACACCGAAATCAGAGATATTAGTTACTTTACCTTTTTGCTTAGACTCAATTGGAAATTTAGCTTCTATACCTTCCCAAGGATCTGCAGTCAATTGTTTAACACCAAGCGACATTTTTCTTTCTTCTCTATCTAGGGTTAAGATTTCGGCTTCTACCTCATCATTAACTTTAAAGAACGCTTGTGCCGGTTGCAATTGATTTGACCAAGAAATTTCAGATACGTGAATCAAACCTTCAACACCTGGCTGAATTTCAACAAACGCACCGTAATCAGCTACTACAACTACTTTCCCTTTTACTTTATCTCCTACTTGTAGTTTGTCATCTAATTTATCCCATGGATGACCTTCAAGTTGCTTCATACCTAAAGCAATTCTCTTCTTATCATCATCAAAATCAAGGATAACAACTTTCACTTTCTCATCTAAAGTAACCACTTCTTCTGGGTGATTTACTCTACCCCAAGAAAGATCAGTAATGTGAACTAAACCGTCAACACCACCTAAGTCAATAAATACACCGTAAGAAGTTACATTCTTAACAGTACCTTCTAGCACTTGACCTTTCTCTAATTGAGAAATAATTTCACGTTTCTGAACTTCAAGCTCAGCTTCGATTAATGCTTTGTGAGAAACTACAACGTTTTTAAATTCTTTGTTGATTTTAACAACCTTGAATTCCATTGTTTTATCTACATATATATCGTAATCTCTAATTGGCTTAACATCAATTTGAGAACCTGGCAAGAATGCCTCGATTCCAAAAACATCTACAATTAGACCACCTTTTGTTCTGCACTTTACGTGACCTTTGATGATTTCTTGTGTAGCTAATGCGTCATTTACTCTTTCCCAAGCTCTTAATGCTCTAGCTTTTCTGTGAGAAAGAACCAATTGTCCATTTCTATCTTCTTGACTTTCGATGAAAACTTCAACTTGATCGCCGATTTTTAAATCTTCCTTATATCTTAATTCAGACTTCGTAATAATACCGTCTGACTTATAGCCAATATTTACAACTACTTCTCTAGGCGTAATACTTACAACTTCACCGTCAATTACATCTTGTTCAGATATAGAATTGATTGTCTCATTGTACATTTCTTCCATTTGCTTCTGATCTTCATCAGAATACTTGTCGTCATACTTACCAACGGCATCCCAATCAAAGTCGTTTCTAAAGTCTTCCATTTCTTTCAAACGCTCTTCTTTGGTCTTTGGCGGCTCAACAACAGGAGCTTCAGAAGTAGAATCTTCTACTGCTAATTCTTCGTTTTTCGCTTCAGCCTTTGGGGCAGTTTTTCTAGCTCTGGTTTTGGTTGGTCTTTTAGCTTCAGCTTTTACCTCTGCTTTAGGAGTTTCAGCTACAACTTCTACTTTTGGAGTTTCAACTGCTACTTCAGCTTTTGGAGTTGCTTCTGGTGCAACATTTTTTATCTCTTCTGCGTTTTCAGCAGCGTCTTTATTAGATTCGGTCATGAATCATAGGTTTTGTATTTCGTTTTTGAATCGATATGAAAACGAAAGTTGTTATTAAAGTACCCGAAATATCGACGTTCGAGCTTCTCAAAAAGAGAGCCCAAATGTACTAAAAATCACAATACAAAAAACTTTAATTTTATCCTTAAACATATAACTTTTAATAACGTTTTCCTTTTATAACCATTCGTTAATTTTGAGCATCCAACTTTGCTATGAAACAATTCGACATTCCAACCACTTACCGCAGTTCATTTATATCCACTATAAAAAAGAGTAGAAAAGAAACTGATCCACGAAAAAAAGATTTCACTCCTACCTTATTAGACTTTGGGCCAGTTCAATTTTTAGTTGCGAGGCATTTTGGATTTTGCTTTGGAGTTGAAAATGCCATAGAGATAGCGTACAAAGCAGTTGAAGAAAATCCTGGTAAACGTATTTACTTATTAAGCCAAATGATACATAACCCTTCGGTAAATGCAGATTTAAGAGCTATGGGTATTCAGTTTATTATGGATACAAAAGGCAACCAATTCGTAAATTGGGAAAAGCTTTCGAATGAAGACATAGTTATTATCCCGGCTTTTGGAACAACATTAGAGATTGAAGCGAAATTAATGTCTTTGGGAATAGAAATTCAAAAGTACAATACCACGTGTCCATTTGTTACAAAAGTTTGGACGCAATCTGAAAAGTTAGGAAAAGGCAACTATACTATAATTATACATGGCAAGCACAAACATGAAGAGACTCGAGCAACATTCTCACATAGCTCTGAATTTTCTCCTTCGATAGTTGTAAAGGATATGGCAGAGTCTAAAAAACTTGGAGCGTTCATTGAAGGAAAGATCAGTGTTAAAGAATTTCACAAGCAATTTAAGGGCAATTATTCTGAAGGATTTAACCCTGAAGAACATTTATCTCGCGTTGGAGTTGTAAATCAAACAACCATGCTAGCTTCGGATACACAAGATATTGCAGACTACTTTAAAGAACTAATGACAGGCAAACATGGATTAGAAAATCTAGAAACGCATTTTGCAGATACTAGAGACACTCTATGCTATGCTACAAATGATAACCAACAGGCAACTTTCGGCTTATTGAAAGAAGAAGCAGATTTAGCAATTGTTGTTGGAGGTTTTAATAGTTCTAACACTTCTCATTTAGTAGAACTATGTGAAGAAAAACTACCTACTTATTTCATTTCGAGTGACGAAGAGATATTAAATGCTGTCAAAATCAGACATTTTAACTTTCATGATAAACAGATGTTGATGACAAGAAACTTTTTACCAGATAAAAATCCGGCACGAATTATTTTAACTTCTGGAGCGTCTTGTCCAGATGCGGTTGTAGATGGAGTTATGAATAAACTACTCTCTTTTTATACAGATCATAGATCTAAGGAAGAATTACTCTCGGAAATGAGAATCAAATAAGGCCTTTTTCCTTTAATAACTTTAATACCCAAATTAATTGCTCTTCTTGATCTAGATTAGAATTATCTAATACGATTGCATCTTCAGCTTGTCGCAGAGGATTTTCTTTTCGATTTGTATCGTTGTAGTCTCTAGATTCTAGGTTTTCCTCGACTTCTTCTAAAGTAATTTCTTTCCCAGTTGCCTTCAGTTCATTAAATCTACGTTGAGCTCTTATTTTAGGATCTGCATCCATGAATAATTTTAATTGAGCTTTGGGAAAAACTTTTGTTCCTATGTCTCGACCATCCATAATTAAACCTGAACGATTATCAACACTTTGTTGTAGTCCAACCATTCTACTGCGAATTGCTTTTATTTGGCTTACTTCACTAACAGCTTGTGAAACTTTCTTCCCTCGAATTTCATCTTCAACATTCTCTCCATTCAAATATGTTTCTGAACTATTCTTAGATTCATTGTAAACAAATGTTATCGCAATTTGATCAAGTGTATTTTCAATTTCCTTTACTGAAAGTATTTCCCAATTTAACTTCTCCCTCAAAAAATAAAGACTTACGGCTCTATACATTGCTCCAGTATCTACATAAGCAAAGTTCAACCTATTGGCTAAAGCTTTTGCAATGGTACTTTTCCCGCAAGAAGAGTAGCCATCGATGGCAATGATAATGGGCTCATTCATACCCCAAAATTAATTGATAAAATCGGAAAGTCGAGTAGAAATTGAAAAGGTATTTGTTGCCGCCGCTTGATGAAAGGCAGATCTTCCATAGCTCAAATGAAATTTATTAACCCGAAAGCCAAGCCCCCAACTAAAACCAACAGTTCCCAACTCCTCGTCAATTTTAAGATCAGATCTCCTCAAATAATTATATCCAAATCGAATATTGAAATTTTTACTCACTAAAAACTCCGTATTCACAATGATGTGACGACCAAAATTTTCCAAAAATTTATTCTCTTTTTTCTCTTCTACTGCTGCAGTAGTCAAAATAGTGGATTCTTGATCATCGTTCGGATTATCATACCTTAAATCCCACTGCTGCAAATTGTGAAAAACTAATCCTAACCGAATTGGGACATTTTCGAACTTTTTGGTTAGTCCATATTGTATTTCAAATGGCAGTTTCTCTTCTGCGCCATCATCATACGTAGTAATCTGTTTACCTATATTCTTAACAACCAGAGCCATTGTAAAACTTCTGTTTAGACTTAAATAACTCGCACTTAAATCAACTGCTGCTCCAAGTGAGTTGTAGTCGTATAAATTAGAGTACAAAGCCTTAACGTTTGCTCCTATTGAAAAATTAGTATCTAGCTCTCTACCATAACCAACCACAAAGGCATATTCTCCTGCCGTGAAATCACCTATTTCATTTCCTGCATTATCTGTTTCGGTAAACTTCCCATAGTCGATAAATTTAACAGCTCCTGAAAAAACCCCGATATCTTTGAATGACTTTGTATACGATGCAAATCCAGATCCAATATCGGAGATGTAATTTACATAGGAAAGCGCCAATTTATTATCCATCTCCTTATTCAGTAAACTCGGATTGTCAAAAGCTAAAAATGGATCGTTGTCCTTGACTGCAATTTGAAATCCTCCCAATGCTGCAACTCTTGCAGAAGATGAAAGGTTTAAGAATTCATAGGTATTATTTCCCCCACTTTGGGCTTGTGCGAAAAAGCTTGAGATAGCTACTATGAAAAACCCGATTTTTCTAATCATAAACTGAAAATATCTCCGAATACGCTAAAGTAAGTGATTTATTGTTGTAGAATTAACCTAGCTTGATGAATTACATAAAAAAACCTTGACCGCTTCGACTCCGCTCAGCATGACAAGGTTTTTATAGGTATGAATTTCATAATAAACTTAAGCTGATTGATACAGCAAAACCCTATTAAAATACAAGACTTCTCTGCACTCTAATCCAACACAATTACCCCTTCAGCAAGAAATGAAGTGTTGATTTCAGGTTCTGTAATAGCTGCAATTTCTTCTTCAGACTGACCACCGTCCATTGCGTAATGCTTCAAGTCTTCAACTGAAGTTGTGTCTTTAAATGCTAGACCTTCAAAAATTACATTCTTTCCCGTAATATCCATTGGGACAAAGAATCCGTAATCTTTAAATTTAATTCTCATCATGCTTCCATCAGCAGTTTGAACTTTCATCCAACAGCCTTTATTCTGGCAAACGTCAGATGCAACAGCTTGTATTTTTATTTTTAATGAATCTTTTCCTTCCATATCAGTGGCAAACTCATCAATCATTTTAGCTCCATCCGCATCAATAACTTTTCCAAAATAGCCTTCCGGATTATCTGCGAATAGATTTGCTTCTTCTGCAGCTTCTTCCATTGCTTCTTCTGCAACTTCAGCAGTTTCTTCAACTACTTCTTTTATTTCTTCGACCTTTTTTGTATCACAAGCAGTAGCAAATATCATGGCTCCTGCAACAAATAATAATAGATTCTTTTTCATTTTTAGTTTCAATTAATTTTGTACAAATGTAATTAGATTACTTGGAAAGAATAACAAATTCTGTTCGCCTGTTTTTAGCCTTTCCTTCATCTGTGCTATTACTAGCAACAGGTTTAGATGAACCAAAACCTTTGAATTTTAATCGAGTTGGATCAACATCTTGGATAATCAGATAATTAAAGACAGCTTTCGCACGATTGGTGGATAGATCTAAGTTCTTATTTGGGTCACCTACATTATCCGTATGACCTTGAATCGCAACTTTCACAGTTGGGTTATCCTCAAGAAATACAACAAACTCATTTAAGATGTTTACCACTTGCTTATTCAGCTCATATGAATCGGTGGCAAAGTTGATATTATTGATCTGATAGGTTTGTCCCTTTTCAATTTGTTTGAATTCTACTGCTTCGATTCTTTTTGGGCGACCAATTACATCTTTATCGGAATTAATGTATTGTGATGTAAATGCATAACCGTTTTTCTTAGCCATCATCATTACATCCTCTTTTTCTTTGGCTCGAATCACGGCAACATATTCGCCAGATTTTACATCTACAACACCTTTGGTAACCTCATTGGTAGTCGTATTTTTCAGTTCAATCTGCATTCCTACAGCTGCATTTGGATCGTTGGAACTAACTGAGCCTTTAATAAATGCAACTTCATCTGGACGAGCATATTCCGGCAATTCGAAATTGTAAATATCAAGTCCTTCACCAACTGCATTAGACGAAAAATAACCATATTTCCCATCTGTACTTACCATGAATCCAACTTCGTCTTCTTTTGTATTAATAGGTACTCCAATATTTGTTGGCTCGGTAAACTCTTTGAATTTATCGACATGAGCAAAAAAGATATCTTGCCCTCCTACTCCCGGATGACCGTCAGAAGAAAAGTACAAAGTATAGCTATCAGAATGCATAAAAGGGGATTTTTCGTTCCCTGTAGTATTTATTTTTGGTCCTAAGTTGATGGGGTTTCCCCAATTACCATTCGGCAACCGTTCTAATTTGTACAAGTCCATCCCTCCATAATGCGTTTCACTTGGAGGCCTTGCACTTGAAAAATAAAGAGTTTGATTGTCCGCTGAAATAGATGGCTGGCCTTCCCATGTGAACTTTCCGTTAATGTGGCTTCCTATACTTTTTAAAGCACTCCACGAGCCATCGTAATGATCGGAATAATAGATGTCTCCATTTGAGAATGAACGCCCATCTGAAGTAAAGGAAGGGCTAACAACTGTTATAAATAGTAATTTATTATCTACCGAAATGCTTGATCCGCCTTGATAAGACGTTCCGCTATTAAACGGTGTTTCCATTGGAATACCTTTAGAATACGTACCATCGTATCGTTTTCTACTCTGAAAGAACAACTCCTTTTCTACCATCCCTCTATAATCTCTGGAATCCTCCTTTATTTTTCTTGTAAAAAATAGAAATTGGTTATCAGGCGAAAGCATTGGTAAATACTCATCCTCTTTGGTAGAAACACCTGGAACCTTAACAGGATTAAATGGTACAGTATTTTTAAATAGCTCTTGATACTGCTCTATTTTCTTCTTTATACTTTCCGCTTCCTCAAACTCTTTACCCTTTTTTGAATCCGGATTGGAAACATACTCTATTACATATCCATAAGATTCATTATACTCTCTTTTATTGTAATGAAAATTGGCCAACCAAAAACTTGCCTCATAATTCCTGTAAGCCGGACAGGCTTCTCTTGTCTTTTCGTAATACGACTTGACTCTATTTTGAATCCTCACGTTTTCGGGACTAACCTTTAACTTTTTACTATTAATGTACGCCAATACAGAAAGCGCTTCAACATAGTCTTCTTGCTCTTTTATTGCCTCTATTAAAATCTTATAGCTACTCTCTCCTTTAAAGTTCATTTGCTGAGCTTTATCAAAAAGTTTTTGTGCTTTCTTATTTGGTTTAGAGCAACCAAAATCTTCCTGCGCAGGGCTTATTAAAAAAGTAAAAAGCAATGCCAGAAAAAATCCGCTTTTTAATATCATATTTGATTTATCCTTTCTCATCATCCAATTCTTCAATCAATTTGCAAAGAAAGCTAAAAGCTTACTTCCCAAACAAGCCTTTTAATTTTTTCTTCGCTTCGTCTTGCAACTTTTTCTTTGCAGCTTCTTTTTGTTTTTCTACTTCTTCTTTCGCTTTTTGCTTTTGCTTTTCAAGCTCTTCCTTTGCTCTTTGTTTCTGCTTATCTAATTCTTGATTCGCTTGATTTTTTAACTCTTGTTTTTTCTTTTCCAATTCATCTTTCGCTTTTTGCTTGGCAGCATCCAATTCAGCTTGGGCTCTTGCTTTTAATGCATCTTTGGTCTCTCCTGTTTTCTTCTTAAAATTTGTGCCTATTTTTGGATTGGAAGCAGGACCTTTCAGAGTGACATCAACATTTATAATTTCTACAACCCCACTCAAGTCAACCCCGCTGCCAGCTGCTTTAGCTAGCAAACCGTCTACGGCTTGATTGGCATTCCCTCCAAACTCCTCTCTTGGTATGGCAAAAGCAAAAAGATAATCAATTGTTTGATCGAAAGAATTACTGCCTGAAATAGTCATTTCTGTATTGCCAATTTTATTGATAAACGGGTCAATAAATACCTTACCTTCAATAATCTGGAAAGCAATATTTGCGTCATTTATCATTAAAGGAGTAATCTGATCATATTTAATCAAATCGGCTATTTTAGTTAATGGCTCGTAGCCTTCAACAGCAATACTTTCCGTTTTTATTTTCCCTTGACCTGATAGGGATTCAAAGTTCGGTTCCATGTTTTGGTCGAGACTTCCTTTTACATCCATGTTTGTAGAATATGCTCCAGTTCCATACTTTGACAATGGCGCCATTTGCTCAACCGTGTTAAAATTAATTACCGTTTCTTGCAAGTCGAAGTTGAGAATGTTCATGTCAAAATCAAAACTTGGTGCCAACGAATCTGTCGTTTCATAAAAGCCACTCATGACCATGCTGCCTTTCAATAAATTCATCGATGTTTGATTCATTGAAATCTTTTCATTTTTTAAAGTAATTGCCCCATTAATGTTTGTTACCACCAATTGATCGTATAAAACTTTCCCGATAGTTGTCTTCATTGAGAAGTCAATGCTTTTAGGAACCAGAACGACTTCCATCAAACTAGAATCTTCTTCAGCAACAGCAGCTGCAGCAACTTCTTCCTCGTCCATTCCTGCTAATTCGTTTAGATTCATGTAGGTTGAAGTCAGCACCAGATTACCTTTCAGCACCTGATCATCTTTTAACGCATATCCAATAAAATTCTCCAATCTTCCTGTAGCCTGCATGTCAGATTCACCAAGTTTCACATTCATCTTATTTAAAGAAACAAATTGAGGTGAAAAAACCATTTCAGCTTCTTTCAAATCAATGGGATAATCTACAACGTCTGAAGTGTAATGTATGTTTCTGGCATTTAAAGTTCCAACAGCTTTAAAATTTTCGTACTCTTCTTTTTCGATTGATGACAGGTTTCCTTCAATGGCTATATCAGAAACAAATTCGCCTGACATCTCATCCCCTTCTTCCAAAGGAATTATATCCTTTATGTTGTCCAAAATAATTTTTCCTCTCATGCCAGCTTTTATAAAAGGATCGGAGATTGGAGTCTTTAGCGTTAAATTAATATCGAAGGAATTGCTGGCTAGTTCCATGTGAAATTTTGGCACCTCAACAACAGTATGATCTAAATTCCCATCCATATTCACAACCTTAGCTATAATTTGAATATCCTCAACCGATTTTGGCAAATCAGGATAGTTGAATCGAGCGTCATCTACTTGTAAATCTAATCCAAATGCTGGGTAGTTTTCTCCCAAATAAGTTCCTTTTGCAAATCCATTTAACGCCAATTTACCTGAAGTTTCAACACCTTCTAAATCCTTAGCAAAAGCTGCAGGAATTAAGGACAAAATATCTTTAAAATCGGTTTGCTTTGCTTTAAAAGTCAAATCCATATCAATAGCGTCAGATGGCATAGCCAACCAACCGTCGAACCCCAATGGTAAAGCATTAATTGTGATTTCATTTTCACTGAAAGTATACTTTGCCTCTTCAACATTCATTTCCAAAACCAAATCAAGAAGTATTTTAGCTTGATTCATGTATTGAATGCCATCAAAATCCAAACTAAACTGCTGCATTCCGCCTTCAATCTCCAAGTTGGTTATGTTTTCAGTAAAATCACCATTCAAGTTCAAATCAAAATCATTGATGTTTACCAACATTGGTAAAGTTGCGTCATCGTATTTTATGATAGCATCGACAATTTCGAATTGCTGTAATTCCATTTTAAAAGGAGCAGATGCAGTTGTATCTTCAAGCTCTTCCGTCACAGTAGAATCTGTTTTAGCAATGTCATAATTTGCCGTTCCATTTGCTAAAACAACCGTATTAATAATAGGCTCAACAATTGAAATTCGCTTGATGTTAATAGACTCTCCATTGATAACTGACATCACATCAACTTCCAAATTAATTTCTTTGATATTAGCCAACGGTATATCTTGAAACGCATCAACTCCGTCTACCTTAATGTCTTCAATAGAAAAGTAAAAGTCAGGAAAACTCTTAATTAGGCTCAAATTGAAATCTCCAAAGTCAATTTTAGCATTCACTGATTTATTCGCCTCAGCCTTAACCATTTTGACGATGTCGTCTTTAAAAATGTATGGCAGAGCCAATAGTGCTCCTACTATGAGGATTAAGACTACCCCTAACCCGCCAAGAGCTTTCTTAAGTAATTTATTTTTTTTCATTTCCCTTTGATTCATTGAATAGTTTCTTACCGTTCTACTGGATGCGGAATTAACTCATTTTCAGTTTTTGCTACTATCGTTGCCACGGTGGCATCACCCGTAACATTCACTACTGTTCTACACATGTCTAAAATCCTATCCACAGCAAATATTAAACTTATACCTTCTAACGGTATACCAACCGCTCCTAGTACAATGGCCAGCATAATTATTCCTGCTCCTGGAACTGCCGCTGAACCTATGGAAGCCAAAGTCGCCGTTAATACAATAGTTAACTGTTCCGACACTCCCAATTCCATGCCATAAACTTGCGCAATAAATACTGCCGCAACTGCTTGATAGCAGCTTGTCCCATCCATATTTATGGTGGCACCTAAGGGCAATACAAATGAGGCTACTTTATTAGAAACCCCCAATTTCTCCTCACAACGTTCCATGGTTAAAGGTAAGGTTGCAGCAGAAGAACTAGTTGAGAATGCCAATAATTGTGCAGGTGCAATACCACTAAAAAATCGCTTGTAAGAATAACCTGCTAAAAATTTTAAAATCAACGGATACATCACAAAAACCATAATGGCCAAACTGAAAATTACGGTTAACGAATACACGCCCAACCCTTTCAATATTTCAACTGCAGCAGCTGGATCATCGCCAGCGAGTTCTACCATAATGTTACCCAACAAGGCAAAAACCCCAATTGGAGCAAAATACATAATGATATCGACCATTTTCAGAATAACCTCGTTGGCTCCGTCGAAGAATTTTTTAATGGGCTCTACTTTGGATTGATCTGGGGCAATAATTAATGCTATACCAAACAGCAAAGCGAAGAAAATTACTTGCAACATGTTTCTATTATTCCCTGCTGAAAGGAAGATATTACTTGGAACCATGTCAACCAAAAATTGAAGTGGCCCTGAATTTTGCTGAGCAATCGCATTCTCTTCAGCCGACTGTGCTTTCTCTACATTTTGACTTACCAACTGTTGCTTTATCTCGTCAGAAAAGGAATCTCCCGGTTTTATGATGTTCACCATTACTAAACCAATGGTAATAGCCATCACCGTAGTTGCAATGTATATTCCTATGGTTTTCCCTCCCATTGATGATAATTGAGAAACATCTTTTAATCCTGATATTCCGTTAATTAATGAAATAAGTACCAAGGGCACCGCAATCATTTTCAACATATTGATAAACATTTTACCCCAAGGAGCAATCCAATCTGCAGTAAAATCCTGCCAACCAGCGTTTGCGGCAATAAGTCCATAAATGAGACCTAGAACAAGTCCAATAATTATTTGCCAATGTAGTGCCAGTTTCTTCATGTATTTAATGTATCAAATCGTAAATAAGTCAATGGAACAATAAATGAATTACAAGTAATTCATTTAATCGATCAATTAGTTAATTGTAATATTATTCAATTGAGAAATAGAACTCCGCAACAAATGGTCTACCAAAACTAATGCGGTCATAGCTGTAACGATAGGCACTGCCCTAGGAACTACACAAGCATCATGGCGTCCTTTCCCAACAACTTCCGTTTCTTCGCCGTTTTTGTCAACACTTGTTTGGTTTTTCATGATGGTGGCAACGGGCTTAAATGCTGTTCGGAAATAAATTTCTTCCCCATTGGATATACCTCCCTGAATGCCACCTGAGTAATTTGTTTTAGTTCGTATGCCTCTTTCCGTTTTTATAAATTCATCATTGTGTTTTGAGCCTCGCATTTCTGGAGCGCAGAAACCTGAACCGTATTCAAAGCCTTTTACAGCATTAATGCTCAACATGGCTTTTCCCAGGTCAGCGTGCAATTTATCGAAAACTGGTTCTCCTAAACCAACAGGGCAATTTCTCACCACCGTCTGAATTGCTCCACCAATGGTATCTCCTTCTTTTTTTATCTGCAAAATGAAGTCCGACATCTTCTCAGCCATTTCAGCATCCGGACAACGAACTTCGTTTTCAAACGTTTTTGAAAAATCAATTTCGTTGAATTCTTTTAACAACGCCATGCTTCCAACTTGTTGAACATAGGAATGTATTTCCACTCCATAATGTCTCAATACCAATTGTGCAATAGCTCCAGCTACAACCCTACAAGCTGTTTCTCTTGCTGAAGACCTTCCTCCTCCTCTATAATCTCGGTTACCATATTTGACTTCATAAGTATAGTCAGCATGTGAAGGTCGAAATTTATCTGGTATGTGCGAATAATCTTTTGACTTATGGTCTTGATTTTGAATTTTAAAGCCTATTGGCGTGCCCGTGGTTTTACCATCAAATATACCCGACAAAAACTCAACTTGATCAGCTTCTTTGCGCTGTGTAGTTAGCTTTGACTGACCGGGCTTCCTGCGATCTAGTTCCGTTTGAATGAAATCAAAATCCAACTCTAATCCAGCCGGACAGCCATCAATAATACCACCAATCGAAACGCCATGCGATTCGCCAAAAGTAGTGAGTTGAAAAAGAGTACCGAAGGAATTTCCAGGCATGCGAACAAAAATAACTTTTTTGAGTGGCTTAATGACTTCTCAATACTAGAATTCACAAGCTATTAATATTAAAAATTGATTTTACTAAAAGAATAAGTTTGAGTTAATTTACAATTCTATTTAATACAGTGAAATTATGGGAAGAGCATTTGAATATAGAAGAGCAGCCAAAGAGAAACGTTGGGACAAGATGTCGAAGGTATTTCCAAAGTTGGCAAAGAAAATTACTTTGGCAGCGAAAGATGGCGGAATGGACCCCGAAGTCAACGCTACTTTAAGAACTGCCATTCAGAATGCGAAGGGTGAAAACATGCCCAAAGAGAACATTGAAAATGCCATAAAACGCGCTGAAGCAAAAGATCTTGCGGCCTTTGAAGAGGTAAACTACGAAGGCAAAGGGCCTCATGGTGTTCAGGTTTTTGTGGAATGCGCTACAGACAATACAACAAGAACTGTTGCTGATGTAAAGTCGTATTTTAGTAAAGCTGGTGGCGCTACAGTGCCAACGGGATCTTTAGAATATATGTTTAACAGAAGAGCAGTCATAGAATTCGAATTAACTGAAGGTTTAGACCCAGAAGAATTGGAATTAGAATTAATAGACGCAGGTTTAGAAGAAATTGAAGTAGATGATAAAACCGCCTATGCATATGCTGCTTGGACCGATTTTGGAACCTTGACTTCTGCTTTTGAAGAGCGAAAGATAGAAGTTACCAAAGCAGATTTGCAGCGTTTTCCTACGTCGCCAGTTGAGTTCGACGACGAACAAATGACAGACATTGACAAAATGCTTGACAAGTTAGAAGACAACGACGACGTTCAAGCGGTTTACACCAACATCGCTTAAAATTAAAGCCACTTGAACGTGGCTTTTTTTATGTTCCATTTTGTAAGTTTGAACAAATACAACTTTACCCATGCTGATTAAAAACATCAAATCACTTCTTCAAACCAGCTCGCCAACGAAAGCACTTCGTGGGAAAAGCATGTCAGAAATGAAAAGCATTGAGAATGCTTGGCTGTTGATAGAAAACGATATCATCAAAAATTTTGGAAGCATGGATACTTGTCCAGATTTTAATGGCGAGACAATTGACGCAATCGGCAAAATTGTACTTCCTACCTGGTGTGATTCACATACTCACTTGGTATTTTCTACGAGCCGTGAAGAAGAATTCGAAATGCGTTTGAAAGGAAAGAGCTATCAAGAAATTGCACAAGCAGGAGGAGGAATTTTGAACTCAGCTAAGAAATTGCAAAACACCTCTGAAGATGACCTTTTTAAATCTGCTTTCCAACGCTTACATGAGGTGATGAAATTGGGAACTGGAGCCATTGAAATTAAAAGTGGCTATGGCCTTTCAGTAGAGGGAGAGTTAAAAATGCTTCGAGTAATAAAGCGGTTAAAAGAAAAAAGTCCGATTCCTATAAAGGCCAATTTTTTAGGAGCGCACTCCTATCCTGCCGAATATAAAGATGATCATCAAGGATACATTAATCTAATAGTGAATGAAATGTTGCCGCAAATTGCTAAAGAAGGCTTAGCAGATTATATAGATGCTTTTTGTGAGAAAGTAGCATTTTCAGTTTCGGATACGGAGCAAATAATAAAAGCCGGAGCAAAATATGGCTTGAAGGCAAAAATTCACACCAATCAATTTAATTGCATGGGTGGGATTGAACTTTGCGTTGAAAACAATGCATTATCAGTTGATCATTTGGAAGTGGTAAATGATGCTGAAATTGAATGTTTAAAGAACTCGGAAACCATTGCAACACTTTTACCTTCGGCCCCTTTCTTCTTAAGTGACCCTTATCAACCAGGTAGAAAATTAGTTGATGAAGGCGTGGCAGTTGCTTTGGCTTCGGATTACAATCCAGGTTCGTCACCTTCAGGCAATATGAATTTAGTGGTTTCTTTGGCTTGTGTAAAATTGAAAATGACACCAGAAGAAGCAATTAATGCAGCAACAATTAATGGTGCTTTTGCGATGGAGTTAAATGAAGAATACGGTAGTATTTCTAAGGGTAAAAAAGCTAATTTTATCCTCACAAAAAAAATCCCATCTGTCGCGTATATTCCATACGCATTTGGAAGTAATTTAATTGATCAGGTGATTATCAACGGAAAAAGTATCTAAAATATAACAACCCTATGAGTAAGCAGTTAATTGAATGTGTTCCTAACATAAGCGAAGGAAGAGACCCTGTTAAAATAAAACAAGTAATAGATGTAATTGAAACGGTTGAAGGTGTTAAATTATTAGATGTTGATCCGGGTAAGGCAACAAATAGAACTGTAATTACTTTTGTTGGAGAACCTGAACAAGTAATAGAAGCAGCGTTTTTAGTAATTAAAAAAGCCGGAGAGATTATAGACATGAGTAAACAAAGTGGAGAACATCCACGAATGGGAGCTACAGATGTTTGTCCTTTGGTTCCTATTTCTGGGATTACTATGGAAGAAACAGCTGCCTATGCACATAAGTTGGGAAAAAGAGTTGGTGAAGAACTAAACATCCCTATCTATTTCTATGAAAATGCTGCAACTAGTGAAGAAAGACAAAACTTGGCACATTGCCGATCTGGGGAATACGAAGGGTTAAATAAAAAGCTCTCTGATCCTCATTGGAAACCAGATGCTGGACCTGCAGAATTTAATGACCATGTTAAACACACAGGAGCAACAGCAATTAGTGCAAGAGATTTTCTAGTAGCTTATAATGTAAATTTAAATACAACTTCTGCCCGACGAGCAAATGCAATTGCTTTTGACATTCGTGAAGGCGGAAGAGTTAAACGCGAAGGAAATCCTGTTACGGGAAAACCAGTGTTAGATGAAAAAGGGGATGCGGTTAAAATACCTGGATCATTAAAGTCTGTGAAAGGCATTGGCTGGTACATTGAAGAATATGGAATTGCTCAACTTTCTTTGAACCTAACCAATATCAGCATTACACCGGTGCACATAGCATTTAATGAAGCATGTGTAAAAGCACTTGAAAGAGGAATTCGAGTAACAGGTTCTGAACTTGTTGGGTTAATTCCTTTAAAAGCGATGTTAGATGCAGGAAAGTACTTTCTTCATAAACAAAACAGATCGCTTGGTGTTTCTGAAAGCGAATTAATCAAGATTGCAGTTAAATCTTTGGGACTTGATGATCTAGCCCCATTTATTCCTGAAGAAAAAATTATAGAATATGTTCTTGCTGCGGGAGAGCCTAAAAAACTTATCGACCTAGACTTAGTTGACTTTGCAAATGAAACTGCCTCTGAATCACCAGCTCCTGGAGGTGGATCAATTGCAGCGTACGTTGGTGTACTTGGTATTTCTCTTGGAACTATGGTTGCGAATCTTTCATCACACAAAAGAGGATGGGATGACAAATGGGAAGAATACTCTGCTTGGGCAGAAAAAGGTGAAGATTATAAAAATAAGTTATTGTACTTAGTTGATGAGGATACAAAGGCATTTAACAAGATTATGGAAGCTTTTAGATTGCCCAAAGGTAGTGATGCAGAAAAAGCCAATAGAAAACAGGCCGTACAAGATGCCACAAAATATGCTATTGAAATTCCATTTAAGGTTTTAGAGACTTCGTATCACTCAATGGAAGTAATGAAGGCAATGGCAGTTTCAGGCTTAAAAAGTTCAATATCTGACGCAGGTGTAGGTGCATTATGTGCAAGGACGGCTGTAATGGGAGCATTCCTTAATGTAAAGATTAATGTTTCTGGATTAGACGATCAAGTTTATGTAAACGAAGTACTCTCAAAAGGTAAAGAAATTCAAAGCAAAGCGATTGAACTAGAAACGGAGATATTAAAATTAGTTGAGGCAAAGCTCTAGTTTATGTGATGTTATATAAAAATAAAAGACTGGCAGTAATTATACTTCATAAAAACAACCGGTCCTAAATTGATTAACCTACTACCTAAGAACAGATTAATTTATTTAGAGGAACTTTATGTTAAAAATCTAACACTCGCAGAGCAAGAATGCATTCGTTTCGCCGTTGATAAATTGGGCTTAACTAATTTGTCACCTTTTGAGCCGAATGCACGTATACTAGAGTCTGTTATGAATGCATAATTTTCGCCCATGAGTAAATCGTCATCTTCTTTCTTTATTAAGCTGATTTACTTTTTTCCTATTCAGTTAATTTTTGTGCACATCAAAAAAAATCAGCAATTGCTTTTTTTCTGGATCATGCTATTCCTTGCGATCTTCGGAAAGCTAGGACTAAAATATGGTATCCCGTACCTTTTTCTGGCCCCAGAGTATTTAGGAGAACTAAGTTTCTCGAGCTACTTTATTGTCGGTTTTGCTATTGGTGGTTTTGTCACCGCTTTTAATTTATCAAGCTACATAATGAATGGCTTTCGATTTCCATTTTTAGCCACTCTTTCGAAGCCATTTTTCAAGTACTCTTTAAACAACTCTCTTATTCCATCAATTTTCATTGCTTGTTATGTATTGCTAACATTCAATTTCTTGCAAGAAAACGAAGATTTTTCCGTTCTTGAAATTATATTTCGCATCATTGGTTTCTTGGCGGGTTACGTGCTCTTTACCGCTAGTTCAATGTTGTATTTTTTAGCCACCAACAAAGATTTTGAAAAAATATTTGGAAAAGAAATCGCAAAAGTATTGGCTTTAGGCGCAAAAGAAGACAATCCGACAAATTCAATCTTGCAAAAAAAGAACAAGTTTTGGTATGAAAACGATGAAGGAAAAGGGTGGCGAATTGAAAGTTACCTTAACTCCAGGTTTCGCATTAAAGCAACCAGACCTTCTTCCCATTATGATAAGAACATGCTTTCTCAAGTTTTTCGTCAGAATCATGTAAACGCTTCCTTTTTTCAGTTGTCTGTAGTCGCCTCAATTCTAATATTAGGAGTATTTCGGGGATTTGAAATTCTAATCATTCCGGCAGGTGCAAGTGTAATTTTATTGTTATCAGTTTTGCTTATGCTCAGCTCTGCTATACGATCGTGGACAAAAGGTTGGACCTTGGCAATTATTATAATTGCTCTATTTGGGCTCAACCATCTCACTAAAAATGACAATAAATATTTCGAAAGCAAAGCTTATGGAATGACCTATGGACAACCTGCTGATTATTCCAAAAGCTTTAGTATTCCAACAAAAAAAGAAGCACAGCAGGATATAGACTTAGCCATTGAACGACTTGAAAATTGGAAAAAGCAAACAGGCCAAGAAAAACCAATCGCAGTATTTGTCGCGACTAGTGGTGGTGGCTCTAGAGCCGCAATGTGGTCATTTTTAGCCATGCAACATTTGAATAAAGAAACAAAAGGAGCCTTAATGAAGCAAATGAATCTAGGGACAGGATCGTCTGGAGGGATGATTGGTTTGGCCTACTTCAGAGAACTTTACAGCCAAAACTTACCTACTGAAGAGAAAGTTATGGACATGGGAAAAGATATTTTAAACCCTGTAATCTTCAATTTAGCTGTTAATGATGTACTAATTAGAAGCCACAAATTTGAACAAAACGGTGAGCAACATTGGAAAGATAGAGGTTTCATTTTCGAGAAACAATTACATCAAAATACCAACTCGGTATTAGTTAAAAAATTAGGTGCTTATAGAGAGGGAGAATTAAATGCATCCATTCCTAGTTTAGTATTTACCCCTTCTATTATTAATGACAGTCGTAGACTTGTAATATCCAACTTTCCCCTGCGGTTTTTATGTACTAATAACAATGAGAATGTTGATTATCAGAGTTTCTTTTCGGCCAATCTTCCAAACGAAATTAACTATGCGACTGTCCTAAGAATCAATTCATCATTCCCTTACGTTTTACCTTCTGTAAGCTTACCTACTGAGCCTAAAGTAGAAGTTTTTGATTCGGGTTTAAAAGATAATTATGGAATGAAAATAACAATTAATTACATCAACCAACTAAAAGAATGGTTTGAAGCAAACACTTCTCAACTTATTGTGCTCCAAATAAAAGACGGATTAAGTGCAAGAAGAAAAACAAAAAATAAATCACAAAGTATTGTGAGCGAATTACTGAGTCCCTTTGGCAGTTTATATGGAAATTGGTTTGATGTTCAGAAATACAACCACGAGGAATTACTGCACTTTTTAAGAGAAGACTACAATGGTAAAATAGAAGTATTAGAGTATAACTTGAACAAAAGTGAAGATCACTACATTTCTTTAAGTTGGCACCTCAATTCGAAGGAAAAGCAACAAATATTAAATTCCGTATCGTTAAAAGAGAATTTAAGAACTGAAAACAAGCTAAAGAGCCTATTAATAAAAGATTTATGAAAAAAGCAGAAATAGCCTTAGCAGCTTTACTATTAGCTGGATTAGCCTCTTGTAATGAAAAAACGAAGAAAGATTATCCTGTTGAACATGATAACTTTAAAAATGAGATTGATCAATTAAAAATCAAATTAAGTGCTGCTGATGCTCAATTACTGAATGTTAGTGCAGAGCTTTCTGAGTTAAAAAGTACTTTCTCAAACGATTCATTGAAGATTAACAAATAATACAGAGTCGCATTAAACTGCATTCTAACTTTGTCCTTTATCAATCCTGGAAAGTCCGTCACGAGGAAATCGATGATTTCCGTGTTTTTGGATTTAAGATTTCAGCTTGATTTATCTAAAGGGCATCAATAGCTGAAGTATTTAAAAAGAATTTATTTGGTAAATTGGTTCACATGAAATACACCCTACTTGCAATTTTACTTATTCTTTTAAGGGGCACCTTATTTGCTCAAGAGGTTAAAACAGATAAATTGTCACCAATTGAGTATTTCAAAAAGTTCCAATTTCAAAAGGCTACAGATACACTAGAATTAAAAACTTATAAAACAGCATTGGACTTTTTCTTATTAGCTAAGTGTTATAAAAGACTCGGTCAGGTGCAAGATGCCTCAACTGCTATTGACAGCGCAATTGAATTAGATAATTCTAACGTTAGCTTTTTAAACTTTTTGGGAGAGCAACAATTAAGAAAGGGTGAAAAAGTGGCTGCCTACAAATCCTATCTAACTTTATGCCAACTTCAACCGAACAACGCCTATTACTTTAAAAAAATAGGACAATCGCTTAATAATGTCTTTTTCACTCGTATCAGAGAGCAACAAATACTTTTTGTTAATAACGACTCCATGCCTAAAAAGGAAAAGGAAAAGGATCTTGCCTTGGAAAAATTTAGAGCATTAAAATTGCCTTCCAATACTTGGCAAGCCTATGAAATGGCGATTGAATTAAACCCCAACGACATTGAGAGCAAGTTGATTTTAACTGAATTATACCTTAAAATAAACAACATGAGAAGGGCTGACCCCTTGAATAAGCAAAGCTTGAAAATGCATCCCGAAAATAGCAAGTTTATCATGCAGGCTATAAAAATCTCATATCGGTTAAGGGATTATCAAGACGTGGTAGAAAAAAGCAAACTATTCTACAGTAAGGGAGGAAGTAAATTGGAAGTCCAAAAATTGGAGGGAATTGCACAGTATCACTTGAAGAGTTATAAAGAGTGTATTGAGTTGTTATCAAACGTAATTGAAGTTGAAAAAGACTCGGAAGTGCTGCATTACTATCTAGGTTTGTCGTACCAAGAAATGGGAGAGAACCAAGAGGCTGTAAAATATTTACAAAAAGCGATTGAGCTTGGAATAACTGAAAACATTGAAAACTACTATACTCGATTAGCAGTTGTGTATGAAGAATTGGGGAATTTTGAAAAATCCATTCAATTGTATAAAGCAGCTTATGCTGAAACAAAAGATAAAATTCTACTGTATCACCTAGCCAGAAATTACGATACCTTTTATAAAGACAAAAACACAGCGTTAAAATACTACGAGCTCTATTTAGAAGAGTTGGATTCATCTAATATTGAATACATGGACTACTCAAAAAATAGAATCAATGAATTAAAGGTAGAGAAGCATTTCAATTTAGATACATTGTAGTAAATTTCACATTTTTTACAACCATATGTTATTTCATCGGTTTAACTTTGTACAAAATAATCATACATGGATTTGAATACCATTGAAGAGGCGATTGACGCCATCAAAAACGGAGAAATTATTATTGTCGTTGACGATGAAGATCGAGAGAATGAGGGAGACTTTTTAATTGCTGCTGAGAAGGTTAATCCACAAATTATCAACTTTATGGCTACCCACGGTCGAGGTTTAATTTGTGCTCCATTAGTAGAAGAGCGTTGCGATGAATTAGGTCTAAATTTAATGGTAGATCAAAATACTGCGGCATATGAGACCCCTTTTACGGTTTCTATAGATTTAATTGGGTACGGAACCTCTACGGGTATTTCAGCAAGTGATCGTTCAAAAACGGTTTTAGCACTTGTCAACCCTGAAACAAGACCTGAAGAATTAGGTAAACCTGGTCACATCTTCCCATTAAGGGCAAAAAAAGGTGGTGTTTTACGAAGAGCAGGACATACTGAAGCAGCAATTGATTTTGCACGATTAGCTGGAATGCAACCTGCTGGTGTAATTGTTGAGATTATGAATGAAGATGGCACTATGGCTCGCCTTCCTGACCTGATTAAAATTGCAAAAAAACATGATTTAAAGTTAGTAACGATCAAAGATTTAATTGCGTACCGAATTAAGCATGAGACGTTGGTTACCAAAGAAATTGAAATTAACTTACCAACAGAGTACGGTGATTTTAAGATGGTTCATTATACACAAACAACCACAGGTGAAGAGCATTTAGCATTAACAAAAGGAGAATGGGAAGATGGTGAACCAGTTTTAGTTCGGGTGCATTCTTCATGTATGACTGGAGATATTTTTGGATCGTGCAGATGTGATTGTGGACCTCAGTTACAAGAAGCAATGAAAACCATTGAAAAGGCTGGAAAAGGTGTAATTGTTTACATGAACCAAGAAGGACGTGGAATTGGATTACTGAACAAACTGAAGGCATACAAACTTCAAGAAGAAGGCTATGATACAGTTGATGCCAATTTGAAGTTAGGCTTCAGCATGGATAATAGAGATTATGGAATTGGTGCACAAATTTTAAGAGATTTAGGTGTTTCTAAAATGAAATTAATGACCAATAACCCTAAGAAACGAACTGGTTTAATAGGTTATGGCTTGGAAATTGTAGAAAATGTTGCGCTAGAAATCGAATCAAACGAACACAACGCTACGTACTTAAAAACTAAGAAAGAAAGAATGGGACATTCCCTAAAACTTAACAATTAGGTTATTTAATCGATTTTAGTATTCTTAATTTGCGGTTAATTTGAAAAAGAATAGTTTCCTTAGTCGTTTATTATTTGGTGTAAACTTGGTTGTTATAGTCTCAACAATTTTTGGTTACATCTCCCCATCTGTTAGCCCAAATACGATTTGGCCATTGGCCTTTTTTGGTTTGGCCATGCCTTATTTCTGTCTCTTATACACATCTGACGCTGCCGACGATCT
>OJDV01000200.1_pt1 | contig 23427 bp, 12 predicted proteins | sample 1592911 | NCBI WGS metagenome assembly OJDV01 (sample SAMN05416860, study PRJEB24817) | seawater metagenome | isolation source: Sea water | place: Canada:Atlantic | collected 2013-11 | reverse complement strand
TCTACACAGAGTAGATCGTCGGCAGCGTCAGATGTGTATAAGAGACAGATATGATTGGGGGAATTAGAGCACCTAGCTTTCTTTAATCTGACAATGCAGGAATAGCCAACCGTAGTGATTATTTAAAGGGATTAGGCGGGTCTTGAAAAGTCCTGAGCCAACGTCAAATACCGTGGAGTGCGCGTTACCCACTCAAACCCCGAAGCGTTTTAATTAGAAATTCCTTTCTGCTTTTATCCAACCACTTTGCGTTGTTGTTGATTGTGTCACATAAATGTGCAGCTGCACTTTTAGTTCGAGCAATAGCACTTCGAGAGGTGTTCCTACGCTTCGCCCGACCAACGAATGCAACAACTCCATCTTCAATTGGATCGATAAATCCAGACGTCTCTTTAATTGCTGCTGACAGTCGATCGAACACACTCCAATCACTTCCCGATTTTTCCGCCATATCAATAAGTCGAAGTGCGGTATTTCTCGCATAACGTTCTGAAAGTTCTATGTGGTAGGACCCAGAATTTGCATTAAGTTTAAAAGCATGACAGTGCAGGATCAAGCTCTGCTGGAACAGATTTTCAGATAACTCGGGTTCCACGTACTTGGAGAGATCAGCTCGATTGAAGAGGGTCGTCGCCTTTCTGGAAATCATCGATACTTTATCAGTTTGTGAATAAGTCTTTCCGTCTATAACAATTTGACATATCCGTTCAGGCCAGATGCTGATCGCATCTCCAAGCTTTTCCGCTTCGAAAAAAGCTGAGAGGAAATGGATAGGTGGTTCATACTTCATTCCAACTACAAAATCAAAATCCTGTCGACAGCGGGTCATGTTTGGTCGGGTCTGTACAGCCTCAACGAATCCTCGGTATGCGCGAAAGACAGGGTCCGCCTCGGTTTGCTCAGAAATGTCGTTCGATTGAACAACCCGCAGTGCTTCTGAAATGTTGGTTTCATGAAAAGTTCTGGACCTTTTAGGAAGAAGGCGATCAACCGCAGAAGATATTTTTGCTAGTTCTGGGCTGCTAATGCGAACAGTCTTTTTGAAGTTTTTTACATTTAATCTAACACTGCTATAAAATTTAATAGAAGTCTTTCTTTTGTTAATAAAACTGTTAGTTAAGGGCGAAGTCTTGTAAAGAGTTTCAGACCCAGAGAGGTCAAGTTCGAGGAACATTTCTTTCACTTCCGAAATTGCATCTCGTATTGTATTTTCCCCGGCCCGCAATACTGCCATCAATTCATCAAACTTTACCGGCCTTCCAAAGTCAGACAGTGCGGCAAGAAGAACTCGCCCCATCCGCTGGGACGAAAGTGCATCCCATTCCCTTTCAAAGATGTATTCTCTAATTTCATCGCCAGCATTTGAGTTATAAATTTGCGCAGCACGTTTGTACGTATCTGTAGTTCGGCGGATAGCTAATATTGACTCGATTGCGAGTGGTCGACGGTCACTCAACTGTGGAAGTTCTTTAGTAGCGAAATCTGAGGGCGGGGTAGGTACTTCAAAGCGACTTACGCACTGGTTGATAAATGTGCCCATTTCAGCTTGCGTCAACCTAGGGACATTTATTGAATTCACGATTGACTGTGAGGGCGCACCACGAACGGTGTAAAGTATTTTTGATGTCCTCTTAGCGCGTGAAAGTGCACCAAACAGAAAGTCCGAACCAGGATCAATTCCATCTGTGGTCAAGGTGTCCACGTCATCCAGGATTATTACGTATGAATATGCATCGAGGTAGTTGATAAGAACCTTTCTTAGCCCTTGCATATCTCCTTCAGGAATTTCTGCTGTATCAAGTTCACCCCCTGAAATATCTATAATTTTTCGTAACAGTGTTTCTTCATCAGAAAAATCAGGATTCTCGATTTCGTCGATACTCGACGTAATTGGATTCAGCTCTCTATTTTTTGCACTCAAGTATACAATGAGATCGGGTGCCTCCCTATCTTCCAGCTTCAGACTCTTACCAAACTGTTTGATAAGGCGGGCAAACTCATATGCAATAGTCGTCTTTCCCGACCCGCCAGTTCCCCAGAGGTATTTTCGGGGCTCATACGTTTGGCTTAGCCACTGGAAAAGCTCAGTCAACACAGAGATTCGCCCAACAAACTTTTTAATTTGTGCCGGGTTTGGGGGGAGATACCCTTGCATCTCAGACAGTGATATTTCATCATTGATCCGGAAAAACATATCAGCGAAATGACTAGGATTAGCCTCCCGAACTTCGTAATTCTCGCGAATCCAAATTATTTTTTCTACATATTTTTGATAACCTTTTTCAAAGCAAACAAAATCGGAAGAGAGCTTTCGTGCAGGGACAAATAACGCAATGACCTTACCTAGCCCACCACAGTCATATTGTTGAATCTCGAAATTTATTGATGTACCGGTCAACTCTCTAAAGAAAGAAGAGAACTTATCCAGATCGACTGCGGTCCGGTTTTGCCCTCCATTTCTTGTTGTATCATCTACACCAAAAACGACTACCCCACCGCGAGTGTTATAGAACGCGCAACAAAGACGGCAAATCCCGCCCAAGTAATTCTTTTCTGAGCCATCTGGCCAAGTATCTTTGAAATCCCAGTTCACGCCCTCTGAGAAGGTGAATGTTTTTTCGGTATCCGATAGCACCTCTATAAATTGCGAGCTCTTTGGGAAAATACCTTGGGAAAGCCAAACATTAATTTTCTCTTCTCGCATGCTTTTAGCCCCCAAAATGCAACTTAAAGTACTTATATGCTGCGATTAATTTGCAGTAAAGTCATCCGCCTCGAAAGTTGGCTTTACGCATATAAATTAGCAGCCATTGATAGCGTTTTCGATCTAGAAAACAAACAGTTTCTTATAGTCAAGAAACTTAATTCTTTTAAAGAACGCTTAACAATCAAGTTAATTTCTGTTGAGTGGGCCAAACGAAACCAATAGCTTCAAGGGCAAATCAGTTTAATCTGATAATGCAGGGCAAAGTAATAGAACACCTTATATATTGATTTGCTCTGATGAACTGCGGATTTGCGCCGGTTTCGAAAATAGGTGTTTGGTTATTTGCCAAGCAATACAATGAGGTTTACCCAACCTGTAATATGTTTGGGAGAATTAGAGCACCCACTTTGTTTATTCTGACAATGCCCGTCTGAGAGCACACACCGCTTGCAACGATTCAGAAAAGCGGCATAATAAAATAATAAAATAATAAAATAATAAAATCGAACCAGAGCCTCCATTGATCGATAGGCATACGAGTTTTAACTTATCTGACGACGTACACTCCAACTTCTACAGGGTAACACAATGGCATCAAAATATTTAACCTCCCTTTCTACTGACGAGTATCAATCTCTTACAAATAAACTATTTGAAATCCAAAACGGGCATTGTTTCATTTGCGAGGGTCAAATTGATTTCGATCTAAACATCTCTAACATTGACCACATTATCCCCCTTGCCAATAAAGGAAAGGATAGTGAAGAGAATTTCGCGTTAACACACGAGAGTTGCAATAAATCCAAGCAAGATGCCAATTTAAAGATAGCTAGAGTATTACAGAAATTAAGAAAAATACAAAAAGTGGCTCAGGATGAAACGGGGAAGTCTGCTTCGCTTAAACATATTTTAGAATTTGCTGGAGGGTCAAAGCACCAGTTCAAATTTAAGATCGAAAATGGAGTTGTAAAATACTCATTTTCAGAATTGGGTGAAAATGACGTGATTTCTTCTTCTGTGTTCTTGGATCAACTCTCAAAGGAGAAATCGTGCTTTATTGAAATTCCTGTTGAGTATTTATTCCATGACGAAATCATAAACCCACGTGGAATAAACAACAGTGTTTCCAAACTTATTAAAGAATTTGAAAAGGGCAATCCGCAACTCCACCTAAGTTTGGCTAGAATTGATGGAGGTAGAGTTAAGATATTTGACGGGCAACATAAAGCTGTTGCCCAGATTATCCTTGGAGTTAGGAAGCTATTTGTGCGTGTGTTCCTTTCCCCAAATATTGATAGGCTTACGGAAACTAATACAAATGCAGGTAGCACTCTACGACAAATAGCTTTTGACAAATCAATCATGCGACAACTTAACAATACACTATATTCGGAAAGGGTGAAGAAGTATCAAGTATCACATGGGCATTCTGTTAATAATTTCGCATTTTCAGAACAACAACTTATTAATTTTTTCAAAGGTGATGGTGCGAATGTTAAAAAATACATTATTGATTCAATAAAACATGGAATAACAAACTCAAAAGAAAACAAGCTAAAAGATTATATTGATTTTGAAGGTAAAGCTAAGGAACTTCCAATTTCCTACAGTGCGTTCGATAAAACTATCCTCTCTTCTTTTGTCAGCTCAAAACAGGTTTTGAGCACACCAATTGATTTCAAATCTGATGAAGGTAATAACCCCAGAGAGCTAGAAATAAGCCAAATCATTAAGGTTCTCAACATTCTTGCCGAGACTATCTACATAAATAAATTCATTCCTGAACAGGGAACTGCTAGGGTTGAGAAGAAGATTATCGACAAAAAAGATCAAGATATTTCTGACGACCATCTTATCGCTTATCGCATGAGTAAGGAAGAAATTCTTCACAATTGGTTACGGTATCTCCGTGAGGTTATCCGAGCTTATTTTACAAATATGGGTAAAATTATTGATGAAGAGGTCATTTTTCAAAATAAATTTGATGACCAACTTTGGGTGAATATCGAAACTTTTACGATCAACCTGAGCAGATTGCCACTGTGGAAAGATAGGTCAATGGCAAGTACAGTATTCTCTGGAAAGAAAAACTATGACTATTGGAAAGTCATATTTGAAACAGGAAGAAGCGTAGACGGTGCAACTGTTCTAGCAAAACCGTTAAACTTTATTGAGATGATTAAAATTTCTTAATCATAATTTTTGCTATGTGGTTTTGTGTTTGGGAAGTAAGTGTCCACGCAAAGATAAATCAAGTTATTTCTGTGTTCTACTGACAAGATTAGACTGAGTTTCTATGATGGCCTGTGGAATTGGGCTGGTTTTGAAATAGCTAAAGCGTTATTTTTAATCATTTGGGAATGCTGCTTTGCAGCCTAGCAGTTTCAACTAGGTTTACTCTGACATGCCCCGATCGTCAGTTTACCCACCAACGTGATCGTCGAATTTAGGGCGCGGTTCTATAAATCACACACACATGTCCAGCCCATTCCTATCCATACTAGTAAAAATAAAAGTCAACTCTGGGGAACTTTACGGTTGAATGCGGTGGTTTGCCTCCATAACCTAAACTGGAATCAATTAATGGGAGCTAATAGTTAGGTAACCTGGCCTCGACGTCGGTCCAACAGATTATTTTTCTGAACCGCGAGGCTATTCTGGGTGCCACCCAAATAAGACAGATTTTAGGAACTCCCATGAAAGCATTCGAATTTGACCATTACCTTATTAACTCCTACGAGCAGTTTTCACGCTCGTTCAGCTCTATTCGTTCCAGCGATCTTCGAAATCAGATTGACGCACAATACGATGCTGGAAGGTTTTGGCCTGACGCGCTCCTTTCCCTAAATCCACGCTACCGATCTGGACCGACTGTGGATGAACTTGTCGAGTCTGGTGATCTCGATGAGTTAAGTGGGAAGGTATTTAGGTTCGACGAAAACGCATTGCGATTATACCGCCACCAGGCGGAAGCGATTGCCAAAGCAAAAACCGGAAAAAGCTACGTTGTAACAACTGGGACAGGTTCGGGAAAATCCTTGTGTTTCTTTATTCCAATCGTCGATGCAATCATCCGGGCCCTTAGTGCAGGCAAGCCACGCAAGACCCGCGCCATTATAGTTTATCCTATGAACGCCTTGGCAAATAGTCAGATGAAGGAAATCGACAAGTTCATCAGCCAGTCTGGGCTCCCTGAAAACCTAAAGCCTGTCGTTAAGCGCTACACTGGCCAGGAAAGTGAAGAGGAACGCCAAAAGATCGCGGCTAATCCGCCTGACATTCTTCTGACCAACTACATGATGGCGGAGCTTCTTCTAACCCGGCAGAATGATCTTGATTCACGAGTTATAGCAAATGCAAGCGGCCTTGAGTTCATTGTTCTTGACGAACTGCATACCTACCGAGGTAGACAAGGTGCTGATGTCGCTGTGCTTGTTCGGCGATTGCGTGACCGTTGTGCACCCGACAAAGCCCCAATTTGCATTGGCACGTCGGCGACGATGGCCTCAGAAGGTTCGGATGAAAATAGAGCTCTAGCAGTGGCTACTGTTGCCACTCGCTTATTTGGCTCTGAGATTGGGCCCGATGCTGTAATTAATGAATCCCTACAGCGTGCTACGGACGATAAAATCGATCTCGCACATGCTACATCCCAGCTCGTAGAGGTGCTAACACAGCCTCTGCCAGACAATTTGGACGACCAGATATTACGACAGCACCCACTGGCGGTTTGGGCGGAGCTCGCCCTCGGTCTAGATGATGGATTGGAATTGAAACGGAAAAAGCCCATTCCCTTTGAAGAAGCGGTTGCTCTGCTTGCCAAAGATAGCGGCGTCCAAGAAAAGCAATGCCGTGTCGCATTGGAAGCCTTTTTGACTCGGGTCAGTTTGCCTGAAGATAGACGGGGAGGCACTGGCGACGTTTCGTTCCTGGCATTCAAATTGCACAGATTTATTTCTGGGGCAGGCGATGTTTTTACCACTTTGGCAGAACACCCGCGTAGCGTACTCTTCGAGGGTCAACTCGAAGATCCTGATGCACCTGGAAATCGACTATACCCAACCCGGTTCTGCAGAAGCTGTGGGCATGAATATCACGTAGTGTCCAAAGCGGACGACGACGGTAATATTAGGTTTCGGCCACGCAATATCGACGATACCCCCCTCCAGGACGACGAAGATGAAGATGTTGCTGGTTACCTTTGCCCCATTCCGGAAGACGACCAGGAATTTGTTTTCAACGGCGATCTGGAAAGTTATCCGGAGAGCTGGCTGGAAGAACGAAACGGCAATGAGTACCTTAGATCTTACCGAAAAAAACGGATGCCAATCTCATACATGATTACGCCTGACGGACGTCACGGTGCTGGGGGAATGGGGTTCTGGTTTATTCCTGGTAAATTCGCATTCTGCCTTTGTTGCCAGGATGAACCAAACCAAGGAATGCGGGAACGCAGCAAGTTGGCTGGCCTGTCCGGTGAAGGGCGTAGCTCTGCCACAACTCTTCTTGTGTCGAGTGCACTTGAGTGGATGAACGAGCCGGAAAACGACGTCCCCGAAACCAAGAGAAAGCTGCTTGGGTTCACGGACAACCGGCAAGATGCAGCCCTTCAGTCTGGGCACTTCAATGACTTCCTCTTTGTAAGCCTCTTGCGTGGTGCGATCCTGCGCGCGGTAAATGCGTCTGGTGAAGACGGCCTGACTGAAGATGAATTCGGTTTGAGGGTTGTCAAAGCGCTCGGTTTCACATCCATGAACAGAGATGCGCGAGCTCATTGGATGTTGGATCCTTCTGCGGGAGCTGTCATTCGTGAGGATGCTCAGAGAGCGCTTGCAAAAGTTCTCGGTCACCGTGTTTGGACCGACCTTCGGCGTGGTTGGCGATATACCAATCCGAGCTTATCCGTCTTGAACCTGTTGGACGTGGAATTCGTTGGTGTGAACGAGATCGTAGCAGATCGCGAGCGAATGATGGCAGTTCTGCCCGAACTGGGGGATCTCACAGAAGAAGAGCGTTCGGTTCTTCTAAAGAAGGTCCTTGGTGCGATGCTGGAAGGCCTTGCCGTCAATACTGAAGCTTTGGACCTGACTGTCCTTGATGGTGTAGCGCAGAAGTCACGAAACTTGTTGCGATCACCTTGGGCTATCGATGCAAAAGAAAATCCAAAGGGGCGATCATCGCTATTGTTGCGTGCGCCTGCAGCGGGCATTATTGGCCTTCGTGAAGAACAAACCTTCTTGCGGGCGGGGCACAGTTCTCGCATCGGACGGCTTATTAACAGAAAGAGTGTAATAGGTACCAAGCTCAAGAAAGATGATTACCTAGAATTCTTTTCTAGGTTGTTGGAGCTATTTGAAGACGAAGGCTTGGTCGTTCCTGTCGACCTTGATGCCGACTTGATTGGTTGGCGCCTGACACCTTCGGCTGTTCGCCTTATTCCTGGGGCAGCGCTCTCAGATGAAAACAAGCTCGGCAATCATTATTTTCATACTTTATATGCTTCGATTGCCAACGATCTTGGCAAAGGTAGGAGTGCGTATTGGGGATTGGAAGGTCGCGAGCATACGGCGCAGGTATCCCAAAAACAACGCGAGTGGAGGGAGTGGCGTTTCCGGTTCGAAGATGATGACCAAGTCAACCTGGCGACATCGGATTATCGGACTGAAATAAAAACAACGGGCGAGTCAGATCAATTCCTGCCTGCATTATTCTGTTCGCCGACAATGGAACTTGGCGTCGATATTTCAGCGCTTAACGCAGTCTATCTGCGTAATGTCCCGCCGACTCCGGCCAACTATGCGCAGCGCGCTGGTCGCGCCGGACGCTCCGGTCAAGCTGCAGTGGTGGTCACCTATTGCACGGCTGGTTCGCCACATGACCAGTATTTCTTTGAGCGCCGTAACGAAATGGTTGCTGGTGTCGTGCGCCCGCCAGCCCTCGATATCACCAACGAGGAATTGGTACGCTCCCATCTACACGCCATCTGGCTCGCAGAAACTAAACTGGCTCTTTCCGCTGATATTCCGGAGGTTCTTGATCTACAAGGTGATGGATACCCTCTCAAAGAAGAAATTCTTGCAGTGATATCGAAGTCGGAACTGGCCGCACGGGCACGAACCCCGATGAAACGTGTTCTAGATCAAATCTTGGCAGCAGATGGTGGAGTAACACCAATATGGATGGAAGATGCAGAAGAATTTGTGCTGCATATTGCCATGAACGCACCTAAAGAGTTCGATGAGGCCTTTGATCGGTGGCGTGAACTTTACAATTCAGCACGCACCCAATTAGCCGAGGCCAATGCCCGTTCAGAAATTACAGGCCTCTCCTACGCTGATCGTCGAAAAATTAAAGCTGCACAAATGCAAGCCAGCGATCAAATTGCAATACTTGAGCAAGGCAAAGCGTCGAATGGGTCCGATTTTTACACGTATAGATATCTTGCCACCGAAGGTTTCCTGCCTGGATACAACTTCCCCCGCCTGCCACTTTACGCTTTCATTCCTGGTGAAGGAAAAAGCGGCTCGTTCCTATCTCGGGCGCGCTTTTTGGCTATTTCAGAATTTGGACCCCGGAGCCTGATATACCATGAAGGCCGTGCCTATCGTGTGTTGAAAGCGAAGTTACCGCCTGAAGTGCGTGAGGGCGGCGGATCAGAGCTCGCCACAAAAGATATCTATATCTGCTCGAACTGTGGCGCATGTCACGAGGAGGAAGTGGAACGTTGCCATGGCTGCGACAACCACATGGCAGGCGAAGTCCCGATCAAACGCACACTCCGGATTGACAATGTAGAGGCGGCACCTACAGAACGTATCACTGCAAACGACGAAGAACGCGTACGTCAAGGTTTCGACATCCAAACTGTGTTCTCTTGGCCCAGTAAGGATGGCCAACTTCAAGTGACAAATGCTGAGTACAAATGTGGCGAAACTTCATTGCTGTCCCTTCAATACGCCAACAGCGCTGAGATTAGTCGACTCAACAAAGGGCTGAAGCGCCGGAAGGATCAGACGGTCTTCGGTTTCAACATTGATCCAAGGACCGGTTATTGGGCGAAATCAGAAGATGAAGATGCTGAAACCGAAAGGGCACCCGACGTGGTGCGGCCGGTTAAAATTGTGCCGATTGTTAGAGATAGAAAGAACGCGCTTCTCTTGCGTTTTCAGAAGCCGGAAAATTTTGAGCCTGAAACTATAGCCACTGTTCAGCATGCTCTTCTGCGAGGCATAGCAGTTGTGTTTCAACTCGAAGAAGGTGAAATCCTTGGTGAGCCTCTACCTGCACGCGACAATCGACGCGCCATTCTTGCCTATGAAGCAACAGAAGGTGGCGCAGGCGTTCTAACGCGCCTGGTTGATGACGCTGGAGCCATCGGTAAAGTCGCGCGCACTGCGCTCGAACTTATGCATTTTGAAAACATACAAGTGGCTATAGCTGCTGGCGATGCTGACCTTCTGACACAGAAAGACGGGGAGGCCTGTGTGCGAGGTTGCTATCGTTGTCTGCTCTCTTACTTCAACCAGACAGACCACGAGCAGATCGATCGAAAAAGCTCGGAAGTTGCCCAGTTGCTCATTGACCTCGCTCGAGGGAAAACTGTCCTGGAAGCCCGCGCATCGGCAGATGCATCCGCTTCTCCTTGGATTAAAGTTTTTGAAGATGCAGGGTTGCCGCCTATCGACACGATGCCTGCAAAATTTGCGGGCGTAGATGTTGAATTCGTTTGGCGGGGCCATTTGGTTGCTGCGGCTGCCACATCGATTTCGTCTGAAATGACCGTGGCTGCGTCGGAAAAAGGTTGGGAGTTGGTCGCCTTACTCACGCCACCTGAGGGCGGAATTCCAGAGCAACTTATCAAATTGTTGAAAGGTTAAACCATGACACTGAGTTTTAGTCCTGGAGATCTTGTGCGGGCCCGTGGCCGGGAATGGGTTTCTCTTCCAGCACCACGCCCCGACGTTCTCGCCCTTCGCCCTCTATCAGGCAATGAAAACGACATTGTCATTCTTGACCCCTCACTTGAGCTATCTGTTGTGGAAGCCGCTAGATTTGATCTCCCGGACGACGCAAAACACACGGTGCAGGCCAAGGCTGCTCTCCTCGCAGATGCGCTTAGGCTGACATTGCGACGTGGCGCAGGGCCGTTTCGATCCGCAGCTCAACTCGCCTTTGAGCCTAGGACCTACCAGCTAGTCCCACTCCTTATGGCTCTACGACTTCAGGTGCCCCGTCTTCTGATCGCTGATGATGTCGGTATAGGTAAGACAATCGAAGCTGGCCTGATCTTGCGTGAATTGATGGATCGAGGTGAAGTTGATGCTTTTTCTGTTCTTTGCCCACCCCACCTCGTTGATCAGTGGATCGTTGAACTTAAAGACAAGTTTGGTATAGATGCCGTTCCTGTAACTTCGGGTACCGCTGCGCGCCTAGAGCGCAACCTGCCGCTCGCACAAACGCTCTTTGACGCCTATCCTTTCACTGTTGTTAGCCTAGATTACATAAAAGCAGAAAAGCGCAGGGATGGCTTTGCGCGAGCATGCCCGGACTTTGTTATTGTCGACGAGGCACATGCCTGCGTTGGAACGCACAAAGGCAAGCAGCAACGGTTCGACTTGCTACAAGGGCTAGCAAAGGATCCCGAACGTAGGATTATTATGCTAACAGCGACGCCACACTCTGGGGACGAAGAAGCTTTCGGGCGATTACTGTCCCTGATTAATCAAGAATTCGGGTCGGTTGATTTCGACAATGCGAGATACCGGGAACGCTTGGCGCGTCATTACGTGCAAAGGCGCCGAGTTGATCTGATCGAAGGCGATTGGGACGAAGACCGCTCCTTTCCTAAACATGAAACCAAAGAATTTCCTTATCGACTTTCTGTTGAGCATTTGGCTTTCCAGGAAACCGTACTGGATTACTGTCTGTCCGTAGTATCGAAAGCTGGCGATCAGAAAAAAAATCAGCGGCTGGCTTTTTGGGGCACGCTCGCCTTGATGCGCTGTGTGGGCTCTTCGCCTGCTGCGGCGCTCAGCTCCCTCAGAAACCGCGCATCAAATGAAGCAGAGCGCCTTGAGCCACAAATCTTCGATGAAGACGGCGATGATGAAGATGCGGTCGATGTTGAGCCGAACACGGTTTTTGCTAATGATCCCGCGCTTCAGGTGCTGCTGGATCAAGCGACAGACCTTATGAATGTAAAGGATCCCAAGCTTGATGCTCTGATCAAGGCTCTAAAACCGTTGATTAAGGACGGTGCAAATCCGGTCGTGTTCTGCCGCTATATTGCCACCGCCGAACATGTAAGGGCAGGGCTTCGCAAGGCCTTCCCAAGGCTAAACGTCGAGGCCGTTACCGGAGAATTAACACCAGATGAGCGCCGGAATCGCGTCTCAGAGATGGCAATCGAAGATGGAGAAAAGGACGTTCAGCGAATTTTGGTGGCAACAGACTGTTTGTCCGAAGGTATTAACCTCCAGCAGCTATTCGATGCAGTCATACACTATGATCTGTCTTGGAACCCAACTCGTCACCAGCAGCGAGAGGGTCGGGTGGATCGCTTTGGTCAGCCTGCTGAGCTGGTTCGGTCAATCATGATGTTCTCACCAGATAGCGCGATCGATGGTGCCGTGCTTGACGTTATCCTTCGCAAAGCAGAGGAAATCCGAAAAGCCACAGGTGTGACCGTTCCACTGCCTGACGAACGCGGCCCAGTCACAGACGCTCTTATGGCAGCGATGATGCTTCGTCGTGGTGGTAACAAACAGTTGGCACTCGACTTGCGCCTAAGTGATGGTACCCAAGTCATGGAGGCCCGATGGCGCGATGCGAGTGAAAATGAGAAAAAATCACGTGCTCGCTTTGCACAAAACGCGATGAAGCCCGCAGAAGTCGCTCCTGAATGGAACAAAGTCAAAAGCCTGCTGGGTTCTCCAGAGGACGCGCGTTTGTTCGTCGAGCGCGCAATGTCTCGCTTCGGCGTGCCACTCGAGAAAAAACGCTCACTTTACATAGCACATGTTCATGCTCTTCAGGAAAGCCTAAAAGAGAAGCTAGAACAGCGGGGACTTGCAAAGTCGGTGAAACTTGCCATTTCGGAACCCGCTCCCACCGGCACATGGCTTCTGACAAGAACCCATCCCTTGACCGCGTCGTTGGCTGAGAGTCTTGTAGAGGCATCTTTGGATCAAGAGGCTCTGCCCGATCTCGGGATTGGACGCTTGGGCGCTTGGCCGACTAAAGCGGTATCTGCAATGACACGGGTGGTGTTGTTGCGTATCCGCTACAAGCTCACCATCCATTCTCGTAAGGAAAGACTGCTCCTCGCCGAAGAAGCAGCCCTCATTGCCATTCAAGGAGACCAGATTGTTGCGAGCAGTGACGCAGCGCGCGAAATGCTGAACACACCAGCTACCGCTGATTTAGCGCCGATTGCTCGTGATAGGATGACCAACGCCGCGAAGTCCGAATTGCCGAAGTTGCTAGTTGGCCCAATGGCAGCTTTCGTGAAAGAACGCGCAGCTGAGCTTGTGGAAGATCATGCGCGTCTGCGTGCGGCAGCGGGCTCGGCGTCTCGAGTCAGTGTGGAAGCCATTCTTCCGCCTGATGTGATTGGAATGTTTGTACTAATGCCAGGCGAGATTTAAGAATGGCTCGCAAACCCATCATCGATATGTCCGCATGGCCTTCGCTGAGCCTTGAAGGAAACCTGATTGCTCCTGCAATGATCGCCAAAATCGATCAGCGTGCAGCACCGGAGCAAGCTTCGGAGAATTATTCTGTCCGCAAGGGGCTCACAATCCGCGAAGAAATCTCAACTGCTTTCCGTGTTGGGCAGTCCCACTTTGACGCCTACGCCAAACTTGAGATACCAACGCACGACGCAGCGAAGCGGTTCATTTCTAATTTCTTCAAAGAAACATTTGGGTATGACGATCTTGAGAACGCAGTCGCGCCTGTTGCCTTGATCGCGAGCCAACGTGTTCCAGTAGTAGTCGTTCCGCGTGACGAAACGCTTGACCGCCGCAGCCCAACCTTATCCGTCGACCGCTCTCGATCTCCTGCCTTCGCCCTTCAGGACTACCTCAACGACAGAGACGAGGCGCTTTGGGGCATTGTCACCAACGGCACCCATTTGCGGCTCATGCGGGATAACGCTTCGCTGACCCGCCCAGCCTATATCGAAGCGGATCTCGCACAAATATTCTCGAACGAGGACATCGCATCGTTTGCTGTCCTCTGGCTGCTGATCCACAGGTCCCGTTTCGGGAAAGAAAGTTCACCTGCCACAGATTGCGCACTTGAGCGGTGGAGAGATACTGGTTCCAAAGAAGGCGAAGTCGCCCGGGATCGCCTTGCGGTCCAAGTCCAGATCGCACTAAAAGTGCTCGGTTCTGGTTTTCTTGAGGCAAACCCCGACCTTGCCGCCAAGCTGAAATCCGGTGAAATAAACCTCACTCAATGGTTCAACGAACTCCTGCGCCTCGTCTACCGCCTGATCTTTCTCATGGTGGCCGAAGACCGCAACCTCCTACACCCCACCAACGCCAAAAATGACGCTCGCGCCCTATACGCCCAAGGTTATTCCCTCGCGGCCCTACGCAAGCAATGCTACCGCGCTGCGACCTGGGATAAGCACCATGACCGCTATGAAGGCGTCAAGATAGTCTTCAACGCGCTCGCCAATGGCCAGGACGCGCTGGCTCTCCCGGCGCTTGGCGGCCTATTTGCTGAAGATCGGTTGCCAAATCTTGAAACTGCGCGCCTGCGCAACAAGGCGTTCATGGAAGCACTCTACCGCCTCTCTTGGCTCTCGGACAAAACCGGTATGGTTCCTGTCAACTGGCGCGCTATGGAGACGGAAGAACTGGGCTCGGTCTATGAATCCCTCCTCGAACTTCAGCCGCAGCTGGGTGACGACGGCAAGACACTGGTCTTCGCCTCCGAGGCGGCCGAGCAAAAGGGTAACCAGCGTAAGACCACCGGTTCCTACTACACGCCGGACAGCCTCGTGCAGGCGCTACTCGACACAGCGCTCGATCCGGTGCTGGACAAAACCGATCCTGAAAACCTGCTGAAGCTGACCATCATTGACCCCGCCTGCGGCTCGGGCCACTTCCTGCTGGCCGCAGCCCGCCGCATCGCCACGCGTCTTGCCCGACACCGGGCCGAAGACACACCCGCGCTGTCAGACTTCCGACATGCCCTGCGCGATGTCGCGCGCTCCTGCCTGCACGGGGTGGACCGAAATCCGATGGCGGTGGAGCTGACCAAGGTCGCGCTGTGGATCGAGACGGTGGACCCCGGTCTTCCCCTTGGCTTCTTCGACGCGCAGATCCGCTGCGGCGATGCGCTGCTGGGGGTGTTCGACCTCAAGGTGCTGGAGGATGGCATCCCTGACGCCGCCTACAAGCCGCTGACGGGTGACGACAAGGACACGGCCAAATACTACAGACTGGCCAATAAGGACGCGACCAAGGGTCAAGGTGGGTTCGATTTTGGCACGGGGCAAGGTGACATGCCCGAGATGAAGCCGCTGGCGCTGGATTTCTCAGGCTTCCGCGACCTGCCAGAGGATACGGTGGAGCAGATAGGGGCCAAGGCCAAACGGTTCAAGGAACTGCGCAAGAAGCAGGGCTTTGTGCGTGCCACAGCTGCCGCGAACCTCTTTGTCGCGGCCTTCCTGCTGCCCAAGGTGGGTGGCGCGCCCGCTGGCCCATCGACCCGCACCGTGCCAACAACCGAGGAGCTGTGGATGGCCCTCAATCAGGGCAAGATGCGGCAAGCGATGGTGGACGCGCCCAAGGCAGCGCGACGTGCGCGGGCGTTTCACTGGCCACTGGAGTTTCCAGACATCATGCAGCGCGGCGGGTTTGATGTAGTCTTGGGAAATCCTCCTTGGGATAAGATGAAGCTTCAAGAGCAAGAATTCTTCTCTGTGCTTTCGCCTGAGATCGCTGGAGCCTCGAACAAAGCTGCACGCGATCGTTTGATTAAGGGGCTTGGAAAATCACTTCCGGGGAGCGTCGAGCGAGACCTGTTCGACTCCTTTTACGTGGCAAAGCGCGAAGCAGAGGCAGTGGGTCAGTTCATACGTATTGCCGGAGATCTGGGCGGGCGTTTTCCTTTGTGTGGCAAGGGTGATCTTAACACCTATGGTCTATTTTCTGAGCTTGTAAAAAATTTGGTCAATAGCTTTGGCCGCGTCGGGGTAATCGTTCCATCCGAAATACTTTCAAGCGATGCGTCGAAGGATTTCTTTCAATGCATTATCGAAGAAAAAATGCTTCGATCATCATACGCGTTTGAAAACGAAGAATTCATATTTCCAGGAATTGCAAACGTAAACCGATTTACGCTGCTAACATTAGGTGCTGCGAGTTCCTGCGACGATGAAATAAAGCTAGCATTCTACCTTCGCCGGGCTGAACACCTAGAAGATAAGCAACGAGTCTTCACCTTAAAGCCCAGCGATTTCTCTGACATGAATCCGAATACTCTTACTTGTCCGGTATTCCGCACGAAAGATGACGCCGAGCTGACAGCGAGAGTATATCGGCAGTTTCCAGTATTAGTCGAAGATCTGCCAACAGGTACGGTGAACCCTTGGGGCATTAGCTTCATGCGTATGTTTGATATGGCCAACGATAGTGATTTGTTCGTTCCAAATGCTGAGTTAATCGAGACGACCGACCTGCAACAGGGTGTCCGCACTGACCCTTCTACTGGATCTATTTTTCTTCCGCTCTATGAAGGAAAATTTATGTGGCACTTCGATCATAGGTTTAGTTCATACCATAACCTTGGCAAGGTTAAGGGACGAGGCGGCAGAGGTTTGCCCCCCGTCTTCTTAGAAGAGTATGAAGATCCAAACTTTGAAGTTGAACCAAGGTATTGGCTTGCGAGAGAAACAGTAGAGAACCGCTTGTCCGAGATTGACTACCAAAGAGGCTGGTTGATGGGTTGGCGCGATGTGACCAGTGCCAAAGTTGACCGCACAATGGTCTGCAGCGTGATACCCCGCTGGGCCGTCAATCATAAATTGCCACTATTCTTTTGTTCTCAAGCTACGGATCTAGCATCAGGGCTACTGGCGAACTTTGGGTCGATGGTTTTTGATTTTGTGACCAGACAAAAGATGGGCGGAACGTCCTTCGCCTATTTCTACTTGAAGCAGCTACCGGTGATCCCACCCAATTTCTACACCGAACCCCGTCTCGCCTTCATCACCCCGAAGGTGCTGGAACTCACTTACACTTCGCACAGCCTCGCCCCCTTCGCCCGCGATCTGGGCCATGAAGGCCCGCCCTTCGTCTGGGACGAGGACCGCCGCGCCGACCTGCGCGCCGATCTCGACGCCTTCTACGCCCGCGCCTACGGCCTGACCCGCGACGAGCTGCGCTACATCCTCGACCCCGCCGACGTGAAGGGCCCCGACTACCCCTCGGAAACCTTCCGCGTGTTGAAAAACAAGGAGGTGGCAAAATACGGCGAATACAGGACCCAACGCCTCGTCCTCGCCGCCTGGGACCGCATGGAAGCCAACGGCGAATTCGCGGCGATGGGGATGTGAGGGTATCATGGAAGTAAAGAGCACGTTTGGAAAAGAGAATGAATGAGACTTTCGGGTTTTCGCGCGGTCAACAATCCTGCCGCGAGTGCTTCAGCGGGTGCACCGATCATCGCTGGCATTCAGGTAATCTGGCCCAGTTCTCTGTGAAGGGCACCAAATGGATGCTTCGCCCCAACCCTGGGTACTGGGGTGACCCTGAGCCCAAGGTGCTCGTGTTAGGATTTTCCAAAGGAGACGATCAACAAGAAATGATTGATCTCTACCTTAAGGGGCATAAGCGGTTTGAGGATGTTCCTTTTAACTCAACGAAAGGAACTATGCGAAAGGACTTGGCAGAGCTACTCGCCACACTTGAACTCGTTCCTGCCGGGGAACCGATTGACGGTTTATTCGAAAACTCGGCTCACGGTTTTGGCTTTGCATCGTTAATACGCTGCTCGGTTGAAATACAACGCCAAGGAAAGAGCCCCACGCGGTCAGGCGACGGCATTCTATCCAGCACACTAACCGAAATGCCGTCTTTTGTAGAGAAATGCATCAACCGGTTTGTCGTGCAGATGCCCGCCTCAGTAAGACTAGTCATATTGCTGGGTGCCGACATCAAATATGTGCGAGCTTGTCAGAAGTTATTCGAAGGATCACCCCTTGGTCCCAAGGATGACACACCCTATGCATACTCCGTAGGTGGTAGGTTCTTCATCCATGTCCCGCATCCATCTGGTCAAGCAGGTGGTTTTCGCGCTGTTTTCAACGGGAAGCGAGATCCAAACAAGAGGGAGGAGGGCATGCTCCCATGTCGTCGTCAGGCATTGGCGGCGGTAAAGCAGGCTTTCCCACGCGGCAACAAGGTTCAACAGAGAAATGCTTGAGACCCCCCAATCCTTCGTGACCCATCTGGAATGCGACAAGATCGCGTTCCAGAATGGATTTCGCCGGACACACGGCGAGACTGACGGATGGCGGCATTACACCTCGACAACCGCGCAAGGGTCGATCTGGCTGGCCACAGAGGAGACCAGTAACTGGCTGCTTTCTATCGATCATGCTGGTGTATTGACAGAGGTCGGGCTTGAGGTTTCTGATGCAGAAGGCCCTGGTCTCGCAGTGTTCCGGTTCGGATCCCTGACCGAGCTCTATGCTGTAATGCCTCGCCTGTATGAATTGGCGGTCAGCCTGCCAGACGCCCCGCTGCAAGAGTTCCTGCACCGAACCAAAGGCATGCCCAAAACAACCGAGGCTGAGCGGCTCGTCGTGCAGCGCGTGGGCCAGAATATCTTCAGAGACCGCTTGCTTGACTACTGGCAAGGCCAATGCCCCATGACTGGGATAACCGATCGCGCCTTACTGCGCGCCTCTCACATCAAGCCGTGGAAGGACTGCGAGAGCGACGAAGAGCGGCTGGATGTACATAATGGTCTGCTTCTTTCCGCACTTTGGGATGCAGCTTTTGATCGTGGTCTCGTGACATTCCAGAATGATGGTCACCCACATTTATCGACGCAGCTGAGCGAAGCTGCTGTGGCCGAGTTGCGTTGGCAAACGCCCATCCGCCTAACAGATAAACATCGCGTCCATCTCGAATGGCACCGCAGCCAAGTTTTCGAAATTGGAAGCGCAGATAGCCCCCATTTATGAACAGTGTCCCGCACCAAGGAATGTAGCCTTTTTGTTGAACGAAACTGAGCTATGTGAGGGGCATTGCCGTCATCATTCTTAGGCACCGCCCATGGCGGGCATGAAACCAGCCAGTTTATTGCGTGGTGCATATTTAGGGCACCAAATAAATCTGGTAATCATTTTAAATACATACATTATTTTGTTGAGCATTCCCTTCCCAACCACCTTTCAATTCCCCTTTTCAACGTCAGACAGACGCTTAAGTGAGAACTTGGAGCGGCACTAAAGCGGGACAGGACCATTGATAGGTGGATTCATTCTAGGATGATTTACTCAAAGTATTTATATTAAGAGAAATATTCGAACTTTATGGTGCCGCTGTGCGGCACGTGTAGCAGAATTGGTCTGCAGTATTTCGGAAGTTAGGTACATAGTAAAATTTGTCGCAGAATATTAAAAGCGGTGCCAACCCAACTATTGGCCTATTCGCTAACATGTCAGCAGGAAGTTGGAACAGCACTTGAACCTTAATCATTCAACGTATATCTAGATTGTGTATCCAGAGCGGCGTTTTTGCCCACCAACCTGCTTTTTTCCTGCAAGGTGGTCCGATGATACGGCCAGTGGGCAACGAAGGGAGAGTGAATTCACCGACCAGTAATTGAGCAATAACGGCGTTGAACTTGTTCAACTTCAGGCGTGGTCTGCCGAATGGACTTGGCATTTGATTTCAGCTTATGCGCCATGGCATCCAGTCTAAAGCATTAAAGAGAAGGAAAACCTCCATGATTAAAAACGGCCTATTCACATCTGAAAGTGTTTCTGACGGACACCCTGACAAAATCTGCGACCAGATATCCGACGCCATCCTGGATGCATGTCTCGAGCAGGACCCGATGTCTCGTGTCGCCATTGAAGCCGCGATTAAAAACAAAACGTTATTTCTGCTTGGAGAAATAACCAGTAATGCTGTGATCGAACCTGCCGAAATCGCGCGATCTGTTCTAAGAGAAATTGGGCACGAGGATGAACGTTGGGGTGTTGAAGTAAGCACTCTTCGGGTTATCGAAGAAATACACCAACAATCTGCAGAGATCGGCGCGAGTGTAGACGGACAGGAGACGGGTGCTGGCGATCAAGGCATTATGTTTGGATACGCGCATGCAGGGCTCTTGAATATGATGCCGCTGCCAATTGCTTTAGCTCATGCACTAATGGAACGACATCTGGCATTCCGGACACTGTCAGTCGGTGAGACTATCGGACCTGATGCAAAGGCCCAAGTCACCTTCAAATTTAAAGACGGAAGACCGGTGGGGTTAGATACGGTAGTGTTCTCGACACAACACGCACCTGACGTGACCCTAGACGCTGTTAGAGAGTTAGTTTACACGCATATACTTTCTCCGGTATTGCAGGAGTTACTGACGCCTCTAGTCAAGGTACACATCAATCCGGCAGGCTCTTTCACGATGGGTGGTCCGATTGCCGATGCCGGGCTGACAGGCCGCAAAATTATCGTTGACAGTTACGGGGGAGCTGCCCGACACGGTGGAGGCGCTTTCTCCGGCAAAGACGCTACAAAGGTTGACAGGTCAGGCGCCTATGCTGCCAGACAACTCGCCAGAGATGTCCTCAAACGGGGCTGGGCCAAAACATGTGAAGCACGGGTGGCCTATGCGATTGGCATTTCGAAACCGGTTGATATTTCATTTGAGACATTTGGAACAGAAACTGATGGGTCGGTATCGAACCGTTATCAAAAAGAGGGAATTGATGTTGCGGCGTTGATGACCCCGAGTAGCATCTTACATCGATTGAAATTGGACCGTCCTATCTACCGCACGACATCCAACTTCGGCCACTTCGGGCACGCTGGTTTCACGTGGGAGCAACGCACCCTCATTGAGGATAAGGAAGGGCGCGATCAGTCGAGCTTGATCATCTCGAAAGATCAACCAATCACGTCAGTTGTGCGCCGATACAAACTATCAATATCAACTGAAGAAGACAATGAGCGGCTGAAGACATTGCTGACAATGGAGCGATTACTGCTTGCGAGCTACGGCGAAGCCGGATTGAGCCAGATGTGGAAAACAAGCCTTGAAGGTATGTGCAAGGCGCACCCGTATTTTGGTCGCCATATCCGCCTAGAAATCATCAATGGCCTCAATATTTAAGGTCCAGCGAGACCACTTACATGAGTTGGCGGCGCGGCACTAAAGTGGGGCAGATCCAAATATCAGTTAGGTGAAACGACACCCCATTCCCCGCCTCTGGTAACACATTCACTCGGAGATACTTTTTCACTTCTCCAAGGAGAAAAGTTCAAGTTTTTCTTTCCACACCTAAGCACAATTTCTGCAAGATTTGATTGTTTGGATGCTGTCTTGATTGTCATATAAAAACAGTCAGTAACACGCTCTTGGATGTCGAGGAATTCAATTTCGTTATTCCAACCCATCCCGCAAGAGAAATCAATATCATCAAAGCAATCGATGTTGACGCAAATTGAATTAATGAAGTCGAGTTTTTTGTCGATTGAAGCTTTTTTATAGGCTGAAACAGAACTCTCACTGTTAAGTCCAAAGAGGTCATTGTACACCGATTTTGTTAATTTCCATCCTAAGGGGCCATCAATCATGATGTAAATGACCAACGCAATCACTGCTAAACCTTTCCATGGTGTCTTGCTTTTCATCGTGATCCCTAACTTGCTGATCGCATAATATATTGAGGCAGCACACTGTACTTCAATGTAATTTTAGGCAATGGTTTTCTAGCTCTTCAGCCCATTGACACTAAACCCTGCACAAAACAATCTAATCACCTTTTTGCCCATGCCCGGCTATATTGTGTTTCTGCGTGCAAGGTTTCCTGCAAATCAATTAGCTGTTCAACGTTCTTCATGAATTGGGTTCCCGACATGCCAACTGGAGGTAGGTTGAGGGGATCGAGCATATTGTCTGACGATCCAATCTTGCGACGCAATTTGACAATCTTTGAGTGCAGTCGCTCTCGAGGACTTTCGTATTGACTGGCGTAAAGCAAATTCTTGCACGACCGACACCCGAACATCGGGTTACCATATAGCACCGAACTACGTGCACTGCAGCCGGGGCAAACAAACCATTTACGAACACCACCATAATTACAGGGCGTTTCTTCAAGGCAAATGTGCTGCGTGCGCCGACCTTCGCCACCTATGAACTCAACAACCAAATGATCGCCGTGACATTTGATAGCCACAGCGTAATGAGTGCCATCAGGGAACGTCCAGACTACAATCGGCCCATCTTTCTGATCTAACCCTTCAGCTAGAATTTCCTTCATCGACAGGCGGTACTGGTTTTCGGCGAGCCGGATATTCGATGTTTTGTGCATGTGTGTTCTCTCGAAATAATTAGCAATACCGACGGTGCTATAATACCTCATTATTGATTAAAAAGGAAGACCCCTGAGCTGCAATCAGTCGAGAATAACGGGGCAGGTTTGTTGTAAGTTTTTACCTATCCACCTGATTATATTATTATAATTATAATATTAGCGGGGTGGTATACGAGGGGACATGAATTCATGCAAACAGATTTACAGCGCAAAAAATGTAAATACAATGCTTTCCGTATGATGGGTTTTGTTAACGTTTTTGTACGCCGTGGTGCAGCTTCGCTTGTTGAAGAAATGTCACTTTGACACCTGGATATGATTTTCTAAAGAGCTGGCGAATGACGGCTTCTTAAACCTTAACCACCCTTCGAAATCGAAGCGTATAGGGCGACAATGGGCGGGAAGCAGACATTCCATTAATAGCAGTTTTTTAATTTTCATTATGTCACGAAGGCCTGCTTAGAGCACAAAGAGTACATAGTATTTCGGCAAGATGTTAAGTGTATGCACCTGACGAGTAGGTCAATTCGTATGAATGGCTATAAATTTCAAATACAATTCCGAAGGGATCTTCTACATATACCATGCGATACGGTTTTTCATCTGGATAGTAATATCGAATGGGCATCCTCTGTTTTCCACCAGCTGCGACAATCTTGGCAACTAGACCTTCAACATCAGGATCTTGAATGCAAAAGTGGAATACGCCATTCTGGCGGAAATCAATGTTGTTTTCAGGAGCATAATTCCCATCGAATTCAAAGATCTCGATGCCTACTCTGTCAGCAGTTGCAAGGTGGGCAATGCGTAGTTTTTTCCATTCGGGACCAAAGACATCTGTACACATAATACCGATATCGCTTTTGTCCTCCGTCACGTCGGTAGCAGGCATAATGACGTAAAAACCAAGCACCTCTGAGTAAAATTTAACAGCAGCATCAACATCTGGCACTGAGAGGCCTATGTGGGAGAAGGTTCTTGGGTGTTGGGGCATTGGTTATCCTTAAATTAAAACTGGATGATAATAGCTTGTAAGGTGCGGCTACTCGTGAGACATCTTATTTGTTAACTATAGCTTTTCCCTGAGAGCTTCGTAAGGGGTTTTTCCGTTGTGGGCACCATGGGGTCTGTGGAAGTTGTAGAA
>OJDV01000199.1_pt1 | contig 23436 bp, 26 predicted proteins | sample 1592911 | NCBI WGS metagenome assembly OJDV01 (sample SAMN05416860, study PRJEB24817) | seawater metagenome | isolation source: Sea water | place: Canada:Atlantic | collected 2013-11 | reverse complement strand
ATCCGCTTTCGCCAACAATCGACAAAATCTTACCGCGGTCGCATTGAATATCAACACTGTCGACGGCCCGAAACAATCCACCTGCTGTTTGGAAATCAACGGATAGGTTGCGGATGTCCAAAAGCATACTCATGATCTTTTCATTTTTGGATCAAGCGCATCACGTAAGCCGTCACCAACTAGATTAATCGCCAAAACAGTGATCAAAATTGCAAGGCCGGGGAATGTCACAACCCACCACGCGCGCAGAATAAATTCGCGTGCTTCAGCCAACATTGTGCCCCATTCGGGCGTAGGCGGTTGCGCACCCATTCCCAGAAATCCAAGCGCTGCCGCATCAAGGATTGCGTTAGAAAACGATAATGTTGCCTGCACTGTTACAGGCCCCAAACAATTCGGCAATATAGTGCGTGTCATCAGGTAAAACGGCGAGGCCCCTGCGACACGGGCAGATGTTACATAATCCTTGCCGCGCTCATTCAACACCGAGGCACGTGTCAGGCGCACGAAATGCGGTTGCAAAACGATTGCAATTGCGATCATCGCATTTAATAAGCCCGGCCCCAATATAGCGACCATTACCAAAGCAAGCAACAAAGACGGGAAGGCCAGAATAACATCCATAATGCGCATTATGATGGTATCTACAGCACCGCGGTAATAACCAGCGATCAGGCCAATACAGACACCAGTCGTTGCAGCGATACCAACAACTACGACACCAATAAATAGCGAAAACCTCGCGCCATAGATAAGACGGGACAACATATCTCGGCCCACCGCATCAGTTCCCAGCAAGAATTCCCACTGGCCGCCTTCTTCCCAGACAGGTGGTACCAAAAAGGCATCGCGATATTGTTCGGTTGCCCCGTGTGGGGCAAAAATAGGGGCAAAAACGGCAAGCAAAACCAGTGCCATAAAAACCCAAAGGCCGATTACAGCGCCCCGATTCTCTGAAAAATAAAACCAGAAATCCGCCAACATCTGACGGCGCATCTGACGTTTTACATCCTGTGCAGAAGGGCTTTTTGTTATATCTGTCATTTCATATCCCTAATCATGCCGAATTCGTGGATTGATAAAACCATAAGTCATATCGACCAGCAGGTTGACGACCATCACAACGATAGCAATCATCAACAACCCGCTTTGCACAACCGGGTAATCGCGCCGTGAAATACTGTCGACCATCCATTTACCGATACCCGGCCAGCTGAAAATCGTTTCCGTCAAAATAGCACCTGCCAACAATGTTCCGACACTAAGCCCGATCACTGTGATTACAGGGATCATCGCATTGCGTAATGCGTGAACCCCAACAACGCGTGTCGGTGACAGGCCTTTGGCGCGAGCCGTTCGCACATAATCCTCACCCAGTACTTCCAACATGGCAGAGCGTGTTTGGCGTGCAATAACGGCCAATGGAATTGTTGCCAGTACGATTGACGGCAAGACCAAGTGGCTAAGCGCCGAAGTGAATGCGCCTTTTTGCCCTGACAGCAGACTGTCGATTAGCATAAAACCGGTCACATCGGGAAAGTAGTAAAGCAGTGATATACGTCCAGAAACTGGCGTCCACTGCAACCAGCCAGAGAATACGATAATCAGCAATAGACCCCACCAGAAAATCGGCATGGAGTACCCTACAAGTGCTGTTCCCATCAATGATTGATCCCAAAACGATCCACGTTTACTGGCAGCAATTATGCCGGCTGGAATACCAATACTGACCGCAATGAGTAATGCACATATTGATAGCTCGACTGTGGCTGGGAATAGAGTGAAAAACTCAGTGACCACGGGTTGCTTGGTAACCAGAGAATTCCCTAAATTGCCGTGCAATAATTGATTTAAATAATCAAGATACTGTTCCCATATAGGTCGGTCGTAACCGAATTGTTCCATCAGTTTCTGATATCTTTCAGGTTTAATGCCGCGTTCACCTGCCATCAGTAAAACCGGGTCACCGGGCAACACACGCACAAAACCAAAGGAAACAATAGTGATACCCAATAATGTCGGGAGCAACAGTGCTATGCGCTTTAGTATAAATCCAAGCATATTATCCCACTATCCTGAGTTCACGATCAAACGTTGTCAGACATTCGATGCCATCTTTTGTTACTACCACATTGTCCTCAATACGCACACCGCATTCGCCTTCACGGTATAGACCGGGTTCGATGGTAAAGACGACACCTGGTTGCAATATATGCTTGTTTCCGCGCATAATGTGAGGCGCTTCATGTACATCAAGCCCAAGCCCGTGTCCCGTCTTATGACGTATGAATTGCGCAAATTGTGAATTTTCCAATACCACTTGAACGGCATCATCTACATCATGCGCTGTTACGCCTGCACGACTAACATCTTTGCCGCGTGTATTTGCTGCTAATACCGTGTTGTAGAATGCGCGGTCAAAACCCGATACTTCACCAACAAAAAACGTTCGGGTTATATCAGCATTATATCCCATCCAACTTGCGCCGAAATCTATTAGCAAAGCATCGCCGCATTTTATCATATAATCCGCGCGCGCTGTTGCATGAGGTTGGGCTGCATTATCACCTGCTGCGACAATTGGATCAAATGATAGTCCGTCTGCCCCCAGTGCAAACATATGGCGCACCAAAATGCCCTCAATTTCTTTTTCGCTTTGGCCAATTGTAACTTCTTGCAAAGTGGCTTCCAATGCTGCTTCGGAAATCTGAATGGCTTTTTTCAGCAGTGCAATCTCATCAGCGGTTTTGATCAACCTAATGTTGGATATTTCCGCGTGAGCATCAACAAATTCAGCTTGTGGGAAAACCTTCTGCAATGCCATTTGTTCAAAGGCACGCATGCGTTGCGCTTCCAGTCCAAATCGCTGGGCATATGCCAATTGTGGTAAAATCTTTGCCGCTGCTACAAATGCAGACTTATACCCATCTTCGTCACGCCAATCAAATATCTCTCCTGGAAAGCCCAACGCACCAAAAGATGCCATTTCCAGATTTGGCACAATGGCAACAGGTGTTCCATCCTTGGGAACAATTATCATCAGCGGTCGTTCCATCAGGTGAAAGTCACGTGAAAATATATTTTTGAAATTCGGCCCCGGGACAAAGGCAACTGCGTCAAGATCATTATCTCGAGCAGCTTTGTAGAGCACATCTAATCTTGGGTCAGCCATGGAATTGTATTTCGCCATAATAGGGAACTGGGCAGAAAATCTGCCCAGTTCATATTAATTTTATTCAGCGATATCCACACCCTCGAAGCGGTGTCCACCTAATGGATCCATCTTATATCCGGTGACTTTAGTCGACATCGGCATAAACACGACAGAGTGTGCAATCGTCGCCCAAGGCGCTTCACGTTTAAACACAACTTGTGCTTCTTCATAAAGTGCTGTGCGTTCAGCAGCATCCGAGCTTTGCTTGGCTTTGTTGGTCAAACTGTCAAACTCATCGTTACACCATTGCGCGCGGTTTGATCCGCCCACAGCTGAGCAGCTTAGCAAAACAGCAAGGAAGTTGTCGGGATCGCCATTGTCACCTGTCCAACCCAGCAGTACAGCGCCATCACGGTCTTCGGCTTTTGACAGCTTCAGATATTCACCCCACTCATAAGAGGTCACTTCGGCAGTCACGCCAACAGCAGCAAAATCCGCTTGGATCAACTCCGCCATACGCCGTGCATTCGGATTATAGGGGCGCGCTACAGGCATAGCCCAGATCTTCATTTTAAGATCTGTCACACCAGCATCTTGCAGCATTTTTTTAGATGCGGCGGGATCGTAACTATCATCCTTAATCGACTTATTATAGGACCACATTGTTGGCGGGATCGGATTGGTAGCAGCAACACCCGCACCATTAAAGACGGCGTCCAAAATAGCTTGCTTGTTGATCGCTTTATTCAAAGCTTTACGCACATTCACATTGTCGAAAGGCGCTACTTTGGTGTTATAGGCTAAATAACCCACATTCAGACCTTCGGCAGACACTACATTCAGATTTGGATCTTCCATCAATTCAGCAATATCTGCAGGGTTTGGATAGGGCGCCACTTGGCATTCATTCGCTTTAAGCTTTTGAATACGAACAGAATTATCTGTTGTGATCGCAAAGATCAAATCATCAATGGCAGGCTTACCAGCGAAAAAACTTGGGTTCGCTTTGTAACGGATCACAGCATCTTTTTGGTAAGCTACAAATTGGAACGGCCCAGTGCCTATAGGTTTTTGGTTCAAATCACCCATATTGCCAGATACTGCCAACTGATCAGCATACTCTTTAGAAACGATAGAAGCAAAATCCATTGCCAAATTAGCCACTGTAGGCGATTCAGGTTTATTCAACACAAACTTCACTGTCATATCGTCAACCTTGACGATTTTTTTGATCAGGCTGGGCATATCCATACCATTGAAATATTCCCATGCAGCACCATCAACATATTGGAAATACGGATTGGTTTCGTTCATTTGGCGATCAAAGCTGAATATAATGTCGTCAGCATTCATATCACGTGTTGGCGTGAAATAATCCGTTGTGTGGAATTTTACACCTGGACGTAGTTTGAATGTATACTCCAGACCATCAGCAGAACTGCTCCAGCTTTCGGCCATTCCAGGGATGACATTTGTAGTTCCGTTTTCAAATTCAGCTAAGCGACTGTAAATGGTTTTTGATGAGGCGTCAAAAGTTGTGCCTGCAGTATATAGCGCAGGGTCAAAGCCTTCAGGCGATCCTTCTGAGCAATATATCAACGTCTTGGCATGAACGGATGTTGCCATCAGCATTGCCACCAAGCCTAAAGAAGCAAGTAACGATCTTTTCATTGTATTCTCCCAATTAAATTTAATCGGATCAACTTCCTACGGTGGTACCGATAGGGCGATCCTGCAGACTTGGCAGTCAATCATAATTTAACTCACCTGTCATCCACAAGTTTCTTGTAGGATAGATTTAGGTGTTTTGAGAGCATGTTCAGGCAAGCTTAACCATTATGAAACAGACATGATTTTCTATGAATGATAGCTAGAGCACGTTTAAGTTTTTCAAACACCCCTGAAACCACCCATTTATCGGTGATGTATTATTCGCTGAGTATCGCCAACTTCTCTCAGGATAAGCTCATGTTTTAAAAGGCGAACTGAGATCAGTTCAAATTCGCCTGACAGCACCATCTCGGCACTCTGGATCAAAAATACTGTTAACCTTGATGTCCGCTTTAGAGAGTTTGATTTAAACATTCGCATCCACACCAAATGTCTGCTCTCCGCCCATATTGACCAAGTCTGCTTCCGGCCCTTTGCCGCCATTCACTAAACAAGTCACATATGTCGTGGGGGTTCCCCAAAGCTGCCTTTTGTTTTGAGTGTTCAAATATTTGGTGCAAAGCTGGATTTCATTGTCTACAGAAGTATCTAAATTACAAAATCTCATGAAATATCTAAATATGCTAGGTGTGAAGATAAACATTCTGTATTCACTTGAAACTGAGATAGAGTAAAATAGTTGCAAATCTACTTTTTAGAAAATTGTCAAAATGAAATGCTCAACAAATACATTGTCCGGTGGATGTCTATGCGGTTCAATCCGGTATGATATACTTGGCCCTGTGGCTGATATTCATGCATGCCATTGCACTCAATGCCGTAAACAGAGTGGTCACTTTGTGGTTGCAACAAGTGCGAAACGCTCAGATTTAAAGCTGCATGAGAACAAAACTTTGAAATGGTATAAATCATCTCAATTCACTCAGAGGGGGTTCTGCTCTGAATGTGGTTCGGCATTATTCTGGGATGACGGGAGCGACTTGGTTAGCATCAATGTTGGCACACTGGATCAGCCCACTGGCCTGAAACTTACCAAACACATATTCGTAGAGGATAAGGCTGATTATTATGAAATCGACGATAAACTCGAAAAGCATTCTGGGTATGAGTCGTGATAACGTGTCGATAGGGGTTCCATTAACAAGTTATAAAATGCAGAGCACACTATCATGCACGGAACGCATTTATTCAAGAAAGATGACATGACAAACCAGACAAAAATTGTAGAACGAGTATTTTCCGGCCCCGAATTGTGTGGGCTACCAGCAAGAGAGGTTGTTTCCCTTCTCAAAGCCGGAGAAGTCACATCATCAGAATTACTCGACGCAGCATTTACAAGAATTCAAATGGTTGAGCCGACAGTCAATGCGATGCCGACGCTTTGTGAAGATCGGGCACGCGCAGCCTGTGACAGGCTTGAAAAGGATCAATTGGTCAATGGTAAAGAGCCCGGGTGGTTAGCTGGTTTGCCGATCGGTATTAAGGACCTAACAATGGTTGAAGGTGTCCTAACCACTTACGCTACAATTGGTCTAAAGGATTTTGTTCCGCAAATTAGCGACCCTCTTGTGGATCGGCTGGAAAACCGTGGTGGCATTATTGTTGGGAAAACCAATTCACCGGAATTTGGCGCTGGTGGTAATACATTCAACGAAGTATTTGGTAGCACCCGAAATCCATGGGACACACGCAAAAATGCGGGTGGCTCATCAGGAGGTGCAGCCGTATCGCTTGCCACTGGTGAAGTATGGCTTAGCCATGGCTCCGACCTTGCTGGTTCACTTCGTACGCCTGCTGGTTATTGTGGTGTGGTAGGAATGCGCCCAACGCCTGGACGCGCTGCAGGAGGATCCGCCGTCGCTGCGTTTCTCAATGAGGCAACGGCTGGTCCAATGGCACGTGATGTGGAAGATACCGCGCTGTTTCTTGATGCTATGGGCGGTTATGACCCGAGAATACCCCTTAGTTTAACATCTCCAAGTGCATCTTTTCAAGAAAGCGTAAGCAAGGCGGATGGGAAAGTTAGGATTGCATTTAGCGAAGACCAAAACGGTTTTGCTCCCGTAGAAACAGAAATCCGCGAAGTGTTACGGAATGCCATGACAGCGATTGAAGGATCTTATGGTGAAGTTGAAGAAGCCTGCCCAGCTTTGGATGGCTTGCACGAAACCTTTGTTACCCTTCGCGGTGTGTTTTATGGTACCGTCACTGATAATGCTCCACCCGAAATCCAGAAACATTTCAAGCCAACTTTGCGACAGAATATAGAATTTGGTAGAAACCTGACTGCTGCAAAAATCTATGAGGCATTTCGCAATCGGACTACGCTTTATCATAACATGCGTTTGTTTCTTGAAAAATACGATGCCCTCGCAATCCCCGTTGTAGGAATTGAACCTGGCATGATCGAGGAAGAATACCCTCCGTTTGTCGATGGTGAACAGATCGTGGATTATGTCGACTGGTTGCGATTTTCATTTCTTTCTGTCGTGACAGCATTACCGTCGATCGCTATACCCGTTGGCTTTACAAACAGTGGTATGCCAGTGGGTATTCAGTTGATAGGGCCACCAAACGGTGATGCGCGCTTGCTTCAGGTCGCTCGGGCTGTTGAAGAGGCGGTTAAATTTCCACGCACTCCAATTGACCCGATTGTAATACAAAATCTATGATAGCCGGTTAAATCACTCATTATACAAAATGAATTTTAGCAGTCAATTTATTGCATTAATAATTGCTCTGAATGCCGATAAAGCATCTTTAGTAAATGACGGTATCAGGTAATCTGGCCAGGTAGACAATTTGACAATTGTCGTCTCAGTCCGTCGGTTCACATAAATCATTTGGCCAAACACCCCACGGGCCATAAAATCTCCTAGTTCAATGTTGTTAACCCACCAAAAATTTGAATAAGCCCCATTAGCGCATGTATCAGTGTAAGGTTTGCCATACAAAGAATGATCGCCAACAGAACATGCGTCCACCCAGTTTTGCGGAACGACCTGCACATCCCCGACACGGCCATTGTTTTGCATCATCATACCAAACCGTGCGTAATCTCTTAAAGTCGCGTTATAGCCACCATCAGCTTGGGCAGTTGCCTCCTTATCGACGGTGAAAAAACCATCATGTTCTGCTCCGATCTTTTTCCAAATCAGCTCACTTGTCAGTTCTGCAAGTGGTTTATTTGTGGCGCGTTCAAGCACCCATGCCACCACATCTGTTTCAACCGATCTGTATTCAAAAATCTGACCGTGTTCCCGAACCTTTGGGAGCGTCATGATAACTTCGCGGATTGAAGGTTGTGTCTCTCCGGGCGGCACCGGACGCCAGCCAGATGCAATATCAATGCGGGTCATATCGGAATTCGGAGTGTTGTAATCTTCAATAAAACGGGTGCCACTTGTCATGTTCAATGCGTGGGAAATTTTTGCATCCCGATAGCCAGATTGAGCCAATTCTGGTATGTAATCTACGAATGGGGCGTTAATATCGATTACCCCTTGATCGTAGAGTATGCCTGCCAAGGTGCCTACCATCGATTTTGCCACAGACTGAGACAAATGCGGGGTGTCCTCTAACATATCATTTGAATATGTTTCATACAAAACCTTTCCCCTTGATATAACGATGAATCCATCCGTATAACTCTTCTTGAGAAAATCCGATACGGATACAACTTCACCTACCTGATCTGTATAGTTGACCGCATCAATGTGCTTCAGGTCATAAGAAAATGGCCTTACAAATTCATAATTTGTCTTTACATCACTCGTCGGGAATAACTTGCGCATATTCATAAATGACCAACGATTAAAAGGTGCCAGATCCCAATTGGTGAGGTCAGGGCGCTTTTCTGGTGGTGGTGGAAACCCTCTCATGATTCCCAACTCTCTCGCCGTTCTGGGTTTGATAATCGGTTGATGCATTATTTATTTCTTCAATGAGGAAAATGAGAGGGAGGAGTGTTGTTCCCCCCTCCTGATTGGCTTCGGTTCTACTTAAGAAGGTTTGTCCAGATTTTGGTGTAAAGATCCGCTACTTCTTGCGCACATGGCGGAACGAATTCTGGTGCTGGCGCACCTGCTGGCATTACAATCTCTGGTGCAGAAGTCAGATCTTCGTTCATCAGAGGCTCGGACCCAACAATGCCGTTTGCATAACTCGCAAAGTTTGACGTCATCGCTGCCGCTTTTGGGGTCATCATGAAGTTGATGAACAATTTTGCGTTTTCCAGGTTTGGAGCGCCTTCTAACGCGGCAACGTTATCCATCCAGCCTGTAAAGCCTTCTTTTGGATACGAATATGCTAGCTCGGGGCGATCTTTACGTGCCCGTTTGGCTGCACCATTCCAGCTTTGAGACAAGTCCACATCTTTTGATGTAAGTTTCTCAATCACCGCATAATCCATTGTACGCCAATCAGCTTTTGCCTTGATCAGCAGATCATTCAGTTCCTTCAGTTGAGCCTTATCGCTGTTGCAACGTGGATGTCCCAGATAGCGAAGGCCAGCATTGAGCACATCATTCATGTCTTTTAGCATGTTGATGCGGCCTTTTAATTCCGCTGGCGTATCAAAGAGCAGTGCAAGCGTATTGATGTCACCTGTATACACGGTTGTATCAACAGTGAAGTTGGTCGTACCCCATTGATACGGAACCGAATAATTACGTCCTTCATCCCAGTAAACATCAACCCATTTTGGGTCAATATTGCTAAAGTTGGACATCTTGTTGGGTTCGGTTTTTGCCAACAAACCTTTTTCAATCATGATTGCGACCATGTAATCGCCTGGTACAACGATGTCGTAACCGGAACTTCCCTGCTCAACTTTCGCAAGCATTGTTTCATTGTTATCATAGCCATCAACGTTGACCTTGATATCATACTCCGTTTCGAACTCCTTGATCATATCCATATTGGTGTAGTTTCCCCAATTATAGATATTCAGTTCGCCTTCAGCGCTCGCAGAACTTGTTACGAGACTCAGACCGATAGTAGAGACAATAGTAAGAGCGGTAGTTTTCATGTGCTTAACCTCCATGTTTAGCAGTTTATTGCGACTTCTCAGGCCGCGTGGATTTTGGTCTCCCAAATAAGAAAATCAATGTTACCAAAATAACGGAAATACCCAGAAACACGGTCGAGACAGCGTTGACTTCAGGCGTGACACCACGTCTGATCTGGCCAAGGATATAAAGGGGTAAGGTTGTTTCGCCGGGTCCTCCCACAAACAATGAGATTACAACGTCATCAACAGAAACAATGAAAGCCAGCATAGCACCCGACAAAACTCCTGGCATCATGAGTGGCAAAGTCACACGTTTGAAAACCATCAAAGGTGACGCATAAAGATCTGCAGCGGCTTGCTCGAGACTAAGATCCATATCTTCAAGTCGAGCACGGATGGGCATATAGGCGAATGGAATGCAAAATACTGTATGTGCTGTAATCAAAAAGCCGATGCCATTGGCACCCGTTGCTTTTTTAATAACCGCAAAGAAAATGAGTGTCGCAACCGCCGTCACAATTTCTGGAATCATGAGCGGTTGGTTAATAATTGCTATAGAAATATTCATACCTTTGTAGGGTGGGGTTCGGGTTGTCACCAGAGCGGCCATGGTCGCAAATGTGGTCGAAAGAACCATTGCAATAACAGCCACCTCCAGAGATATAAGAGCTGCACTCTGAATGCCCTCGTTGTGCCAAGCCTTCACGTACCAATCAGTACTGAAACTGGTCCACACAACAACCGATCGGTTAGCATTGAAAGAATACAATACGAGTATCAGAATTGGAGCATAGAGAATAAAAAGCGCTAACCATGTTATGTAGGAAAACCCGGGCTGATATTTCAGATCCTTCGCTTGGCGAACTTTGTTGTGAGCAGTGTTGGAGAGATCAGACATCAGCTCTCCTCATTTCTGGTCGTTCTGTTCAAATACACAAACAGGGAAATCATAACCATAACCATCAAAATCAATGCAATCGCAGAACCAAATGGCCAGTTTCTGCCTTGACCGAATTGCAAGTTAATTAGGTTGCCAATCATCAGGGATTTACCCCCACCAAGTAGCTCCGGCGTAATGTAAGCACCAAGACTGGGAATAAATACTAAGATACAACCAGCAGCAATTCCCGGCTTAGCAATCGGAATAATTATCCTGGTTAGAACCTTGAAACGGCTTGCATATAAATCAGATCCAGCTTCCACCATCCGAAAATCGAACTTCTCGAGGCTGGTGTAAATTGGAAGCACCATGAAGGGTAAAAATGCATATACCAAACCCAATCCTACAGCAAAATCTGTGTAGAGCAGCGGCAAAGGTTTATCCAAAATACCAAGGTTGACTAGAGCTAGGTTTAAAGCGCCTTGATCCCGAAGGATCAGCAACATGCAGTAAGTCCGGATTAAAAGGTTAGTCCAAAACGGTATCGTGACAAGAAACAGTAATGTGTTTTTTCGATGAGCAGATTGGATCGAAATGAAGTAAGCCATTGGAAAACCGATAAACAGGCATGTGATGGTTGCCACAATTGCAAGAGATAACGAGCGCCAAAAGATTTGTAGATAGGCTGTGTTGAAGGTCAATGTTTCTTCAAAAATATCTTCTTCAAATAATAGTTGTATATAGGCATCAAAGGACAGGTTCCATTTAACGCCGCCATAACTTCCCGGCTCTAGGAAGGAATAAACAAGCACGATTGACAAGGGCAGTATTCCAATCAGAAAGATTGTAAGCACTGCAGGTGCCAAAAGAAGTGCCCGCGTTTTCTGTGCCCGTTTATTTGCAGTAACCAAGCTTGCAGAGAGTTGAGATTTTTCGATATCAGCAAATGTGGATTGATTAGACATATCGCATCCCCTTAATCCACCAAAACCTGAATAGCATCGTCCGCGACAGCGATATTGACTGTTTCGCCAGAGCTGAATTCAGTGTTGCTCCTGCCCACACTTTGCTGCCGTAATTTAATTGTTTCACCCGTAGAAAGCTCAATCTCGTAATGCAAACCAGACCCGAAATATGTGATTTCCTTGATGATCCCAGGCAAAGTTGAATTTGTACTGTTTGAAAAACTCAATTGCTCTGGCCTAATGGCTACATTGACCACTCCCGAAATGTCACCAACTCCGATTGGGAGGATTGCATCTCCCACAAAACCAGAAGCGAGTTTTACCTTTGCCTCCCCTTTTTTTGTAGAAATCAGTTCACCACGTAAGATATTAATGTCACCAATAAAATCGGCCACAAAACGCTGTGCGGGATGATCGTAAACCTCTCGGGGTTTGCCGACCTGTAAAACCTGACCGTCCTTCATAACGGCGACACGGTCGGACATTGTTAGAGCTTCTTCCTGATCATGGGTCACAAAAATGAATGTAATTCCAGTTTCATTCTGAAGTCGCTTAAGTTCGGACTGCATTTCTTTTCTGAGTTTAAAATCAAGTGCTGAAAGCGGCTCGTCTAGAAGCAGAACTTTAGGGTTCGGCGCCAATGCCCGCGCCAAGGCTACTCTTTGTTGCTGCCCACCTGACAGCTGGTTTATCTTTCTGTCTGCAAGCTGCGGCATTTGCACTAGTTCAAGCATTCTCGAGACAGTTTTACGAATTTCTATCTTGTCGATCCCGAGCATTTCAAGTCCAAAAGAGATGTTTTGCGACACGGTCATATGCGGAAACAAAGCGTAATGCTGAAAGACGGTGTTTACCGAGCGATTGTGCGGCGGCAGGCCTTCAAGGTGCTCTCCAAAAAGCAGAATCTCTCCCTGCGTAGGTTGTTCAAACCCAGCAATCAGTCGTAATAAAGTAGTTTTCCCGCAACCAGATGGGCCAAGCAGGGTAAAGAATTCATTGTCGGTAATTTCTAGAGATACATCATCTACTGCAACAACACCGCTGGCACGATCATTCCCATAAATCTTAGTCGTCGAGCGTACTTCAATCGCTGATCTGGTGGCTTTCTCCAGCATTAGTGTGAATCCCCAAACATTGTTGCCGATGATTAGCTATCTTAGTCAGGAGTTTTGGAACGTGTATATAACCCAAAAAGGTTATTGGAGGTAATTTACCTTAAGCCATTCAAAAAGCTAACAAATAACTCACTTTGGGTAGAAATATTGAGTTTCCGATAGAGGTTTTTACGATGAATTTTTACTGTTTCGGGGCTGAGTTTCAGCTCTCTTGCAATGGACTTTGTGGAATACCCCTTTAGAATATGTAGTGCGACTTCCTGTTCCCGTGGGCTCAAGGCCTCTTCCCCAAACCGTTCCAACGCAAATTCAATTCTTCTGTCATCACCACCGGTCAGGTTTTCGGTTGAATATGAGTTTTTGGAAAAATGTTGATGGCATAGAGCAGATACAATAGACTGATTGCGTATCATCGCCTTTAGTTCACTTCTTCGGAATTTGGGCTCCTTACTTCTCCTGCCGATAGAAAAAAAGAGAAACCGGTCATCTTTTAAATCAGAAAAAATCGCCATTTCATCTTTCAAATCTATGTTCTTGTAATAACGCCGATAATACTCGGTTAACTGAAATCGGTCTGGTGCAACATCTCTAATAAGTAGCGTCGACATTATTCTGTTTTTACAAAAGTGGGTAAAGAATGGGTCTAATTCATAGACCCCATCCATGTACATATCCAAGTTCATGCGATAGGTAGACCTGATGGTGTCGTAGATATGAATAGGCCGATTATCGTGATCTACAATCAGCAAAAGAACCCCAACAAACGGAACATCAATGCGCATGTAATCAAGCATGTTTGGCAGGAATTCGATTGTTCCTATCGCGTCAATCGTTTCTGCCAATACTTCATTTTTTTCTTTTGTACCTGAAACGGGATTATCTCCTTTTGAATAGAAACAACATTACATGATCAAAAAAAAATTGCATATTTAAAATGACCGACGATAAACATGAAATTTTGGAAAACGTATATTTGGTCTAAAGCGACAACCAAACCACTTACTATCTACTCAAGAGTACACATCACAACTTCTTGCTTCAAGCTGCTTGCCGTCATTCACTACGCTTGGGTAGGGATTTGGCTTAGGGCTGTGATCTGTTAGTATATTATGATTGAAAATGCCCTAAAAGCCTCAAAATTGAACCTCTAGTTTCTCAGATTAAACACTCGCAGTGTCCGCTTTTATCCGTGAGCTAAAATTTACCCAAACACTACGAATGTCCGCTCTCCGCCCCTATGGTCACAAGTATGAACGGTCATTTTCTCCCACATATCTGCAGTTCAACCACACTGATGTGGTTACAGACATCCTGCAAGAACGATTGACAGATTCCGGATAAGTTGGGGGTAAAGTGCCGATCCCAGCTCCAGATCTGAACCAAGCGGATCAAGAATACTCATCTGTGCTTTAGTCCCATCTAGAACTGTTTCAACGAGACCCGGATTGAACTGTGGTTCTGCAAGAACGCAACGGATACCTTCCTCTGCTATCCGCACCTGAATTTCAGCAATTCGTGCTGGGCTTGGATCAGAGGCATCACTCAATGAAATTGCGCCCGATGCAGGGAAATCGAAATCCGTTTCAAAATACTGATAGGCGTCGTGGAAAACGATGAACTGCTCACCACGAACCGGTTCCAGCGTTGCGTTGACTTCACCAATCAATGCTTCAATTTCGGAACGTCCCGCAGCGGCATTTGCAAAATATGTGCCTGCGTTTTCCGGATTAGCGGCGGAAAGTTGGCCTGCAATCACATTCAACCATGTCATTGCATTTTTCGGCGACAGCCAAGCATGTGGATCATGTGCGTCTTCATGGTCTTTATGGGCCTCGTCGTCGTGGTCGTCATCATGCTCGCCGTGGTTGTGGGCCTCAAACAGGGCGCTTTCACGGAGTTCCAGTTCAATCGAGCCGTCAGCTTCAAGTAATTCTGTAACAGAGGCATCAGTAGCTAGTATCTCGATTGTATCGGTAAGCCATGGTGTCAGATCAGAACTGGTCCAGAATACGAGGTCGGCGTCTTGCAGTGCCTTCGCTTCAGATGGGCGTAGACTGTATTCATGCGGGCTAGCACCAGGTTGAACAATAAGATCAGGCGTGCCGACCCCGTCCATAACCCGTGCGACCAATGAGTGTACCGGCGCAATATCAACCGCGACATGAGGCACTTCCGCAAAAGCGACCTTTGCCACCAATGTAGTAATCAGTGATATGGTAAGAAGTTTTCTGGACATCGGAGTCTCCATGTGATTTTATAACATAACGGACCATATAGGCAAAATGTTATAACATGACAATAGACTTTAAGAATGGCGACGCTAGCGACGGCCCGCTTGGGTTTGCGCATCATGATCACGACGCGTGTGTGAGTAACACGCTCGCCGCTGCCGAGGCTCGTTGCGCGTCAAACGAACTTCGTTTTACGCCCGTGCGCCGCAAGGTGTTAGAGATATTGTTGCAGGAACACAGGGCACTTGGAGCCTATGTGATTTTAGACCGGCTACGCGAGGACGGGTTTGGATCTCAGCCGCCTGTCGCTTATCGTGCGCTAGATTTTCTTGTGTTAAATGGATTGGCCCACAAAATCGAGCGGTTGAACGCGTTTATCGCCTGCGCCCATCCCAGCGTGTCTCACACGCCCGCCTTCATGATTTGTCGTTTGTGCGACGCAGTGGCCGAAACCCAGTCATCCCCGGCACGGGGTGCGTTGGGTAACGCTGCCCGCGCTACTGGCTTCCGGATAGAGCGCACCGTAGTTGAGGCAGAGGGCGTTTGCCCCGCATGCGCTGACAAGGCTGGCGCATGAGCCTTGTACAGATCGAAGACCTCAGCGTCCGTTACGGGGCAAGAACAGTTTTGTCACGCGTTTCCCTGAGTATTCAATCGGGCGAAATCGTGACCATCGTTGGTCCAAATGGATCTGGTAAAACCAGCCTTTTGCGAGTCATAATCGGCGCTATGAAACCGTTCCAAGGTCATGTCAAACGTGGAAGCGGCGTTACAATTGGTTACGTCCCGCAAAAGCTGCATATCGATGAGACGCTGCCGATCACAGTTGCAAGGTTTCTGAAGCTGCCGGGCGGAAGAACGGCAACAGACATTGATCAAGCGTTGACCCAAGCTGGTGTGCCGGATTTATCCAAAGCGCAACTGTCGCAACTCTCAGGCGGGCAATTTCAACGGGTGTTGCTAGCACGTGCTCTGATTGGGAAGCCTGATCTGTTGCTACTAGATGAGGCCACACAAGGGCTGGACCAGCGCGGTTCAGCCTCTTTTTACCAACAAATCGATCAGGTACGGCAGAACACAGGTTGCGCAGTCTTGATGATCAGCCACGAATTACATGTTGTGATGAGTGCTTCTGACCGCGTAATATGCCTCAACGGCCACGTTTGCTGTGAAGGCACGCCCGCCGTAGTGGCATCGGCACCAGAATATCGTGCACTATTTGGCACGGGAACAGGCGGTGCTTTGGCGCTTTACCGCCATGAACATGATCACGGGCACGATCATGACAAACATACCCACAATCACACAGAGGCCGCTGAATAATGTTTGATGATTTTATGATGCGTGCTGCTTTGGCTGGGATCGGTGTTGCCATTGCAGCGGCACCATTGGGGTGTTTTGTGGTTTGGCGGCGTATGGCCTATTTTGGTGATGCCACAGCACACGCGGCAATCCTTGGTGTAGCTTTGTCGTTGGCATTTTCCATGTCGATCTTCATCGGCACGATGGCTGTGGCCCTGCTGATGGCACTGACGGTAAGCGTGCTATCTGGTAGGGGCTATGCGATGGATACATTGCTGGGGGTGCTGGCACATTCTGCACTCGCTTTTGGGCTTGTGGCCGTTTCGTTCCTGTCTGGCGTGCGCATCGATTTGATGGCGTATCTCTTTGGCGATATACTTGCCGTCTCGCGTGGTGACCTCTTGGTCATCTGGGGAGGTGCTGCACTTGTGGTAATGCTGACCGGCTGGCGCTGGTCAGCCCTGCTAACTTCGACGCTGAATGAGGATCTGGCCTATGCAAGCGGGATTGACCCCAAGCGTGAACAACTCGCCCTGACGTTTGCACTTGCTATCACGGTTGCCGTGGCGATCAAGGTTGTCGGCGTTCTGTTGATAGCAGCTATGCTGATCATTCCTGCAGCCGCTGCGCGGCCGATGTCACGGACCCCTGAGGGAATGGCTGTCGCTGCTGGGATAATCGGGATGCTGTCAGCAGTGATCGGTCTGCGTGCGGCCTATATATTTGATACACCCGCAGGGCCATCAATCGTCTGCGTCGCCGCGATTGCTTTTCTCACATCGAGCGTGATCGGGAGTTTGATATCGGCAAGGTAGTGCCACTTCGTTCCTGATTTTGTCCCTCTTTAGTACCGCTCCGATTTCTTATTTAATCGGCAATGAGTTCGAAACCCAAGGGGCCTTTCTGGACTCATGTCGAACGCCTACTTTTGGCAAATCCCCATATCCGAGACGCTAACACTTAATGACCGCTACCCGCCCTTAGTGGCGTAGCCTGAGGGAGGTGCCCAAATGACTTCACGAGGCAACCCCTAGGAACTGGAAATTGTCGCCAAACGATGTTTACCCATCACCAATTGTCCCGCTTGATGTCGGTCGACGAAAGGCATTTGACGCATATAAAAGTCGTTAGGTATGCCTAGGGCGCAGTTGTCCCATGATCTAAGAAATTAAAATGGATATGAAATACGTCTCAAAATTAGAGGCTATTTAATAATTACTAGTAGAACCCAATTTCCAAAATATCGACCAGGGCTTTGTGGTTTCGGCCATATGCAACAATGCCAATTGATTTAAGTGAGCTAGCACGTATTTTAGTGCTCAATATTCGCCCAGATGCCTTAAAGCTTGAAAGCGGAATGCGAATTTCATCCCAACCATCCGTGGTCTCGAAATTACCTTGGTAATACTGCCATGGCAATATCGTTCCGTTGGTACGTAGGTGCACAAAGTACTGTTGATTGTTACCGCGAACAATGAGACGAACCCCTTTTACTCCATCAGCATATTTTTCAGAGATAGTCCTTCTAAATTGTATAAAACCTCCACGGTTTTTAGTACTAACCTCGCCAGTCATTCGTGCATATTTTTTTCCATTTTCGTTGCGAAAGGAAACTTGCCCAGTTGAAACACCGCCCATCACAGTATCTGCAAAAAACTCCCAGCGTTTTTCAGGTTCATTTTCGAACGTATCTAGCAAAATTTCATTTACTTCGGCGTATGCCTGCGTGCAAATTATGAAAAGGCCTATCCATATTACTTTTACCAGATTTCTCATTGAGTGTTCACACTGCCATTGTTGTTCAAATTAAATAATACTACTTATTGTGCTTTATGAAATCTAGCATCTTGCATGCCAACATCAATTTCTTTTACTAATTAATATAATATAAAAAACAACCAATGAATAAAGTGTTCATGATTCCATATTTATTTGACTACGGACAATCTGTGCATGCCGCATAAATTGCCCTTTCGTTTCTTACAGCATCTAATCTAGGGCGGCAAAGAATTAGCCAACTTCCTAATGGGTGAGGCATTGCAAAGAAATTATCTCTGCCGTCCTGCTCAGAAAAACTGGAAAATAGGTTCTAAGCTATCTTTAGCCACCAGAATTTTATTAATTATTTGAGTTGGAATATTAGGTTTTTTTCTCTCTGTAACTCACAACATCCCAATTTCTTTCATGCTAGAATCTGGTATTTTGGGGTTGCTATCTCTGTCTAGGGTTTAGAGGCAAGCAAGAATAAAGCCTAGCTCTAAGAGCACCGGCATCATTCCAGAAACCCAAAAGTGTCTAACTGAGCAGCTGTATCATCGGTTCTGCCAGTGTCGGCTCGTTGGGTGTACTACCACTTGCTTTCTATTATCGGTTTCCGCATTACGAAATATCACCATTGTAACGAAAATACCTGCGATTATAAGCATATGGCCCACCGCAGTAACTCCAAATACAAAGTAACTACCGATTGCCAAAGAGAAGATAGTACTCCACATCCAAGCCAGTAGTTGCATAAACATGTGGGCCGTCTGGATTGGAAGATTCCTCAACGGGTTCTTTGTTTCATTCATAATCACATCCCAGGCTGATGTTACAGTTTTTTTAACAAACATGATGTTCTCCATTTTTTGCAGGCTATATTCGTTCTACAGCTGATTTAATTTGGCGCAAATTTTCGGGTTCTGCGCTTTTGATTGAAGGTTAAGCAAAGATTTAAAAGCTAACATTTTATTGAACTTGTTCAAATAAAGGAACGAAACGTTTTTTAGCTTTGCCCTTTTGTTTGACTGCTGCTGCTTTATTTAGATTCACAGCCGCACCAACTTGAATTAACCCTACCATACCTAGGGAATAGTGTGGTGTGCACTTTACACCATATAGGCCCTCTTGATCGAAAGTTATTGAGAATTCTTTGCCCAATTTACTTTTGAATTTATCAACACCTTCTGGAAGCATGCCTTTGATAGATTCTACGTTATGCCCCTTGTTGATGGGCAAAAAAGTGACTGTATCACCTAGTTCAACTGCAACATATGCTGGCTCAAACACCATGGAACCATTTCCGCCTTTATTTAACATTTTCACTTCAAATGTTTCAGCAATAGCTGGAGCAGCCATCAAAAGTGTAACAACACAGGCTGTCATTATAGTTTTTTTAATAGTCATAATTTTCTCCATTCTTTATCAGGCTATATTCGGACTGTATTAATTTATCTATATGCAAATAATTTGCATTACAAGCAATTTTGCATAAATTGTATGTTATTTGCATATACTGCAAATATTACATATAATGTTGCATATAATGTAAAATGGAGAGCGGCGATGTTGTCAGAAACATTAAGTGATGGGTTGGAAGCATACGGCATAGGACCTGCGATTCGCACCTTGAGGTTAGAAAAGGGTCTGGGCCTCAAGGAGCTTGGTAAGCACACAGGTCTGTCCGCAGCCATGTTGTCAAGAATTGAAACGGGTCAGATTTTCCCCACGCTGCCAACTTTGTTTCGCATTTCTATGGTGTTTGGTGTGGGGCTTGATTATTTTTTTGCTGTCAAAGCTGAAAAGCCAATTGCGTCGGTTGTGAGGAAGGAAGACAGGTTACGCCTTCCGAACACAATGGAAGGCCCAGCGCAGTTTCATTTCGAGAGTCTCGATTTTCCGGTGACCGACCGTTGTATCGAGGCCTTTCTGGCGGAATTTTCCAGTGATACTCCCACTGAGCCGCACACTCATTCCGGCATTGAATTTATTTACGTAATGCAAGGTGGCCTAGAGGTCTGCATTAAGGGTGTCGCGCATCGTTTAAATCAGGGAGACTCGATATATTTCGACACTCGGCCTGAGCATAGTTATTCTCGGTTCGGGGATGGGGCTTGTTCCGCAATTGTTGTTACATGTGCTGGGAAATAGTTCTGGATCGGAGCAACGTAGCCCTCGACCTTCATACGTCGCAACAGCATCAGCATAGACATGTTGAAAAGTGGCTTGTGCCGCTTCTGTCCTTCAAAAACATAGCCCAGACGCCATTGCCTCTAAAGGCTCTATAATCGCCAGCATTTCATCTGTAAGGGGGACACGGTGCTCTTCGCTGGCTTTCATAATCTGGGCAGGACACGTCCACAGACAGGTTTCTAAATCGATCTCGCCCCAGTGCACCCCCAACACCTCGGATGTGCGCGACCCTGTTAGGCAGGCGAACATCAACGCCCTAGCTGCCGTTCGAGTACATTTAAATTGGCGTAGTGTGGTTTCCCGAAAGCAGCCATTGCTCAGCTATCTTGACTCTTTAGTGCCTGAAGTTCAGCAATGCGGACCAAACGGGCCCCATCGGTCCCTGCAAAGCCGATGGCCACTTTAGAACGGCAGCATAAGCAGTAAAAAAACAACACACTTGCGGAAAATGACCTAGGCGTTGCGACATCATACAAACGAAACGAAAGCGGAATTTCTGCAAAATGCAGCATTAGTCACTCTGCGGTCCTGTGTAATATTGGGTTACTGAAGTGAGGCAGAGGAACACGATGGATACAGCAAATCACCAAACGACTTCGGTGCCCGCCCAGTCAAAGAACCCGCCCGTTTGAGATGGGGATAGACCCTCTAAAACCTCAAGAAGATGAGACGCTGCTTGGCTGGCTGGCACAGCGGCGGAGCTTCCATATTGAGTGCTCAGTTGGGTCTCAACCGTTCCAGGGTGGAGCGTCACGCAAACGGCATGTTTGTGGCTTCTGGCCACCTCAATTGATGCTGTGTGGATAAGTTGGTTCAAGGCTGCTTTCGAGGCGCGGTAGGAATACCAGCCACCAAGCCGATTGTCGCCAATGGAACCAACGCGCGCGGACAATGCGGCAAATACTGTTTTGCGGTCGCGCGGCATGTGTTGTAATGCATGTTTCAGGACCAATGCGGGACCTGTGGCATTGAGTGCGAATTGCTCAGCGATCGCGACTGGGTCCAAAGACCTAAGAGCCTTTTCCGGCGTGTTAGAGCCAATTGCCAGAGCGCCGGTGGCGACGATGATTGTGTCGAATGGGCCAACAAGACGATCCATGGCATCGCGAATACTATCTTCGTTGGTTATGTCGAATTGATCCGTGCTGCGAGACAACGAAGTCACTGCCATACCGCGAAGATTGAGTTCTTTGACAAGCGCTTGGCCAATTCCACCCGACGCGCCGACTATTAAGACATTTTTCAAATCACGGCTTCCTTTTGTGCAAACAAGTAATACTCAGCCCTATTGCTGCGAAGGCGTTGAACGACGAAAAAGATCCCAACAGTTAATGTCCACACACTGTCAAATTTCACGCCAAGCATGTATCTGCGCCAGAAAGACAAATTGCCCGATCTCACAAATACTTATTCGTGCTCGCCATCATTGCGACAACCCGAACCGTTTGAAAATAACGCAGGCTTCTTAGCAGCCGCGGTATAAATTGCGACCGTAATAGCGGCAGCGGCTATCAAGACACTATGCCCCAGAATACTTGCCACAAGTATGGTATAGCTTCCAATTGCCACAGCAAAACATACGGCCCACATGATCCCCAAAGCCTGCAACACATAATGCCGTGTTGCAATATCCGGAATGTGATGAAGTGGGCTTACTTCAGCATTAAATATAAAGCTCCATCCGTTTAAGATGAGTTGTCTCATTTTTCTTTCCCTTTTTCCAGCATTCTTTAAGGGTAACGCCACTTGTATTAATAAGCATTTACCTACGGTTTATAGGTATATTACGGGCAGGTAATTCTTTTGGATCACTTTTTACCGACCCACTGTACCGCTGTGACCGTTGTTTCACTCTGTTTGTCGGCACGTTCGGAAACTTTGTGATGTGCGAACATCATGCACTTTGGGCTCGTAGTTGCCGTTAGCCGCTCTGCAGCACATGCCCAGCTCTCGGCCCATACCTGCCTTTCATTGGGTTACCACACCTGCGGTGTGGCTTCCCCATAGTTACAGAATGATGCAACCTGTTACGCGCAATTGGGTTCAAGGCAGTCATCTATCTGGTTTTTTTTGCGTTGCTCATATTTGTGGGTCTACCCCACTATTCAAGGTGTAGACCCGTTTCATCTGAATCTATAAATTTGGGTTCATAGTATAAGTACCCATATGTGACGCTTCCGCGATCACATGGCCGTCGATAGCCGCAAGGGCATCAGCACCTGTAAAGGCTCCGCTTAACCCAATTGTTTCAACATCCAAGGCATAAACAGTAAAGTGATAGTGGTGCATAATGCTGTCGTTCCAAGGAGGACATGGACCATCATACCCACCATAACTACCATTCATATCAGGGTCGCCTGCAAACCAATCGGTATAGCTATTTATCCCTGTGATCCCATGAGGCTGTTGACCTGGTGCCTTGCCCTTTGGGGTCACACCAGAACTATCAGCGCCTTCAGAGATTTTTGACATCGACGAAGGCACATCAACCAAAACCCAGTGGTAAAAATCAACACGCGGAAGATCGGCGGGAACTGTCTTGCCTTCTTGGTTCACATCCTCACCACTAGACGGGACATCAGGGTCATGGCAGATGATTGCAAACGATTTTGTTTCAATGGGTGCATCGCTCCATGAAATGGCTGGGTTCACGTTGCTGCTCAGTTCAAAATGCCCCTCAGTAGGGATTTTTCCAAAGGCAAATTTTGTAGGAATGGCTGTGCCGCTCGCACAAGTTTCAACAGAGATTTTCATGATAGTGTCCTTTCATAGACATATTGTTGTAAGGAACCTAACCAAAAGAAACGGCGCATACTTCCGCGTGTCACGCAATAAATGTCGAAAAACGATCAAATAATGATAGAACGGATCTCTTTTGGTCGAATGGCGAACCTTTTTCTAAATGCATCAGAAAAATGCGAGGGAGTTTTAAAGCCACAATCTAAGGCAATTTGCGTTATTGGTGTGTTAGTAGCCTGAAGCATACTTAGTCCATGTTCCAGTCTGGTATTCAACAGTGTTTTGGCAAAACCTTGGCCAGATTTGGCAAGCCAACGTCGTAACGTCGCCTCGCTCATTGCGAAATGTTCAGCCACTTCCGATTTGGACCTGTCGCGGTTTAGTGCCGCTCCATGTTCTCATTTAAGCGGCTATTCG
>OJDV01000198.1_pt1 | contig 23471 bp, 18 predicted proteins | sample 1592911 | NCBI WGS metagenome assembly OJDV01 (sample SAMN05416860, study PRJEB24817) | seawater metagenome | isolation source: Sea water | place: Canada:Atlantic | collected 2013-11 | reverse complement strand
ACAGAGTAGATCGTCGGCAGCGTCAGATGTGTATAAGAGACAGATATAATATTTTGCAATAGTTTAACAGATGAATTTTATAATGCGGAGAATTCTCTAAAATGAACCTACAATACCAATTTGATTTGCTCCAAATCTTAAGTTCCAAGAGATGTGTTTTTCTTTTTTTGGATAATCATAAGCTTTTTCTCCAAATAGATAATTGTCAATACTATCAACCACAATAATGCTTAGTACTGTACTAAATGCTATATCTGTAATCCAATGTGCATCATCAATTAATCTAGAAATAGGAGCTATGGCACCTATGGAATAGATTCCGACTTTCACCCAAGTGTTTTCAAATTGCTTTGCAATAGCATGTGACATTGTAATTGACATAACAGTATGACCAGAGGGAAAAGAATGATACCTCGCTTTATCTGAGAAGGGTTTGAATTCTAAATGGTCTAATCCTGAACCTGGACGTGCTCTACCGACTACTGTTTTTGTTAGCGTTTGTAAAAATCCAGTAGTAATAGATGAAGAAATAATTAGGACACTGGTCTTTCTGATTTTTTCATTTTTTGTGATTAATCCAAAACCATACAATCCAGCATTGGCCATAAAATAGTTTTGTGGATTTCCAAAATACCATCCAAAATCTCTAATTGCTTTTGGGAAATCGTCTCTATTATTTTGTGAAAAAGCTCTTATAGAATTATCAGCTAGACTCATACTTGCAGTTCCGACAAATAGTATTCCTAATTTCGCAAAATCATCTCCTTTCCAGTGAACAGGTCTAGTTACTGAATGACCTACACCTTTTAAAGTGTATTTTGCGTCGTGCTTAAATAGTGACCAAACTGTTTCAGTGCTGTCTGAGGATTTTGTGTAATCTAAATTCTGTGCATATACATGGTTTCCAATAAAATAATATAGAAAGAAAAATGTAAGTATTATTAACTTCAATGCTAAAAAGTTTTAGTAAGTTGTAAATGTAAACAATAATTAAATGCTAGTTTTTACAAAAACACCTTTCAATTTGAATTTTTATTATCTCAATTCAGCTCCTAACTGCTTTTCAAAATTAGCTTGAAGCTTATTCATGATTTTGTCAATCTGCTTGTCTGTTAAGGTTTTCTTCTCATCTTGGATTGTAAAGCTCACTGCGTAACTTTTCTTTCCTGTAGGAAGGTTTTTGCCTTGATATACATCAAACAAGTCTACATCTTTAAGTAAGTGTTTTTCAGTTTGCATAGCAATCTTATCAATGTCTTCAAAAGTTACCTTTTCATCTAAGAGTAAAGCGAAATCACGACGTACTTCTGGATATTTTGGGATATCCTTAAATTTAATATCTTGATGTTTTGCCATCTCAACAATATTGTCCCAATCAAATTCAGCAAATAGTACTTCTTGTGAAATCCCAAAATGCTTTAAGACTTTCTTATTGATGATACCAAAATCGACCAGCTTGGTCTTCCCACGAGATAAACTAATGCCTTCGCTAAACACATCATTTTTAATAGGAGAAACTCTATGGTTAGAAATCCCTAAGCGTTCTAGTGTACTATTGACAATGCCCTTTAAATAAAAGAAATCACTTTTCTGTACAACAGAATTCCAGCGTAACATATTTTTGTTTCCGGTTAAGAAAATTGAAAGGCGCTTGTATTCTTCGCGATTTCCATTGTAATTATGATATGTTTTTCCAAACTCATATAATTTTAAATTATCTCGCTTTCTGTTAATATTATAGCTTACAGCTTCCAATCCTGAAAACAATAAACTTTGGCGCATCACACTTAAATCGTTACTTAACGGATTAAGCATTTCTACATTGTGCTCTTCCTTTAATTGTTCGCTTAATTCAATATACTTAGGAGTCGTTAATGAATTTGAAAGTATTTCGAAAAATCCTTGAGATGCTAATTGATTACCTATAATATTTTGAAGTTTATAGTCTTCAAATTTAGACGTATTAGAAATTGAAGCATTTAGCTTTTCTGTCGTTTTAATGTTGTTATAGCCATAAACACGTAAAATTTCTTCAATAATATCAGCTTCGCGCTGTACGTCATTTCTGTATGCAGGAACGGTTAATCCTAATCCTGTTTCAGTAACGTTATTCACCTTTATATCTAATGAAGATAAAATTCTTTTAATGGTTTCCTTCGGAATTTCTTCACCAATTAATTTCTTAGCACTATCGAAGCTCATACGAACCTGAAAATCTTGTATTTTTTTAGGATAGAAATCCATCAAATCACTAGTGATATCTCCTCCAGCAACTTCTTGAATTAGTAATGCTGCACGCTTTAAAGCGTATTCTGTAATATTTGGATCGATACCTCTTTCAAATCTAAAAGACGCATCTGTATTCATTGCATGGCGTTTTGCCGTTTTACGAATGCTAACAGGATTAAAATAAGCACTTTCTAAAAAGATACTCGTTGTGTTTTCTGTCACGCCAGAATTTGCGCCACCAAAAACACCAGCAATACACATCGGTTTTTCGGCATCACAAATCATAAGATCTTCCTCATGTAATTCGCGTTCTACATCATCAAGAGTTGTGAATTTTGTGCCTTTAGCTAAGGTTTTTACAACCACTTTATTTCCAGCAATCATTGCAGCATCAAAAGCGTGCAAAGGTTGTCCTAATTCATGTAGTACATAATTAGTAACATCAACTATATTGTTTTTTGGAGCTAAACCAATAGCTTTCAATCTATTTTGCAACCACAATGGTGATTCTTCAACCTTTAGTCCGGAAATCGTAACACCACAATAACGAGGTGCTAAGGTTTTATCCTGAACATCGATATCTATTTTAAGAGTTCTGTTTTCGACATGAAATGAACTAACAGAAGGTGTAATTAATTCGCTGTTGATCTCTTTTTGTAGTAAACCAGCCTTCAGGTCACGAGCTACGCCAAAATGACTCATTGCATCAGCACGATTTGGAGTTAATCCAATTTCGAATACTTGATCATTTTCGACATCAAATAATTTAGCAGCTTGCGTTCCGGTTTTTGTTTTAGGTTCTAAAACCATAATACCATCATGAGAAGCGCCTAGCCCTAATTCATCTTCGGCACAAATCATTCCATGACTTTCTTCACCTCGAATTTTACCTTTTTTAATGGTCCAAGCTTCACCTTCAGCAGTATATAGTGTTGTGCCAATAGTCGCGACAGGAACTTTTTGTCCTTTAGCAACATTTGGAGCTCCACATACTATTTGTAATGGTTCCTTGTTGCCAATATTAACGGTAGTGATTTTTAAACGGTCTGCATTTGGATGCTGCTCACATGTCAACACTTCTCCAACTACAATCCCTTGTAATCCACCTTTAACCGATTGAAAAGACTCGATGCCTTCAATCTCTAAACCTAAATCAGTAAGAAGCTCGCCAGTTTGTTCTGCTGGCCAATCTATCTTCAAAAACTGCTGTAACCAATTATAAGAAATCTTCATTTGTGTACTTTAATCAAGCGACAAAGATAATAATACTATGTAGTTATAATAATCGATAATTGTCTTTTATTTGTAAGAATTATAAATTTGTCAAGACTATTAGTTCATTAATCTCCACATTATGAAATATTTCCTTACCATTTCCCTTGTTTTTCTTTTGTTTTTCTCTTGTAAAACAGAAGAGGGTAATGAATTGAAACTTGGTGTTTGGCGTGCAGAATTGCAGGTTGCTCCTAATGAAGTGTTGCCATTTATTTTTGAAGTGACGTCTGAAGAGTCATTAAAAATTTTTAATGCTGAAGAAGTGATTTTGGTGAATGATATTACATATTCAAATGATACAATCGTATTTAAAACACCAGTTTTTGAAGGTTATGTTGAAGCAGTTATTAATAAAGGAAGTCTAAAAGGTAGTTTTATTAAAGAAAGTTTAGATCGTGTTGTTCCGTTTACTGCTGAATTTGGTAATAGTGAGCGTTTTAGTTCTGAAACAAATAATACTAAACAAAATGCGGATGGAAATTGGGAAGTTGTTTTTAGCCCAGATGCTGAAGATGATAGATATATTGCTAAAGGTGTTTTTAAGCAAGACGGAAATAAAATTACAGGAACATTTAGAACCACTACAGGAGATTACAGGTATTTAGATGGTATATTAGATGGTGACATAATGAAACTGTCTACTTTTGATGGTGCTCATGCATTTTTGTTTACAGCTAAAATTAAAGGAGGTACAATGGAAGGTATGTTTTATTCTGGAAACCATTGGCAAGAACCTTTTGTTGGAACGCGTAATGAAGCATATGAATTGCCAAATGCTAATGATCTTACCTTTTTAAAAGATGGTTATGATGCGTTAGAATTTTCTTTTCCAGATGTTGACGGACATATGGTGTCGTTATCTGATGATCGATTTAAAAACAAAGTTGTTATTGTTCAAGTGATGGGAACTTGGTGTCCGAATTGTTTAGATGAAAGTAAATACTATTCTGATTACTACAATACTAGAAGTAATGAAGATGTTGAGTTTGTGGCTTTGGCTTTTGAATATGCTAAAACTAAAGAAAAAGCCTTTCAAAGTATCAATCGTTTAAAAGATGATATTGGTATTAGTTATCCAATCTTATTGGCACAATATGGAACATCCGATAAAACTAAAGCTCAAGAAAAATTGCCAATGTTAAATCATGTGTTATCGTATCCAACGACTATTTTTATTGATAAAAAAGGAAACGTGTGTAAAATTCATACTGGGTTTAATGGTCCAGCAACAGGTGATGAATACACCAAATTTAAAGCTGAATTCACAAGTTTTGTTGAAGCTTTGGTAAACGAAAAATAAGCTTTTTTTTGGCAAGTTTGTAAAAAGATTTAAGTATTTCTCCTTCTCTTAAAAAACGTTAATTAACAGTCTGTCAGTGCTTTTTAACGAAACGCTAACAACTTCCGTCTGCAAACCTGTCTAACTTGTAGACAACAATCTAAACAATCAATCAAAATGAAACAATTCAACACAATTCAATTATTTGTGTGTTTATGCCTATTCGTAGGTTTTAGTACAAATGCGCAAATCAACACACCAAGTGTAAGTCAAAATGCAAAAGTATCTCAACGCGTAGGAGTGTCTGACATTACAATTACCTATTCAAGACCTAGTGTAAATGACAGAGAAGTTTGGGGAAAACTCGTGCCTTATGGAATGAATAATCTTGGCTTTGGAACTTCCACAGCAGCTCCTTGGCGAGCTGGAGCAGATGAGAACACCACGATTACATTTTCGCATGACGCCAAATTAGAAGGGAAGGCTATTAAAGCAGGAACTTACGGACTTCATATAGAGGTGAAACCAGATAATAAAGCAACATTAATATTGTCTCATGATACTAATGCATGGGGAAGTTTCTTTTACGACCAGAGCAAAGATGCATTACGTGTAGATATTACAACTGTTACTCTGCCTCATCATGAACTCCTAACTTATGAGTTTAATGAGGTTTTGCCAAACTCAGCAACGGCAACATTGGCTTGGGAGAAAAAAGGATTTCCATTTTCAGTGTCTTTTGATGTCACCAATATAGTATTAGATGATTGGAGGCAAAATGCAAAAGGTCAATCAGGTTTTCAAAGACAGAATTGGGAACAAGCTGCAAATTTTGCTCTTAACAATGGAGGTGATTTAAATGAGGCTTTAGGATGGATTGAAAGTGCTATTTCTGGACAGTTTTTTAGCCAAAAGACGTTCAGTAATTTACAAATAAAGGCTCAAATTTTAAATAAACTTGGAAAAACTGATGATGCTACAGCTACAATGGATGAGGCTTTACCATTGGCTACTATTTTTCAGGTGCATCAATATGGTAGAACCTTAATAACAAATGGTCAAGTAGACAAGGCGTTTGAGGTGTTTTCTTTGAATGTAGAAAAGAATAAAGACCAGTGGCCAGTGCATTATGGTATGGCTAGAGCATATTCAGCAAAAGGTGACTATAAAGCTGCCATAAAACATTTGAGAAAATCATTAGAGATTGCTCCTAATGATGCTAGTAAAGGTAGAGTTCAAGCTAATATTGATAAGCTTGAAAAAAATGAAGATATCAATTAAAAAACGGACAGTAATCGTTTTAAAGCTCAACTTTTTAAAAAAGTTGAGCTTTTTTTATCCGTGAATACTTTCTGATTTCCCATAACTTTTAATAACCTCGCCTTCAAATTCAACTAAATCTTTCCAACGTTGGTCAACATCTATGTCTTTGCCATATTTTCTAGCAAACGTAATGAAAGTCGTATAGTGACCAGCTTCGCTAATCATTAAATCGTGATAAAACTTAGATAATTCTGGGTCTTTAATACGTTGCGATAATAATTTAAAGCGTTCACAGCTTCTAGCTTCAATCATTGCTGAAAATAGTAAGCGATCAACCATGCTTTGTAGATGATTTCCACCTTTATTCATGAATTTATATAATTCATTTACATAGCTATCTTTTCGTTCTCTACCTAGCCTATAACCTCGTGCCTTAATGATATTGTGAACCATTTGAAAGTGTTCGAGCTCTTCTTTTGCTAATTCTAGCAAATCGGTTACTAAATCTTCATATTGTGAATTATTAGTGATAATTGTAATAGCGTTTGTAGCTGCCTTTTGTTCGCACCACGCATGATCCGTAAGAATTTCTTCAATATTTTCTTCAGCAATAGTTGCCCAACGTGGATCTGTTTCTAATTTAAGATGTAGCATGCTCATAAGGTTCGATTTTTGTAAATATAATTATAACAGTTTTTTTAATTGTTTAAATGTGTGTTGAGCACTTCTTATTGCTCCTTCCATTTTTCCTGATGCAAACGAACTAGTTTCTGTTCCAGAAATAAATAAGGTATTATCTAAATAGTTGCTTTGATACAATGTATGACCATTGTTTTGTTGAGGCATAGCATAGTCGTCGTAATCTATAGTAGTGAACTGTTCGTCTTTCCAAACTAATTCTTCATATGAAAGATAATCAAACACTTGATCACCATAATAACTTTGTAATTGATTTAGTGCTAATTTAAGTCTTTCGTCTTTAGTGCTTACGTGTAATGAGTTCTTCATAAAACCAACTAAAGCGTTTTGAGTTCCCTTTGGATTAGAGTGGTCGTAGAATTCTTGTAAAGAACTAACATTGCTATATATTGTTCCGCTAGTATTTTTTTCTTTCCAGAAAGGTGTTTTATATGTGAATCCTATTTTAATTGATTCTCCCATCCAAGTATGAGTTTTGCGCAGGACCTCAATCAATTCTGAAGGTAGTTTAGGTTCTGTTCTAATGGTCTTTTTAAACAAAAATGGAGGAAGTGTTGAAATAACTCGATTGTATAGAAATTCAATATTATCTGATTTAGCAATATTGAATTTATCTTGCTTGTGAATTGATGTAATACAACAATTTGTTATGATTTGATCACTTTCTAATTCATTAGCTAAAGCTTGAATAATGCTTTGTGTTCCGCCTTGTATACGAAAACTGCTATGTGTATTATGAGGTAAATTGACTAATTGTGGTGGATTTTCTTTGTTTGATTCATAAATTGCCGTTTTTCCATAATGTTGCTCAAAAACATTTAATTTTAGAACCTTTAAAAGGTTTAGGAGTTCCAAATGTTCTTCAGTTAACCAAGTGGCACCAAGTTCAATTGGTGTTTCATTGTTATTGTATTTTGTGTAAATACGTCCGCCAATTCGATTTCTTGACTCTACAATTGTAACTGTGAGATCTAACTGTTTTAAATAGTGTGCAAGAGTTAAGCCTGTTAATCCTGCTCCAATAATAAGAATGTCTGTTTGTTTGGTTTCCATGTGTTACGATATGTAGTTCCAGATATTCTTGTATTTGCCGAGCTGTCTATAAGTTTTTAAAATAGCTTTGTTATCAGGTGCTCCTAATGAAGGATCGCTATTTAAAATGCGTTTTGCATAAAAGCGTGCACTTTGTAATATGTCTTTGTCCTTAATAATATCAGCAATTTTAAGATTTAAAACGCCACTTTGCTGAGTTCCCATAATATCTCCTGGACCACGAAGTCTTAAATCGACTTCGGCAATTTCAAAGCCATCACTAGTTCTGGTCATGGTTTCTATTCGCGTTTTGCTATTTTGACTGAGTTTGTGTCCTGTCATTAAAATACAGAAACTTTGTTCGGCACCTCGACCAACACGACCTCTTAGCTGGTGTAATTGTGATAAACCAAAACGTTCTGCGCTTTCAATAATCATAACTGAAGCATTCGGAACATTAACTCCAACTTCAATAACAGTAGTGGCAACCATAATTTGAGTTTCTCCTTTAACAAAACGTTGCATTTCATATTCTTTGTCTGCAGGCTTCATTTTGCCGTGTACTATCGAAATTTGATACTCTGGCATCGGGAAATCTCTAACAATACTGTCGTAACCATCCATCAAATCTTTGTAATCTAATTTTTCGCTTTCATTTATTAATGGATAAACGATATATACTTGTCTGCCTTTGTTAATTTCATCACGCATAAAACGCAATACTTTGAGTCGATTTTTGTCAAATCGATGGACAGTTTTTACGGCTTGTCTTCCTGGAGGTAATTCATCGATAATTGAGATGTCTAAATCGCCATAAACAGACATCGCTAAGGTCCTCGGAATTGGTGTTGCTGTCATCACCAAAATGTGTGGAGGAGAGGTGTTTTTTTTCCATAATTTTGAACGTTGAGCAACTCCAAATCGATGCTGTTCATCTATAATTGCAAGCCCTAAATTTTTGAATTTTACCTTATCTTCAAGTAAAGCATGAGTGCCAATTAGGATCTGTAATTCGCCATTTTCGAGAGATTCGTGAATTTTACGTCTTTCTGAAGTAGTACTTGAGCCAGATAGTTTTGAAATACTGATATTCAATTTATTACATAACTCACTTAATCCTTGGTAGTGTTGTACTGACAAAATTTCAGTCGGAGCCATTAAACACGCTTGAAAACCATTGTCAAGCGCCATTATCATTGACATGAACGCGACTATTGTTTTTCCGGAACCAACATCACCTTGCAGTAGACGATTCATCTGTGCGTTGCTTCCTAAATCTTGTCTAATTTCTTTTAAGACACGTTTTTGTGCGTTGGTTAAATTGAATGGTAAATGGTCCTTGTAAAAGGTGTTGAAATAATTCCCAACAGACTCAAATGGGAATCCTTTTATTTTTGATTTATGGATCAAATTTTTGAGAATTAATTGCAATTGAATGTAGAATAATTCTTCAAATTTTAATCGAAATTCTGAGCGCGCTAAAAGCTCTTGATTTTTAGGGAAATGAACATTAAAAAGGGCTTCACTTTTTGATAATAATTTGAGTTCGGAAATTAAGTTTTCAGATAGCGTTTCTTCAAAGCGACCTTTAGTTTCTAGAAACAAACTTTGCATGATTTTGGTCATTACACGATTTGTGATGCCTTTGTTCGATAGTTTTTCTGTAGAAGGGTAAATAGCTTGCATTGATGACCGCAGATTTTGTTCGTGCTCAGTTTGCAATTCCAAATCAGGATGTGGCATGCTAAAAACGCAGTTAAACCAATTGGCTTTGCCGAAAATCACATATGGAGTATTGAGTTTTATGCTATCTCTTATCCATTTTTGTCCACGAAACCACACTAGCTCCATTCGTCCTGTGTCATCTTCGAAAGTTCCAACCAGTCGCTTTCCTCGTTTTTGAGCAACTTCTTTAAATCCTGTGATTTTCCCAACAATTTGAATTTCTGCGTTATTCCTCTGTAATCCACCTATTTTGTGATACTTGGTTCTGTCTAGGTAGCGATTAGGGAAAAGGTTAATCAAATCCTGGTAGGTATGAATTCCTAATTCGCTGCGAAGTAAGTTTGCGCGATTTGGGCCAACGCCTTTAAGGTAATCTATAGGAGTTTGAAGATTTGTACTCATTATTTCAAAATTATCACTTTTTTCTTATGTATTGATGTCAATTTTCTGATTTCAGAAATATTATCACATTTAATCTTTATATTGTGAAAAAACCAATCAATTTATGAATACAAGTAATTTAAAAAAGAGCTTAGGCATACTTTTGTTTCTAATGGGCTTATTAGTTATTGTTAACTGCAGTAGTGATGATTCTTCTAGTGATGGTGAGCAACAGATAAATACTACTCCTTTAATAACAGTGAGCACAACGAATTTTAACTTTGGTAGTGCTGAGGTTTCGAGTAATTCGTCTTTTTTGGCGCTTATTGTAGGTGGAGTTAATTTGAATTCTGTAATTGATATCACGACTACTGAAGCTTTTGAGGTTTCTTTAGATGGAGCTGTTTTTTCTGATGTGGTACAAATTCCTTTAGGCTCTGCAAATGGTCAAACAACTATTTATGTTAGGTTTTCTCCAATAGCAATTGGAGGAGGGACTGGTGTTTTGAATGTTGTTAATTCTGAAACTAATAATTTGGAGGTTTCACTAGTAGGAGAGGGCTTGCCTATAATTCATAACTATGGGACGTTTAATTCCGAGCGACTCGCGTTCGGTGGAGGATTTGATCAGTCTTCAACTCAAATTTTCAATTTGCATGATGATGTAACAAATATAGAAACGATTAAAATGTATGTTAAGCTTAGATGTCCTGTTGGAGGATGTGATGAATGGGATGTTTATGCGAATGTAAAAGTGAAAGATAATGATTCGGGTGAGTTGTATGAGATTGGTCGTTATATAACGCCTTATTGGAATGATAATAGTCAGTTGGATAGAGGTTTTGAATTTGATGTAACTGATTTTAAATCCTTATTAACAGGTGCTACTGAGTTAAGAATAAGAACTGAGTGTTGGAACGATAGAGGTTATCAAGTTACGGTAGATTTCGATTATATCGAAGGAACTCCAGATTACCCATATTATGCGGTTTCAAAAGTAATTGCATATGATGATTGGTCGAGTTCAGGTGTGCCTTATGGTGTGAATCATAGTTTTGACTTAACTAAATCGGTAGCTGTTCCTTCAAATTCTGAAAGCACACACTTGAGAACAATAATCTCTGGTTGGGGACATGCAACTCCAAATGATGCAAATGGAAGACCTTGTGCAGAATGGTGTTACAGAACGCATGATGTAAAAATTAATGGAACTTCAATGTTTCAGCATAATTTATCGCCTTTGGGTTGTGCTTCTAATCCTGTTAATAATCAAGCGCCAGGAAATTGGGCGCCAGATAGAGCTGGTTGGTGTCCTGGAATGGTAGTTCCTTCACGTGTAAATCAGTTTGGTTCTGCTATGGCTGGAAGTTCCTTTTCTTTTGAATATGATTATGAAGACTGGGTTAGTGACGAGGCTAATGGAAATGCTTTTTATGCAACGTCTACTTTTGTAGTTGTAAAAAGTAATACGCCAATTAATAAACCTGTGGTTACGGATTAGATAATTAAGTTGTAAATGAAAGCACTAGTCATATCAGGAGGAGGGAGTAAAGGTGCGTTTGCTGGTGGTGTTGCGCAATATCTAATTAAAGACTTAGGTCGTGAGTACGACATGTATTTAGGAACGTCTACTGGCAGTTTGCTTGTACCTCATTTAGCGGCAAATGATGTTGGTAAATTGTATAACGTCTTTACTAATGTAAGTCAGCGCGATATTTTTAGTGTAAGTCCTTTTGTTCAACGGCGAAAGGGAGATCGTGAATACGTGTCTATTGATTTCGTGAATTCATTATGGCAATTTATTAGAATGAAGCGAACGTTTGGCGAGAGTAAATCTTTAAAGCGATATATAAGGCGAAACTTTACAAAAGAAGAATTTGATAGAGTTAGAAGCACTAAAGAGGATGTTGTGGTTACTGTTTCTAATTTATCTATGAATCGTGTAGAGTATAAGTCTATTAAAGAGTTTAATTACGAAGAGTTTTGTAATTGGATTTGGATTTCATGTAATTATATTCCGTTTATGTCATTAGCTAAGGTTGATGGTTATGAGTATGCAGATGGAGGTTTGGGTTGTGTGATTCCAATTCGTGAAGCAATTCAAAGAGGAGCAACAGAGGTAGATGCTATTGTGTTAGAGTCTGAAAACATGAGTAAGCAGAAAGTGTTGGGAAAGAATCCATTTTCATTAATGCTGAGCTTGTTTGGGCATCTTTTGGATCAAGTTGAAAAAAATGATATTATGATTGGTAAGCTAGCTGCTAAAAATAAAGGAGTTAAGCTTAATTTGTATTATACGCCAACTAGTCTTACCGAAAATTCTTTGATTTTTAGTAAACGTTTAATGGTGAAATGGTGGTCTCAAGGGTATGAGTATGCTAAAAACAAACACGAAAATCAGGCTTCGAAATAGTTTTTTTTTTACCAGATTTCTGAAACTTCTTCTTTGATAAATGACAAAGCGGCATCACTCGGTGAGCGCCTATCCATCATGTCGCTCAAAATAACTTCTCTTAGTTTGTCAGCTGAATCTACTTTGTCAGATAATGTCGCTTTTCTAATCATTTGAATGGTTGCATTTTTTGCAGTAGAAGTGATGCTCCAGCACTTGTCTGTAACGTAGATTTGTTGTGCTAAATTATGATCAAATTCCTGTTCAATATTTGCTATAAGTAATGATTCGTAATCTTCTTTATTTGTGGATGTTGGCTTAACTCGTAAGAGTAATTTTGAAGGCTTGATTCTTTCCAGAAAAAGAGACATGCGTTCATAGGCTTGAAGACGTATTGGTAAGGCATCTTTTTGAAGGTCTTTTTGTATTAGAAAATTTCTACGATTATTTTCATTTTCAACATGTTCTCTAAAAAATAAGTATGCAATTACACCTGTTATAATAGCAGGTATACAATAAAATAATAAACCTAAGATATCATCTAATTCCATAATTTGTTTATATCGGTATTAAGTTGTGGTTTTTGATTGTTTTAAATTACCTCCCAAAAATATGCAATCTTTTAGGTCTTGCATAGAAGTAAAAGGAACATTTGTTTTATCGTACATATAAGTTGCACTTAATTCTTGAGATAAATTATGGTCATCAACATTAACTTCAATGTCATCCATGTTAAATTGACAAGGATGTTCATGACCTGCAGCATGCGTGATTTCTATGAATTCTTTTTTAAAGGATTTGAAATATTGCGCTAGTCGTTCAGATTTAAGAGGAACATTTATACCACTCTGAAGCCATTTACTTTGTGTAGCGATACCAGTAGGGCAGCGGTTTGTATGACAAACCTGAGCTTGTATACAGCCGAGACTCATCATAGCTTCTCGAGCGACATTAATACAATCTGCTCCCATAGCAAATGCCATAGCTGCTTTAGCTGGAAATCCGAGTTTTCCACTACCAATAAATACAATACGTTCAGTTAATCCTTTATCTTGAAACAATTTATACAAATCACCAAAGCCATATACCCAAGGTAAGCTAACGTGGTCAGCAAAACTAGGAGGCGCAGCACCTGTTCCACCTTCACCACCATCAACTGTTATGAAATCTGGACCTTTTCCAGTTTCTATCATGATATCTGCAAGTTCTTTCCATTCGTCTAATTTTCCAATAGCAGCTTTTATTCCTACCGGTAAACCTGTATGTTCTGCGATATCTTCAATAAAATCAATTAGTTCAGGAACATTTGAAAAGGCCTTGTGATTTGGCGGAGATAATACATCTTTACCAATTTCAACACCTCTAATTTCAGCAATTTCTTTTGTGATTTTAGCGCCAGGAAGTACACCTCCTTTTCCAGGTTTTGCACCTTGCGAGAGCTTTACTTCAATAGCACGAATAAATGGATTGTCTTCAACGAGTTTTACCATTTTTTCCATAGAAAAACCACCATCTTCAGCGCGAACACCAAAGTATCCTGTTCCGAAGTGAAAAACGACGTCACCACCATTTTTATGATAAGGAGATAAGCCGCCTTCACCTGTGTTGTGGTATGCATGAGCTATTTTAACGCCTTTATTCAATGATTCTATAGCTTTTGCAGATAAAGACCCAAAACTCATTGCAGACACATTAATAATAGAAGCAGGACGATATAGTTTGCGTCTTTTATTATAGGCTCCCATAACTTTCGCACATGGAATAAACGATTTGTCAATACTATTTGGATGATTGTCTTCTATCTTGTAAGGCATCATCGCATTATTAACGAAAATATGTTGATGTGCATATATATCGCGATCTGTACCAAAACCTTCGTAATTGTTTTCTTGTTTGGCCGAAGCATAAATCCAACCACGTTCTATTCTATTAAAAGGCAGTTCTTCTCGGTTATTAGCTACAAAATACTGACGCATTTCCGGACCAATACTTTCTAGTAAATACCGAATATGACCAATTATTGGAAAATTGTGACTAAGCGTATGCTTCCTCTGTACAAAGATGTCTCGAATTGCGACTACAACTAAAACAATTATAATCCATAACCACCAAGGAATGTTGGATACTATATCTAAAACTGATTCCATATTAGTATTTATTTAAATAATCTAAAGTCATATGAGTTAATGCTTTGACACCTAATAATAATCCACTTTCATCGACATAAAAACTAGGTGTGTGATGTGGATGATTGACAGTGTTGCCTTTTTCCATGACGCCAAGATAAAAATAAAAACCAGGTATTTCTTCTTGAAAATATGAAAAATCTTCACCGATGGTTTCTGCTTTAATCTGAATCACTTTATCGTCACCTGCAGCTTTCTTTAAACTTGGCAGCATATTGTTCACAAGGTCAGGGTTGTTATATACAATTGCTGTTTGGTTTCTGAATGAAATAGAAGCTTCTCCACCATAAGCTTTAGCAATGGTTTCTGTCATTTCAGTCATTCGCTTAATAATTAAAGCTTTCATATCCGGATCTAAGGTTCTAACTGTTCCTACTAACTCTGCTGTACCTGGAATGATATTAAATCGAACACCACTAGTGATTTTTCCGACGGTAATCACTGCAGCTTCATTTATTAATTTCGATTCTCTACTAATTATGGTTTGCAATCCATCAATAATTTTTGCTGAAATTAATATGGGATCGACACCTAACCAAGGTGCAGCGCCATGTGCTTGTTTTCCTTTTACATTAATAACAAAACGTTCTACAGCTGCCATTGCACCTCCTGGTTTGTAATGTATTTGTCCAACTTCAACCATTGACCTTAAATGCAAGCCGAAAATGACATCTACTTTAGGGTTTTCTAGAACGCCTTCTTTTATCATTAATTTTGCTCCACCTTCTTCTCCTGGAGGAGGACCTTCTTCTGCAGGTTGAAAAATGAATTTTACTGTGCCTTTAATTTTATCTTTATTCTTTGAAAGAATTTCTGCCACTGACATTAAAATTGCCGCATGACCATCATGACCGCAGGCATGAGCAACACCAGTTTCATTTCCTAAGAAATCAGTAGTTACAGTAGATTTAAATGGTAAATCATTCTCTTCGGTTACAGGCAAAGCATCAATATCTGCTCTAAGAGCTACTACTTTTCCTGGTTGACCCCCTTTTAAAACACCAACAACTCCAGTGATTGCAACTCCAGTTTGTACTTCTAACCCTAAAGACTTTAGGTGTGCAGAAATTTTTTCAGCAGTTTTAAATTCTTGGTTTGATAACTCAGGATGTTTATGAAAATCACGTCGCCATTCTATGAGTTTAGACTCGATATCTATAAATTGTGATTCTAAATCATTTTGGGCATATGTGCTCGTAATTCCTAATAGGAGAAACGCATATAGAATTTTCATAGTTGCAGTTTTTTGTTTAAAAACCTAAATATATATCAAAAATTAGCAGCTGCAATGATTGTTTATAATTATTGATAAAAGCACTACGTAAAACCTAATGCAAATAGTTATTTTTATCGTTCTAAAAACGACAATGAATTGGAAAAATATTTAAGTCAGCTAAACGATGCGCAATTAGCACCAACGATACAAAAAGATGGTCCTATGATTGTGATTGCTGGAGCTGGTTCTGGTAAAACACGAGTATTGACTTATAGGATTGCGTATTTAATGAGTCAAGGTATAGATTCATTTAATATTTTGGCCCTAACGTTTACTAATAAAGCTGCCAAAGAAATGAAAGGCAGGATTGCAGATATCGTAGGTGATGGTGAAGCCAAAAACCTTTGGATGGGAACATTTCACTCCGTGTTTGCTAAGATTTTACGATTTGAAGGTCATCATTTAGGGTTTCCAAGTAATTTTACAATTTACGATACTCAAGATTCACAAAAATTATTAGGCTCAATAATTAAAGAAATGGGCTTAGATAAAGATATCTATAAAACTAAACAGGTTTACAGTCGGATTTCTTCTTATAAAAACAACCTTGTTACTGTTAAGGCATACTTTAAAAACCCAGAACTAATTGAAGCTGATACAGCAGCAAGACGTCCACGTATGGGTGAGATTTACAAGAACTATGTAGATCGTTGCTTTAAAGCTGGTGCAATGGACTTTGATGATTTGCTCTTGCGTACGAATGAATTATTGACACGCTTTCCAAATGTTCTAGCTCAATATCAAAATAAGTTTAGATATATATTAGTAGACGAGTATCAAGATACAAATCATTCGCAGTATTTAATAGTGAGAGCTTTGTCTGATCGTTTTCAAAACATATGTGTTGTAGGTGATGATGCTCAAAGTATATATGCGTTTCGTGGTGCTAATATTAATAACATTTTAAACTTCCAGAAAGATTATGATGATGTTAAAGTGTTTCGACTCGAACAGAATTATCGATCAACAAAAAATATTGTAGGTGCTGCAAACTCTGTTATAGAACATAACAAAACGAAATTGGATAAAATCGTTTGGACTGCGAACACTGAAGGTGAAAAAGTAAAAGTGAATCGCTTGATGACTGATGGAGATGAAGGTCGTTTTGTGGCGAGTTCTATTTTTGAAAATAAAATGCAAAATCAATTACCCAATAGTGATTTTGCCGTTTTATACAGAACGAATTCTCAATCTCGTGCTATTGAAGATGCGCTTAGGAAACGTGATGTTCCATATCGTATTTATGGTGGCCTTTCATTTTATCAACGAAAAGAGATTAAAGATGTCACAGCTTATTTGCGTTTGATATTAAATCCAGCCGATGAAGAAGCTCTTAAACGTGTTATTAATTATCCTGCTCGTGGTATAGGTCAAACTACAGTAGATCGATTAGTTGTTGCTGCAAATGGCTTTGAAAAAACCATTTTTGAAGTGCTTCAGAATATTGATAAAATTGATATCAATATCAATAACGGAACAAAAAATAAACTAAGAGATTTTGTAACGCTTATCGAGAGTTTTCAGGTTATGAATCAAACTGCAAATGCTTTTGATTTAACGGAACATGTTACGAAATCTACTGGTTTAATTAGAGAAGTAAATAAAGAAGGTACACCTGAAGGTCAAGTTCGTTTAGATAATGTTGAAGAATTAATAAATGCTATTAAGGATTTTGTAGAAGGTCAAATAGAACTTGCTGATGCAGGAGATTCTTTAGCAGAATTTTTAGAAGATGTCGCATTAGCAACCGATTTAGATGCAGACAAAGGAAATCCAGATCATGTTGCTTTAATGACCATACATATGGCAAAAGGACTAGAGTTTTCATACGTTTATGTTGTTGGAATGGAAGAAGATTTGTTTCCGAGTGCCATGAGTATGAATACAAGAAGTGAACTAGAGGAGGAGCGACGTTTGTTCTATGTTGCTTTAACAAGAGCAGAAAAACAAGCCTATTTAACATATACTTTATCTCGTTATCGTTGGGGAAAATTAATAGATGCAGAACCTAGTCGATTTATAGAAGAAATAGACGATCAATTTGTAGATGTGATGACTCCAATACATGAACCACGTCAAAACCCAATGTTATCTGCTGATATTTTTGGTGATATTGAACCTAATCGCATTAGGTTTAAAAAGCCGCTAAAACGGAAAAAAGAAGACAAACCTGCAAAGTTTGTTGCGCCTAAAAATTTAAAACCAGTTGCTAAAACTTCGAATTCTAGCGATAAAACGAATTTATTTGACGACAAATTAGCCGTAGGGAATTTTGTTGAACATGCTCGTTTTGGCAAAGGTGAAGTTTTAAAGATAGAAGGTAAGGGAGCAGATGTAAAAGCCGAAATTAATTTTGAGGTTGGAGGAGTTAAAAAGTTGTTACTCCGTTTTGCTAAGTTAGATGTGTTAGGATAAATGAAATTTATACTATGAAATATAAAAACCTTTTCCTGATTATACTATTATTGAACTGTTGTCTTTCCTTTGCGCAACAGTTTACTAAAGAAGAGTCGCTTAAAGGAAGAATGAAAGAAAATGTCATTTTCGGTGATTCTTTAAAAATACCTGTGTTTAGTAGTGATGTCTGGGGATTTAAGGAAGAAGGGTTCCATTTTATTAATAAAGATGGTTTGTGGGCTTTAAAAGATTCTAATAAGAATAAAATGGTTATTCCATTTGAAATAGATTCTGTTCTGACTCAGTATAATCCTCCAAATATTAAAAGCTATTCTATAAAACGTAATGGTAAATGGGAAAGTTATACGTTCAATAAAAAATATAAAATGAAAAAAGCGAATCCACATAGCGGTTTGGCTGTTTCAGATAAACAAAACGATATTTATAAAGGGAAAGATTGGCTTCGATTTCAAGTTATTTATAATAACAAGCGCGGTGTAATGAATTGCAAATATGAATGGATTGTACCTCTAAAATACGATTATGCACTAGATTTATACTCGCCTTTAGCTGAAATAGCCAGAGATTCAGTTTCTTATATGCTGTACAATAATAATAAAGTTGGATTGCTTACAAATGATGTTTTTATAGAACCTAAATATGAAGATATTGGAGCGTTTGAATTTAGAGGTTATGACAATAAGGCTATTATTAAGTTAGTAGCTGAGAAAGATTATTTCGGAACTACTATAAATGGAAAAATGGGACTTATGAATTTTGAAGAAGAGGTTTTAGTGCCTAATATATATGACGAAATAGTATACTGTAAGCCTTATTCTGATAACATGAAATATCAAGATAAATTTGTGGTGAGAAAGGGTCGGAAATATGGTGTTGTAAATATTACTGGAGATCTTTTAATTCCTATTGAATATGCCAAGATTGAATATGACGAGACCTTTGAAAATCTAGATCATTTTTTTGTTATGAAGAATAAGAAGTATGGTATTATTAATTCGGAAAATGAAATTGTAAAACCTATTGAGTTTACTAGAGATGAATTGGTTGAAAATTAATTGATTATCGAATCATACATACTGAATTGACATTACCTTCACCATCATATTCTTTAACAGAATTATCAGGATCAAGAATCCAGTTTCCATCTACAATAAATTTGTAGTGATGTTTCCCAGCAGGTAAAGGCAATCGATATTTCCAATAACCATTATCCGTTTTAGTCATATGGAAGTCGTTTTCATTCCAATCGTTAAAAGTTCCAGAAAGTATAACACTGTTAGCTTCTAGAAAACCTTTTAAGAGAAATGTTTCGTATTTACCAACGTTTATTCGAGAGTTGAATTCACTAAATTCATTTCTTGTCTTATCAGGATTAGAAGGATCTTCCATCCATTGTCCGTCAACTATAAAACGATATTCATATTCTCCAGGTTTCATACGAACTTTCAATTCCCAACCATTTTCAATTTTATACATTCTAAATAGTTGTTCATTCCATTTATTGAAAGAACCAGCGACAATCACCTTTTTTACATCGTCATAGCCTCTCAATCTAAAACGCACATTGCCATTTTCATCGGGATAAGCTTTAGGATACATTTTGAGATTGTAAACATGAAGATTATCTCCGTTTAGGTCTTTTGCGTCAACTGCATTGGGTGCATTTTTATTTGGTTCTGCCCAATATTCATTGTTTATGATGAACTTAAATTCCCATGTGAATTCATCTTCAAATTTACTTACAGGTTTTCTAAGTTGGTACGTGTCTTCATTAATTTTAGTCATTTTCCAATCATACTTTGACCAATTATTGAATTCTCCAGAAACCACTACATTTTCAACAGTTAAGTCGTCAAAATTAATTCTATTTCCTTCTTTATCGTGTGATAAGGTTTCGTAATCTGATCGATGAAATGTGAATATAACATTTTCATTTTCAATCGTATATCCTTTTTTGTTTTGAGCAAAAGAAGAATGTATCGTGATAACGAATAGGAGAATGATGGTATATAAAGACTTTATTGTCATTGCCTGTATAATGGATTCTTTACAAAGTAAAGCTTTTCTTTTTTATAATTTATAATTGTACGTTGTTGCCTAAAAAATTCATAACCTAAAATTCCATCAAGCTTAGTTCCAAAAGCTTTATTCATATGGTTGAGGTTTGTTAAAATGGTTTGCATAGGACCAAAGTAAATAGACTCCGTCAATTTAACACGATATAATTTTCCTGCCAAAACCTCAATCTTTTTTCCACTAGCACCAATTAATTGCATTGGTCGCTTTGGGAAAAATTGTTTCAAAGTCTGTTTGTTAATTTTTTTATTGAGTTGGTTATATTCAGCAGCTGTATCAAGTCCAAATATTAATGTTTGTCCATCTATAGATACTTCAATTACAATAGTATGTTTTTTTAATTTGAAATCGACACTGTCAATTAGTTTTTCTAAGTAAACAGAATTGTCAAATTTTTCTCCTTTAGCATTTACTTTAGAGAGTGTAATTTGATTAAGGTGCATGTCTATAAAGACTTCATAATCTTTCAATATGTCATAACCAATAATACCTAAGAGATGCATTTTTTTACTGATTTCGATATGTGATAAATCAATAACATCAGAAAGCATATTTTGAATGACTAAATCTTTTATAATAAATTCTCTTAAGCGTTTTTCTAATGGATTGTCAATAAAACCAATAACTCCAGAGGTTTGTTTTAGCGCATCCAAATTTGAATTCTTACCCTTAAAATGGTTTTTGTTTAGGATTAGAGTTTCAGAACCTGTATCAATAATAAAATTCCCTTTTTGATTTAGCAGTTCTGCTTCTATAACAATAAGATGATCGACAAGCTTAAACGGAATCCTTGTTGTGTTACTATTTAATAATTCAGCTTGAGGAAACGAAAGTATTTGGTAGCTGTCTTCATTAGAACCAAATAATGGTAACGTACAGAATAATAATATGTAGAAGATGTTCCGCATATTATATAGACGTTTTTATTAAAGAGATGTTACAGTAATTTATTCTAAATGTGTTTCAGTAAACAGTTTTAATTTGGTCCATGTATCGATTAATTCTAAACCAATCCAACCATGACCAGCATCAGGATATAACGTAAATTCATTTACAATTCCTAGTTGAGTAAGTTTTGCTTCCATATCGACACCTTGACTCGTTGGAATTAAAGGATCTTGTCCACCATAAAACAAAATGGTAGGAGGAGCTGAGGCAGTTACTTGATGAAACGGACTTACGAGTTCTAAAAATTCAAAAGAAGGATCAATACCATAAACTTCAATCAATTCTTGTAGTAATGGATCTTCATTTTCTAAATATGCTGGATCAGTAAAGTTTGTTGGACCTACAATACTACAAACCATACTCGTATTGCTGTCTTCATCATAAGCATAACTCCAAAGCATGGCTAAATGTGCACCTGCACTTGTGCCAATAAAACCTATGTCATCTGAAATTACATACTCAGATTGATTGTTTTTTAGAAAGCTAACAATTGATGAAATATCATCGATTTGCATTGGAAAGGGTGGATTGTTTTCAGTTGCTAATCTATAATTGACATTTACTACAGCGATATCTGGAAAATCTTGAAGCATTAGATTTTTTAGTAAATCCATATCTGATTTATCGCCAGAAGTCCAGCCACCACCATGAATTAAAATCATGATCTTCGTAGTTATAGTTCTTCCAGCTGGCAAATAGATATCCATAACTTGATCGCCATCATTACCATAGGGAACATTGAGTTCTTGTCTAAATTCTAAAGCCGTTTCATCTTCAAAGTCATTAGGTGTAGACGAATCATCATCTGAGCAAGCAACTAAACTAATTGAAATAAAAAGAAATAGAAACGTGTATTTAATAGTCTTCATAATGAAATAATTAATTACTTTGTAAAGTGTAATAGCAATATACATATTTATGGCTGAATTAATTCGGATTTATGAGGAGAACCCTAACCCAAAAGAGGTTAGAAAAGTTGTTGATGTGCTTAGGCGCGGAGGATTAATTATTTATCCTACTGATACAGTTTATGGTTTGGGTTGTGATATTACAAATATTAAAGCTTTAGAGAAAATTGCGAGAATTAAAGGTGTCAAATTAGATAAGTCTAATTTTTCATTTATTTGTCATGATTTAAGCAATTTAAGCGACTATGTAAAACAAATAAACACTACGACTTTCAAGATATTGAAACGTGCTCTTCCAGGTCCTTATACATTTATTCTTCCTGGTTCTAAAACCTTACCACATCCTTTTAAAAAGAGAAAAACTGTTGGTATCAGAGTGCCAGACAATAGTATAGCCTTAGAAATTGTACAACAACTTGGTCATCCAATTGTGTCTACCTCAATTCATGATGATGATGAAATAATAGAGTATACGACCGATCCTGAGTTGATTCTTGAAAAATGGGATAACCTTGTGGATCTTGTTATTGATGGAGGTTATGGTGATAACGAACCATCTACAGTTATTGATTTATCTGAGGATGAACCTATAATTATTAGAGAAGGGAAAGGAAGTTTAGAAATTTTTTAAACCATAAAAAAGCCCAATCATTTGATTGAGCTTCTTTATTTATTTTCTTAGAATTAGTTACCAGCAGATAAGTTTTTCATTTCTTCTTCAACCATTTGGTAGAATTGATCAATTTTTGGTAATACAACGATTCTTGTACGTCTGTTTTTTGCTCTATTTTCAGCAGTATCATTTTCTACTAATGGCACATAGTGACTACGACCAGCAGCAATTAACTGTTGCGGGTTTACTTTAAGTTCTTCAAGAACACGAACTACAGATGTTGCACGCTTCACACTTAAATCCCAATTATCAATTAAAACACCTTTAGAGTAAGTTTTGCTATCTGTGTGAGATTCTACCATGGCTTCAAAGTTTGGTTTGCTATTGATTACAGCAGCTACTTTAGCCAATACATCTTTTGCTTTAGTAGTTACATTATAGCTTCCACTCTTAAATAATAATTTATCAGCAATAGAAATAAACACGACACCTTTCTCAACATTAACTTCAATATCTGGATCATCGATACCAACAGCTTTTTTCAAACTAGATACGATTGCTAAGGTTACACTATCCTTTCTAGTCAAAGCATCTTGCAAACGAGTAATTTTAAGATCTCTTTCTTTTAAGCTTTCTAAAGACTTTTCTAGGTTTTCGGCACCTTTTTGAGTTAAGGTTGTTAAATTTCCTTTGGTATCAATTAAATCTAGGTTTGTTTTACGTCTGTCTCTTATACACATCTCCGAGCCCACGAGACAGGCAGAAATCTCG
>OJDV01000197.1_pt1 | contig 23638 bp, 21 predicted proteins | sample 1592911 | NCBI WGS metagenome assembly OJDV01 (sample SAMN05416860, study PRJEB24817) | seawater metagenome | isolation source: Sea water | place: Canada:Atlantic | collected 2013-11 | reverse complement strand
GAGATTTCTGCCTGTCTCGTGGGCTCGGAGATGTGTATAAGAGACAGATAATATAGTGAATATTCACCATATGCTGTAATTTGTCGTTTCCTAAAGACATTCCTAACAGTTAATTAGAATCAACAGATATCCTAACGCCTTCACTATGACTGCTAAACTCTGGTGCATACATACTTTGAATGGTTGTAATACCATTACTCATGTTCCCAGCACTATTAACCCTTAAATCGTATTCAAATACATAAACACCTTTTGGTAAATAATCAAAAAAGAAGTTTGTAGATGCATCTTTTGTGCTTTCATAGTATCCTAATCCGTCTTGCCACTTGTATTGAGATATGACATTAACAGGTTCTAATCCTGACGCTCGCATGTCTTTCATATGGATGAATTCCATATTGCGATCACTTCTTAATTCTATACGTACACGAACTAAATCACCAATATTTAACTTAGAGTCTGAGGTGATTTCTGTAATCTGTTCTCCAGTATCTGTATTGCTCTTTTTAAAGAGTTTCTTTTTCAATTTTAAAGGCGTTTCAGCTGAAGTAATCTTGTCTAAATCTTCAAAATATTGCCAATATAAACTTCCCCAAGCAATGCCTTCACCTTTTTTGTTCAGTTCAATAGTTGCCATTGAAGGATTGATTTCATCTTTAGTCCAAGAAGTTTTATAATAACCTGTACCAGCTTCAATTTCTACATCTTTTAATTTAGAAGGATTAATCTCTTTGCCACCAATAATCACATTAACCAGATCTGTCACACTTAACCAATCACTTCCTTGTAATAATAATGCATAAACCGCTTCTGTAGTTGCTTTTGTTGTTTTCCACTGATTGGTTTGTTTGTTTTTTAATAACCAAATTTTTAGATTGTCGACAGTTTCAATATCATTTGGATGAATTTCTGAAAAAGCTTCAATAAGTAAAGCTTGTGTTTCAATTGGTGCTTGATACCAATACCAAGAACTTGTATTTTCTTTCCAATACATTCCTAATTCATCTGAAGTAATACTGTTTTCTTCTAATGATTTTAAAATTTTATCAGCAGTTTTATTATCATTTTGTCTATGCATAATCAAAGTCATTAAGCCTTGAGAATACAATGATTTATTTAACCAATATTTTTTAATCTGACCAGAATAGTAATCCATGATGTCTGAAACTTCTTTAGACTTATTAGTATCGGGAAGAAAGCTTCTTAAATACAAATATTGAAGTTGAGTATTCGTCAAATGATCAATAGATAAATCAGCTTTAGCGTCATATTTTCTAATGTTTTTGTATTCTTTAATAAATTCAGTGTCTAAATAAAAAATGGCTTTGTGCAACATAACATTAAAAGACTCATCTCCAATATCTACATTTAATTTTTCAAGATGTGTAAAACCAGTAATAATGTGTTGTGTAATGTAACGATTTGCTTTTCCGCCTTTAAACCAAGGCCAAGCACCATTACTCAATTGATTGTTTATAAGCTTATGTTTTGCTGCATCTAATTCGTAATTCATTTTGTTTAAATCGAATAATAATGCAATCCGTTTTTTCTGTTCAGTTTCGCTTTGTGCATCACGTAACCATGGCGTTTCTTGAATTAAGATGGACTTCAATTCTTCGTTTTTCTCCAAATTAGACATCAAGACGTCTGCATTTTTCCATTGGTTAAAAACGGCTTGAATTTTCGGATTGCTATTCGCAATATGACTTGCTAAAGCATTAGCGTAATAACGACTAAAAGTTTGCTCATTGCAATCATATGGATATTCCATCAAATAAGGTAAAGCTTGTACTGCATACCAAGCTGGATTTGATGTCATTTCTAAAGTAAGTTTATGGTGTTTGAGTGTCGTTGAATTATTAGTGCTCAATTTGTCTAATGTGAATGTTCGAGATTCATTACTCTTAATCCACATAGGAAGTGTTTCAGTAACTAGCATGCGATTACTCAAAACAGGTAAAGTGTTTTGTTCACCATCACTAAAGTCGCCAGCTCTGGCAATGATTCTATATTGAACTGAATGAATATCAAGCGGAATATCAAGATTCCAAGTTACATTTGTGTTTCCTTTATTTGAAACAGTAAACCCAAGATCATTGTAAGCATTTGATAATTTTTGATCAATAGATTCACCAGTTACAGCGTCGAATAACTGAAGTACAGCAACACCTTGTAATTCATTATCAGTCAGGTTTGCAATTTTACAGCTAATTCTAATTTGGTCGCCTTGACGTAAAAATCGTGGTACATTAGGAATCACCATCAATTCTTTTTGAGTCACAGTTTCTAAAGTTGACACAGCACTTTCCATAGTTTTAGTATGTGCTAACACTTGTAATTTCCATTTGGTCAAGGCTTCTGGAGTTGTAAAACTAAAACTCACCTGGCCTTCACTATCAGTTTGTAACTGCGGAAATAAGAAAGCCGTTTCTTGAAGGTTCTTTCTAACCTTAAGCTGAGATAATTCTTTTTTACTATTTTTTGTAGTAATTATAATTACTCCACCTACAGCTCTATTGCCATAAATGGCAGTAGCTTCAGAGCCTTTAAGTGTAGACATGCTTACGATATCATTTTCATTGATTGATCTAAATACCTCTTGACTAACAGGAACTCCATCTATTATAAAAAGTGGTTCTACATCACCACTTAAAGAATTTCTTCCTCTTATAATTATAGTAGCATCGTCACCAGGTTGACCTGAGCCAGTACCAACATTCACTCCTGCTGCTTGACCTTGTAACATCTGATCTACAGAAGTAATTGGGATGTTTAGTTCAGAATCATATTCAACCATTTGAGCTTCTGAAACAAGACCTTTAAAAAGTCTGTTTCTATGACTATTGCCAAAATAAAACCCAAACCAATTCAATTGGTCATATCGTTGTCTATTATAATTTGGATGGTTGTTTTGTTGGTTATGTACTCTAAATCTACCAACACCAAAACTTTGCCTTGCGTTAAGTCCGTATTTTGCATAATAAGTCGGTTTTTGTATCGGATTGAAATCCCAAGCATGCGGTTTAAAATGGTCAAGCGACATGTCGTACATACTTGCTAAAATTTCTGCTGTGACTTTTTCGCCTTTCGGTCCTTTAATTTTAAAACTCCAAGTTTCGTCGGTTCCAGGTTGAAGTTTATTTCTAAACGTGCTTGTTTCGATTTCTAAATCGCTTTTTGGATAAGGCACATTGATTTTTAATGAACTGCCAGAAAAACTATTGTTAAAAGCATAACTATAATGAATGGCAAATCCACCAATATCTTCTTTATTGACAAGAATGCTCAACGTTTTTTTTTTGTTATTTAATTTGACAATATAGGTGTTGATGATGTCTTGATCTTTCTCAACGCTCACCGTAACGGTTACATCTTCTGCAGCAGAAGCCAAAGTGAGTTCTACTACATCACCAGCAGAATATTGATCTTTATTGGTTGAAATTCTAAATAATTTTTGATCAGCTAGTGTTTTGTCACGATCACTAAACAAGGTAGTTCTGGTTTCATCTTTAACCGTTTGACCAAACTTGTCTTTGCTTTCAAGTAGAATTATATATTGACCAGAGTCCCACCTTTTAATGTTTCTTAGTGATATTTCTTTAGATTTTTCTGTATCAAATGCACTTTCAAAAACGAGTTTGCCTTTCTTCCAATAGGTTGAATTTTGCTCATTGGAATACGCTTCATGCGGAAACTTAGTTTTAAATTCTTCAGATGGAATGACTTGATAATCTGGAGCATTCCAAGGTCTTGGCCTTAATACATGATTGGGCGCTTTGAGTTTATAGATTTTTATATGACCTTCCGCAGGAATAAATTCACCATTTAAATTTCTAGTAGAAATCGTAAGTGTATGATCTTTATTCGTTTTGTCCAATTGTTCGGCAATTGAAACCTTTGCGTTTAAAGCATGATAACCAACATTTATCGTGGTTGTCGCACTTCGAGTTTCTCCATTGAGGTCAGTGACATCTGCTGTAATTTCATATTTAAAAACTGGTAAAGATGAATTGTCTACACTTTCATCAGGAAGCGCTTTAAACTTGATTTCAAATTCACCTTTAGCATTTGTAGTGGTTTCTCCATGTGAAATTTCCTGTGGTTCACTATTAAACCAAGGTCTGTACCAATAATACCAACTTGGATATTGTACGTTTCGAACCACACGATATACAACTTTGGCATCTGTAATATTACTTCCTGCATAAGCCAAAGCTGTTCCTATTGCCAGCACAGAATCATTAACTTTAAAGGTTTCAGTTACAGGTTTAAAGTTGGTTTCAAACTTTGGTCGTTTGTATTCTTCAACTGAAAAATAAAAGTTTTGTTTAATAGCGTTTTTAGTTGAAGCGATTGTAATATAATGCCGACCATTTAAGCCTGAGCTAGGTAAGATAAATTCACCAGCAACCGAACCATAATCATTTGATTTAAGATCTAACTCATTTAGTTTTTCTCCATTGACATTATGTAGTGTTGCAGATACAGTTTCGCCAGAAAGCGGCTTCGATTTGCCTTTTTCACTTTCAAGCATAATAGCTTTAAAATAAACGGTTTGTCCTGGTCTGTATATGCTTCGATCTGTAAATAAAAATGAATTGTAGCTTACGACATCTTCGTTTTTATCATTTTGGTTATGAACATAATAGCCGCCAAAATTAGCAGTCTCATCATTCTTGGATAAGGCAATACTTAAATTGTAATAACGATCTGAAGATTTCTTTAATCGAATCTCACCATTCATATTTGAAGTAAGATTATTTGTGTAAGCTCCTTTATTGCGGTTTTTCTGAAATTTTAGTGTAGCAGCAACATTAGCTAGAGGTTTACCATTTGTTCTATTGATAATTTGATAAACGATTTCGTTTCCTGTTGACCTGTCAATAACAGCAAAATCAGTAACTTGAAGTGTTTGTGTGGCAAAATTATTGTCACTACTTGAGGTTTTAGCTAGAATAATAAAATGACCGTTCTCTAGTTTTGGAACAATAACTTCTGTAGAATGATTTTGATAATCACCTTCATTTTTTAATGTCGTGTTCCATTCTTTTGTTATCGTTTTCTTTTTAAGAAAATCCAATCTTTCATTCGGTCTGTAAAGTTTTTCAAAAGCTTCTTTTTGAGTTAGACTAACCTTATAAATTTTGAAATCTAAAGCTTCAATATTGGAATAGTTTACTAAAAACTTAGAATACGTATTTATAGGAATGCTAGTTTCGGTAGAAAGACCTAGATGACTTGATAGAATTTGAGATTTAAGCGTTTTTAATTTGTCTGAAGCTCTACTTCTTGGAAACTTGTCAATAACCTGACTACATAAGTCTAGAGCGTCTTTAAGTTCCCAACGCACATCTGGATTAGTATTTATGTTGTATTGTTGTCCTTGTTGTTGCCAAATCGATGCAATTTCAAAATCGTATAAACCAGAAACTTGATGAGAAGACCATTGATCACTAGATTTTTGCAATATGTTTAATAAAAGATCTTCTTTTTCGTCAAATGTAGCATGTTGAGCAACATATCTTAAACGGTCAATATCGACATCTACTAGAGCAGTTGGATCCTCATCATTTGAATGAAATTTAACTAAGTCTTGATAAATTTTAAGTGCTTGTAACTGTAATGATGATGAATCTTTAGAAGTTAAATTCACAACAGTAAATGCTTTTGTTGTTCCTAATAAATTTGGATTGTCGATCTCAAATTTATAAGCAGGTTTACTTATGCTATTCTCATTAGTTTTATAGAATTCGAGTGCGTTATGACTTAGTAAATCATAAAGTGTTGGACGAAATGTTTGTGATTTACTCTGGCTATGAATGATTTCCTTATAATCTGAAAGTTGTGTTTGCTGAAGTATGAGTCCGTTTTGTAAAGAACTTTCGAAATAGGTTTGTATCTCAGTAAATAACGTTTGTAAATCCCAAGTTCTGAAGTCATCATCTACTTTTTCAGAAGTCTTTGTACGATTATAAAATTGATGACGATGCTGTTGAAAGTATTGCCAGTACATGGTCGCTAGCATATTCTCAAGAATATTTTTAGTAGGAGCTTTGCTTTTAGATATTTCAGTTTTAAACTCTTCAACTATTTTTAGTTGTGCATCTTCTTCGAGAGTTAAAATATACTTGCTTTTATGAAGTAAGGCTTTAATTTGCTGAGGTGTATTATTTGAAGTCTTAGCAAGTTCTGAAATAGTTTCAACAACTTTTAGAGCTGATTTAGGTAAACCATCAGCTTCGTGCTTTGAGACGTCTTTCCATAATTTATTATAATCATCAGATTGAGCGGCAGAGAAGTTTGCGAAACATAGTATCATTAATATGTTGGTAATTAATTTCATAAATACAATTTTAATTATCGTGCAATTTAAACTCAAAAAGTCTACTAATAAATAACAAATGAGTCATTGAATCGTTTGATTGAGTGAAGTTATAAATTTTAAGTGTAAACACGTTATCTTTGCATTATCAAAATCAAAAATAATACCAAGATACTCAGGGCATTAAATTTGCTTAACTATTTATATGAAACAATTGCTAATTTTCCTTTTTGCAGTTCCTTTAATCGGTTTCGGTCAGGTATCTTCACTAGATAATGCAAAACAATTACTTCAAAAGAAAAAGTATATTCAAGCGCAAAAAACCTTACAAACGTTTCTAATTGAATCTCCTAATAATATTGAGGGAATCGAATTACTTGGCGATGCTTATAGTCAGCAAGAAAAATGGGATGATGCCATTGATGAATACGAAAAATTGGTTGAAAGGAAACCAAATGTTGCTAATTATCATTATAAATTTGGAGGAGCTTTAGGTATGAAAGCACTTAATGTGAGCAAAATTGTAGCACTCACTTTTATTGGAGATATAAAGTTAGCCTTTTTAAAAGCTGCTGAGTTAGATCCTAAACATATTGACACACGTTGGGCTTTAGTAGAATTATACATGCAATTACCTGGAATTATAGGAGGTAGTAAAAGTAAGTCGCTTAAATATGCCAAAGAATTAGAATCACTTTCTAAAGTGGATGGTTATCTCGCAAAAGGTTATATCTATGAATACGATGATGAACCAGAATTGGCCGAAGGATTTTATAAAAAGGCTATTAAAATTGGAGGTTCGTTAACCTGTTTTGAAAAGTTGACTAACTTATATGAATCTCAAGAGCAACCCAAAAAAGCCATTTCTAACATTGAAGACGCACAAACCAAGCATAACAGAAATGCTTTGCATTATCAAATTGGGAAGGTTGCAGCTGAATATAATGTAGAGCTCAATAAAGGCGAACAATGCTTGCAAACCTATATTAAAAATTATTCTGCAGCGGATGGCGTTCCGAAAGCTTGGGCTAATTATAGATTGGCGCAAATACATAAACATAAAGGCAATACTTCTGAAGCATTGAAATATATAGATTTAGCAATAGGGGACTTGCCAAAAATTGAAGTTTTTCAAGAAGAGAAAGCAGATATTCTAATACTTAAGCAATAGGTCTCTAAGAGTTAATTAACTTTATAATCTTAATAAGATGTCATTTTTATGGAGCTACAAACTAAACTTTCACTTAAGCCACAACCGCATAATCAAATTGATTATAATTCTAAAATTGGATTATTTGGCTCTTGCTTTTCTGAGCACATAGCCGAGAAGTTTAGTTATTATAAATTTCAAAAATTTGATAACCCCTTCGGTATTTTATTTCATCCTGTAGCTATTGAAAATTTAATAGTAAATGCCATTAACGAAAAGCAATATACTGAAGACGATATCTTTTTTCTTAACGAACAGTGGCATTGTTTTGAAGCGCACTCAAAGTTGAGTAGAACGTCTAAACAAGAATTACTAAATGCCTTAAATTCTCAAGTTAAAGCGACTAGTGCTTTTTTAAATGACGCTTCACATATTGTTATTACACTTGGTACAGCTTGGGCTTATAGATTGATTGAAACTGATAATTTTGTTGCGAACTGTCATAAAGTTCCGCAAAATAAGTTTTTAAAAGAATTGTTATCTGTTGATGCCATTGCAGAGTCTCTTGAAGCTATTCTAAGTTTAATAAAAAGTATCAACTCTAAAGTTTCAATTGTATTTACAGTATCTCCAGTGCGACATATTAAAGACGGATTTGTCGAAAACACACAAAGTAAGTCGCATTTGATTTCTGCTATTCATCAGATAGTAGAACCTAGAAAGCAATTGTATTATTTTCCCTCTTATGAAATCATGTTAGACGAACTTCGTGACTATCGTTTTTATAAAGAAGATATGTTACATCCAAATGCCTTAGCTATCCAATATATTTGGGAACGTTTTTATAAGGTATGGGTTTCAGTCAGCGCAAATCAAACTATGCAAGAAGTAGAGCATATTCAAAAAGGTTTAGAACATCGACCATTTAATCAAAAATCTGAAGCTCATCAATTATTTCTTCAAAAATTGAGCGACAAACAAGTGTGTCTGCAGTCTGAATTTAGTCATATTCAATTTTAAAGAAAACTTTCAAAATTATATATTTAGGCACTTTTCTAGTGAAGTGATTTAAGTTAACTCATTGATTATCATGTTATTTTTAGAAATATACGTCATATGACGTATTGTCTGCGTTTTTAATTTACAGCAAATTTGTGTTATTATTAACCTCAAAAAAAATCAACAATGAGACATTTTAAAAACTTCATGATTTTAGTCATGACATTAGCCGCAGTTACATTTACATCATGTTCAAGTGATGACGATAGCGGAGACGATCCAGGAACAGGTGGAGGCGGAGGAGCCGAATTTTTAACTGCCATAATTGATGGTGCAGATTTTGCAGCTTCACAAAGCCCAGCAGTAATTGTAGGAGCACAATCTACAAATGGTATTCTTGCCGTTCAAGGAGGTGATAATAATGGAAACACCATTAATTTTGCCATTCAAAATTATACTGGAGTTGGTACTTATGTTACTGGCGATGATATTAGTAACAGTAATTCAATTCAATATTTACAGATTAGTCCAGCTCCATCGACTTGGTTAAGTAGTGGAGTTACTTCCTTAGTTGGAGGGTTAAATCCGGGTACAATTGAGATTACTTCAGACGATGGAACAACAGTTGAAGGAACATTTTCTTTTGATGGTTACAATGGATCTGACATGACTACTAAAGTGGTAACACAAGGTAGTTTTAAGGCTGTTTTGGAATAATACTCTTTATTATGAAAAAGCTATTAATTCTATTTAAGAGTCTTATGGAAGTTGCATTCTTTATGAATGCAACTTCCATATTTGCTCAAAAAATCAGGAGCTTCAGATTATAATTATTAACTTGTAGCTAGGATTAATAAAATGACTATTACTGAAGGAGAAACGGTTGTAGTTGACACAAATGATGGACTAGTAAAAGTCAATAAATATAGAGGTACTGTAGTAAAAGAAATCATTTTAAAAGATAAAAGCTAGAATATCATTTAGATGAGTTTGGTGGCTATCATTATTATAAAACTAATGAAAAGACTATTTGTATATACAGCCTTAATAATTAAATCTAATGATTGAAATTATGATTGTGTGCGATTTTTGTACGATTACGCTTAATCTTTTTTAATTGCAACTTGTCGAAAAAAAGATACACCACTCTGAATATGTTATATATTAGTACTGCTATTAATCAATTTTTCAAAAAAGCGTCAGCTAATTTATTTGTCCTAAAAGGCATATCAATTCTGATGCTTTTTTTATGCCATAGAATGAAATTTAAATATGTATTATATGTACTCATTGCATTTTTCGCTTCCTTTTCATATTCGCAGAACTTAGATAGTTTGCTAATTGTAGCAAGAACCAAGAAAAATGATTCAGTAAAAATTAGAATGCTAAATAAAATAGCATTCAGCTACATATTTAATGATTCTGAAAAAGCTATTCAAGTTATTAAGGAAGGTAAACAGCTTGCAAAGGACAAAAAATTTGATTTTGGTATGGCAGAACTTACCAATACACATGGTATTTACATGGCTGTTAATGGTAAGTCCGATTCTGCAAACTATTATTATTCAAAAGCACTTAAATTAAGTAAAGCGAATGATTTTAAGTCCGTTGAAGCCATGTGTACTAACAATTTAGGCATGTTCAATTGGAACCTTGGAAAATTTGACGATGCCTTACGTTATTTCTTTGATGCTCTTAAATTAAATGATACCAATGGTAGTGAACGTGAAAGCCAAGTATATTTGAATAATATAGGACTTATCTACCAAGAAATGAGTCTCAGCGAAAAAGCCTTAGAATATCATAACAAGGCACTTGAAATCCGTAAAAAATATAATCTTGAAACCGATCAAGCAGCTTCATATAATAACATTGGAATAAATCTAAAGGATTTAGGTCGTGTCGATGAGGCTATTGAAACTTACAATAAAGGAATTATTGTTGCAGAGGATTCAAACAATCTTTTAGATTATTATAAGTTACTTGATAATCTGGCCAATGCTTATAATGAAAAAGATGATTTTGATTTGTCATTAAAAACCTATTTAAAGGTTTTAGACAAACCAGAAGGATATGAAGTAGATGAAAAAGGACTTGCAATTACTTATACTAATATGGTATCGCTTTATAATCAAATGAATAAGCCAAAAACTGGGTTGATTTATGCTAACAAAGGGTTTGATATCATATCTAAACATCCAGAATTAGAATCCAATTCGTCTGATCTTTATCTCCATGCTGCTGAAAGTAATTATATGTTGGGTAATAATGAAACAGCTCGTGAATTCACTAAAAAATTCGTTGCTTTAAATGCTTCTGTATTTTCTGATAAAAATGCCCAAGCGCTTGCGGATTTGGAGGTGAAATATGAAACTGAAAAAAAAGAAAGAGAAATTTTAGTACAACGAGCAGAATTGGCCGAACAAAAATTAACGATTCAACAGAAAAATTATCAGGTGTATGGACTATTAGGTTTAGCACTTATTTTAGGCTTAATTGGTTACTTGTTCTATAATCAGCAAAAATTAAAGAATAAGCAACTTCAAAAAGAAAATGAACTAAAAGATGCGCTCGTTAAAATAGAAACTCAGAATCGTTTACAAGAACAGCGTTTAAGAATTTCAAGAGATTTACATGATAATATTGGTGCACAACTCACCTTTATCATTTCTTCTATTGATAATTTAAAATATGGCTTTGATATAAAAGACGAAAATCTCACATCTAAACTTAATAAAATAAGTGAGTTTACTTCTGAAACCATTTATGAATTGAGAGATACAATTTGGGCAATGAATAAAAATGAAGTTACTATTGAAGATTTACAAGCACGGATTTCTAATTACATTGATAAAGCACACTTGTACGACGATAACATTACCTTTTCATTTGTGGTTCACCATAGTGTAAATCAACAAAAAACATTAACTTCAGTAGAAGGAATGAACATTCATCGAATCATACAAGAAGCGATACACAATAGTTTAAAACATGCTTCTGCCACTGAGATTAAAGTTATTATTGAACAACTAAAAGAGCAACTTAAAATCACTATTTCAGACAATGGAAAGGGATTTGAAATGCATACAGTTAGAAATGGAAATGGTATTGCAAATATGAACAAGCGTTCAAAAAATATTGGAGGTGAGCTTGCTTTTGTTTCAGAAACGAATAAAGGTTCTCAAGTTATTCTCAAGGTATAAATGCTTTCACTGAAAAGTTGTATCTTTTTTGCTATTAACTAACTAACCTATGAAATATTTCATTTTTGTGCTACTGTTTGTTTTAACACACTCAGTTGTATTTGCACAACAAGATCCAGTAAAACTGAATGATTCTGCAATGTCATTATATAAAAATGACCCTCAAAAAGCATTATTAGTTTTAGAAAAAGCAGTGCAAATCTCTGAAGAAAATAGAGATCACTTTCAAATCGCGAAATCAAAAAATAATTTAGGAATAGTTTATAGAGATTTAGGAGATTTTGAAAAAGCTGTGAAGTTATCTACAGAATCCTTAAGCACTAATGATTCTATATTAAAAGCATCAGCATATAATAATATCGGAGTTGTTAATAGAAATTTAGCTAAATATGACGACGCCTTAATAAACTATCTAAAAGCCTTAGACATCTATCGAGCCAAACAAATGAAAAGTGAAATGGCAACTACGTTCAATAGCATTGGATTAGTGTATAGTTATAATGATATTAATAATAAAGCAATTGAGTATCATCTAAAAGCAAAAGAAATTTTTGAAACTTTAGATAATAAAAAAGGAATCTCTGAAGTGTATAATAATATTGCCATTATTTATGCTAATGATGGAGATTTAGAAAAAGCACTTGATTACTTTAAATACTCATTACAGATTGAAACAACGCTTAATGATAAAAAGGGTATGGCAGAATCTGTTAATAATGTAGGAGCTGTATATTACTATTTGAGTGAAATTGATTCAGCGCTTGTCTATTTTAGAAAATCGTTAGCCATAGAAAAGTCAATAGGAGATATGGCAGGCATATCCGCAAGCTATAATAATTTAGCTAATGTGTTAATAGAAACAGGAAGACTTAAGGACACCAAAACCTATATTGATAGCGCAATGTATTTTGCTGAAAAATCTAAAATCGCTGTAGATATTGAATCAGCATTACATAATTATTCTCAATATTACGAAGCTAAGAATGACACAAAAACAGCACTTAATTACTTTAAAGAGTTGTCGGTTTTTAGAGATAGTCTCTTTAGTGTTGAAACCAATAAAAAAATTGCAGAGCTAGAAATTGAATATCAAACTGAAAGAAAAGAGAAAGAAATTTTATCTCAAAGAGCAGATATTGCTGAGCAGAAATTAGAGCTTAATGAAAAGAACACACAGCTTTTAGGCTTAGGAGTATTGGCTGTCATTTTGAGCCTATTAGGTTACCTTTTTTACAGTCAGCAACGTTTAAAAAACAGACAATTAAAAAAAGAGAATGAACTTAAAGATGCCTTGTTGAAAATTGAAACTCAAAATAGGCTTCAGGAACAGCGATTAAGAATCTCTAGAGATTTACATGATAATATAGGAGCGCAATTGACGTTTATTATTTCGTCATTAGATAATCTAAAATACGGATTTAAACTCCCTGAGAAACTGTCTGATAAACTAAAAAGTATAAGTGAGTTTACAACCACAACCATTTATGAATTGCGAGATACGATTTGGGCAATGAATAGGACTGATATTAGTTTAGAAGATTTGCAATCGCGTATATCTAATTTTATTGATAAAGCAGATTTAGCTGCAGAGCAAATTAAGTTTAAGTTTAATTCGAATATTTCAGATATCGAAACCTTTAAACTCACCTCTTTACAAGGAATGAATTTGTATCGAATCATTCAAGAAGCGATTAATAATGCTATTAAATATTCTGATGCGAAACATATTACGATAGATTTTAATTGCACAGAAAAACAGGTAAAAGTAAATATTACTGATGATGGAAAAGGCTTTGATTTAAACTCTACCCAAATGGGTAATGGTATTAATAACATGAAAAAACGAGCTCTTGAAATTAAAGGGGAAGTTGAAATCCTATCACAAGTAAATAAAGGAACTACAATTATAATTACGGTTTAAATATAAAAATACGACAAATAGCGTATAGCTAACAACGTATAATTTTGTAACTTTTTATTCTGAAAATCAAACCATATGAGTATTAAAATTGGCATAGTAGACGATAACACGTTTTTAATAAATACAGTAAAGGAAAAACTCTCTTTTTTTGAGGAGTTTACTATCAAATTCACGGCTATGAATGGTTCTGATTTACTCTCTCAAATTGAAGGAAATCACAATATAGATTTAATTTTAATGGATATTGAAATGCCTATACTTAATGGTATTGAAGCTACAGAAATTGTTAAACAGAAATATCCTCATATTAAAATTATAATGCTTACTGTATTCGATAATGATGAAAACATCTTTAATGCAATAAAAGCAGGCGCAGATGGCTATTTGTTGAAGGAAATTAATGCGAAGGATCTTCATGATGGAATTGTTGATACGTTAAATGGAGGAGCAGCTATGAATCCATCAATTGCTCTAAAAACATTGAAACTACTCAGAAACCCGATGAGTATAGAAAATGAAAGAGACAAGGAGGATATAAAATTGACAAAAAGAGAAACTGAAGTCCTTGAACATTTGAGTAAAGGTTTGAATTATGTTCAAATTGCTGACAATCTAATACTTTCAACAGGAACTGTTAGAAAGCATATAGAAAATATTTATCGAAAGTTACAGGTTCATAATAAACTAGAAGCTGTTCAAAAAGCCCGAAGAAATAACCTTATTTAACTCTTACGCTTTCAGGTACTAATTTGGTGTAATCACCATTATTCCTAATCACATCTCTCACAATTGAAGACGAAATGTACGACGTACTGGCTGCCGTTAATAAGAACACAGTTTCAATAGGAGCAAGATCTCTATTAGTGTGTGCAATAGCTTTTTCAAATTCAAAATCAGCAGGATTACGTAATCCTCTCAAAATAAATTCGACATTGTTTTTTAAACAAAAATCAACAGTTAGACCTTTGTAAGTGACCACAGATACTTTTGGCTCATCTTTAAAAGCATCCTCAATAAACTGCTGACGCTCCTCAAGAGAAAACATGTATTTTTTCTCAGCATTAATGCCAATTGCGACAATAACTTCATCAAAGAGTGTTACGCTGCGTTTAATAATATCGTAGTGACCTAGAGTTAACGGATCAAAAGATCCAGGGAAAATTGCTCGTTTCATATTGTTGCTTTTATAGCAGAACTAAAATCAAATATAATTATTAATTATTTGAGGGCTTCTTCAATAGCGTTTTCAAATAAGTCACTCATACTTATACCAGCTTCTGCAGCTTGTTGAGGTAAAATGCTTGCTTTTGTCAAACCTGGAACTGTATTCACTTCAATGAGGTGAGGTTCTCCATTTTTAAAAATGTATTCACTTCTACTAAAGCCTTTTAATTTTAATACTTCATATACCTTTTTTGCGATAGAGTTAACCTTTTCGGCTTGAACTTCATCTAAACGAGCAGGTGTGATTTCTTGAGATTGGCCTAAGTATTTTGCTTGGTAATCAAAGAAATCATTTTCAGAAACGATTTCAGTAATTGGTAATACTTTAACTTCACCTTTATAAGTGATCACACCAACGGAAACTTCATCACCATCTAAATAAGATTCAATAATGACTTCATCATCTTCTTTAAATGCTACATCTAATGCGTTTTGAAGTTCTTCTTTCTTGTAAACTTTTGTGATTCCGAAACTACTTCCAGCTTTATTCGCTTTTACAAAACAAGGTAAACCAACTTTTTTTACAATGGCATCTTCATTAATTGCATCTCCCAAATTAACAAAATAGGACTCGGCAGATTTTATTCCGTAGGCTTTTAAAGCACTTAAGCAATCGCGTTTATTAAACGTTAATGCAGCTTGATACATGCTACAACTCGTATGTGGAATATTTAATAATTCAAAATAGCCTTGCATAAAACCATCTTCACCAGGCGAACCATGTATAGCATTGAAAACGCAATCAAAATTAATTTTGGTATCGTTAATGCGAACAGAAAAGTCATTTTTATCTATTGTAAATTCTTCTTTTAAATCATTTACAAAAACCCATTTGTTCTTAAAAACATGAATACGATACGCATTGTATTTGTTTTTGTCAAGAGATTCGTAAACGATTTGTCCACTTTTAAGAGAGATTTCATACTCACTTGAATAGCCTCCCATGATGATGGCAATATTTTTTTTCATGCTTGCTGAACTTGCTTGTGCTGAATTTATTTCAGTATTTCAGTATCTGTTTTTTAAAAATTCAAAAACAATAAAACTTAAGAATTTTCAGTTAAGCTAAAATACCAAATAAACCATTAAGTAAACGCTTTCGTTTTTATATATTTGTCAACAGGTAAATTTTCTCATGAGTTTTATTCGATTTATAACTAGCAAAACATTTTTCAAACAATTAGCATTAGCAATTGTTGCATTAATTCTACTTGTTTTTTTAATGATGTGGTGGTTACGAAGCACAACTAATCATGGTGAGTTTATTCAAGTTCCCGATTTAAAAGGAAAAACGATTGAAACCGTTAAGATAGAACTCAACGATAATGATTTGGCAATGGAAATTCAAGATTCAGCCAATTTCAATCCTAAATACCCAAAGTATTCAGTTATAGAACAATATCCTGAAGCTGGAAGTCAGGTGAAAGAAAATAGAAAGATTTACTTAATATTAAATCCTTCTGGCTACAGAAAAGTAGCAGTGCCTAATATTGTGCGACGTACATTTCGTCAAGCGAAACCAACACTTGAAGCACTAGGTTTTGAGGTAGGTAAAGTGACGTATGCTGATGATATAGGGAAAAATGAAGTGCTTTCAATACAACATAAAGGCAAAAATATAAAAGCTGGCGAAATGTTACCATTAACATCTAAAATAGATGTTGTTTTAGGTAACGGAAACCGATGATCTTCAAACTAAGATGACAACTACAACACAACCAGCAAACGAGAATGATGATGAATTATATGAACATCATTCCTTTGTAGCCGATAAAGGACAAACACCTTTACGTATCGATAAATATTTGATGAATCGTATTGAAAATGCGACTCGTAATAAAATTCAGGCAGCTGCAAAAGATGGAAGTATTTATGTAAACGATACTCCAGTAAAATCTAACTATAAAGTAAAACCTTCAGATAAGATTCGAGTGCTTTTAGCGCATCCACCTTATGAAAATTTGTTGACTCCTGAAGATATTCCTTTAGATGTCGTTTATGAAGATGATCAACTCTTAGTAGTTAATAAACCTGCCGGAATGGTTGTCCATCCTGGTCATGGTAATTATTCAGGAACTCTTATAAATGCACTTATTTTTCATTTTGAAAATTTACCAAATAACAGTAGTGAGCGTCCTGGATTAGTACATCGAATCGATAAGGATACAACCGGATTATTAGTGGTTGCTAAAACTGAAGAGGCAATGACACATTTGTCTAAACAGTTTTTTAATAAAACTAGTGAACGTGAATATGTCGCAATAGTTTGGGGAAATATAGATGAAGAGGAAGGCACTATTGAAGGTCATATTGGTCGTCATCCTAAAAACCGATTACAAAACACCGTTTTTGTAGATGATGATGAAGACAAAGGAAAACCAGCAGTAACGCATTATAAAGTCATTGAACGTTTAGGTTATGTAACACTAGTTACTTGTAAATTAGAAACTGGCCGTACACATCAAATACGTGTACACATGAAGCATATTGGTCACACGCTTTTTAATGATGAACGTTATGGAGGAGAACGTATTTTAAAAGGAACAACTTTTACTAAATACAAACAGTTTGTTGATAATTGTTTTAAAATATTACCAAGACAAGCCTTACATGCAAAAACACTAGGGTTTGTGCATCCAGCAACTGGTGAACAAATGCAATTTAATTCTCCTATTCCTGACGATATGCAACAGTGTATTGAAAAATGGCGTCATTATAGTAAGCATCAGGATATGGATTAATTATACTTATTACACTATTGAAATTATAAAATACGTATGTTGAATTTTATAATCGGTAATTGTAACTTTGAATAAAGAAAAATATCTGAGTATGAAATTAGTATTGTCTCCAGCAAAATCATTAGACTACGATCGTAAATTACCAACAACAAAAACAACTGAAGCTTGCTTTTTAACTGAAGCTGAGCGCTTAAATAAGTTGCTTAAAAAGAAATCTGCTAAGAGTTTATCTAAACTGATGCACATTTCTGATAATTTGGGAAAACTAAATTATGAACGAAATCAAGAATGGAGTTTGCCTTTTACTAAAGATAATGCCAGACAAACCATTTATGCCTTTAATGGAGATGTTTATAGAGGTTTAGATGCGTATACAATAGATTCTAAGAAATTAGATCAACTTCAGGATACAGTTCGTGTTTTATCTGGATTATATGGTGTTTTAAAACCTCTAGATTTAATGCAGCCTTACCGATTAGAAATGGGAACTAAATTTCCTGTTGGCAAGAATAAAAACTTATATGCATTTTGGAGAAAAAAAGTTACAGAAGCTTTAAATAACGAATTAAAGGATGGCGAACTTTTCTTGAATTTAGCGAGTAACGAATATTTTAAAGCGGTTGATGTAAAAGCACTTAAAGTTCCAGTTATCAATATCAAGTTTCAAGAATTAAAAAATGGAAATTATAAAACCATTGCTATATTTTCAAAATTGGCTAGAGGATTAATGGCGCGTTATCTTATTGATACAAATGCTAAAACCTTAGATGATATTAAAGGTTTTGATTACGATAAATATAGATTTACAGAGAATTTATCTTCAGAGAATGAATTAGTGTTTACGAGATAAGTTCACTTTTTTATTCTTGAGAAGAGAACAATTCATAACATGTTTAAACACAAACATCCATACCAACCATTTATTAATGCAGACACAACTAAATTAATTGTTGGGACATTACCACCTCCACGTTTTTCTACTGGAGATTTGTTAGAAAAGGATGTTGACTTTTGCTACGGAAGTTATTATAATTCTCTTTGGTTGTTTATTGATAAAATTCATGACCTCGGACTGCGATTTGATAATTCTAAAGAAGCCATTAACGAGCGAAAGGACTTTCTTTTTAAACATAAAATCGGTGTTTGTGATATTGTAGAAAGTGCAGAACGAGAAAAAGTTGACGCTTCAGATTTAGGCATGAAAAATATAAAACTTAGAGATGTTATTGGTTATTTAAAAGCGTATCCAAGCATTGATACCTTATTATTTACTGGCGGAAACAGTAAAAACGGACCAGAATATTTTTTCAGAAGGCATATTAAAGATTACAATATCAAATTAGAAGTCTTGCTAAATGAAGTTCCAAGAATTCATCAATTTGTTATGCCAAATGAGCCAAATGAAATTCATTTAAAACGAACAATTAAAACGGTCTCGTTAACTTCAGGTTCTGGAGCTGCAAATATATCTATAAGCAGATTGCCACTGTACAAGCAATTAAAGGCTAGAAATCCAGATTTTAATACATTTGATTTTCGTGTGATGCAGTATCGTGAGTTTCTTTAAGTAGAAAAAATTGCTATTAGTTCTCCTTTTTATCATCTTTCATAAGAACACCAAGTCCTGCACCTATTGCAATGCCAACACCAAGCCATAAGCCTAAGTTGTTGGTTGCTACTCCTACAGCAGTACCAATACATATGCCTAATACAATTCCCATTGTCTGTTTACTACCTTTTTTCATAATTTATTTAATTTTCATTAACCATCTTTAAAATTAAGGATAGCTGACCAAAATGATAATAGCTATGTTCAATTAATCCTTCAATATTTCGTCTGTAAGAACCATATTTTTCGTCTACAAAAGTAGATTCTAAAAGGTCCTCAGACATAGATTCGATGTGTTTAGCAAATGTTTCTACATTTTTAAGAAGGTCACTTTTTAAAGTATCCCAATCGTCTTTTGATGTGATTTTAGGAGCATCAAAACTATACTTGTCTTTAATGTCGAGGGAACCTCCTTCAAAAACCTGCAAGACTCCAGCTACATAATAATTTATATGAAAGGTTAATATAGCAATGGTATTAAGTGATGAAATTTTTTGAGTTGCTTGTTGCCAATTCACATCAGATAGAAGTTCATGATAGTTGGTGTTTGCGATCCATGTGCCGTTTAAAAAAAGTTCTCTAAATCGTTGTGCTAATTGATTAGAAGGTTCCATAAATGTATACAGATATTATTGCTGACTTATTCTTTTATTAATAGTTAATATAAATAAAAAAAGCGCAAGTATTTCTACGTGCGCTTTTTTAGCTATTAATCATAGGGATTATAAAAGGTAATATCTTCTCTAAACTAGATGCAAATATATGATAGTCAGTGTTTAAAAAAATTGATGTATGATAAGAAATTTAGTTTTTAGATAAATCTTTTCTTATTCTGCTGAGACTTTCTGTTGTAATTCCCAAAAAGGAAGCAATGTGATAGTTTTTTATAGATTTCTCGATGTTAGGATAGGTCTTTATGAAATTGAGATAACGTTCCGTAGCTGTTTGTGATAAATTAGATAGAATTCTCTTTTGGAAGGCAGCAAACGCACGTTCTAGTTTTTTTCTGAAGAAGGTTTCAATTGATGGGATTTTCTTATAGAGTTGTTCTTTATCTTCACTTGAAATTCGATACATAATGGTATTCTGTATGACTTCTATAGTCATAATAGCATTTGTGTCTGAAAAAAAAGCCGTGTAATCACTTATCCACCAATCTTTAATTCCGAATTGAACAGTATGCTCTTTACCATGAGTATCTACATGATAGCTTCTTAAGCAACCTTCTAAAATATAATATTGAAAATAGGCTTTATCATTCGCTTTTAATATGGTGTCGCCTTTTTTGTATTTAACTTTATGAAATACAGATTCTATCATCTTAATCTGGTCTTCAGAAAAAGATAAATCCTTAAAAATCTCTTTGATTTTTGAGTTATCTGTACGCATTTTATATAATAGCTAATTACATATATAAGTTACGAAATTCCTTGGAGATTAATGCTTATAAGTCGTTATTCTCTTAATAAATTAGTTTATCGGTTAGTATAAACAAAAAAATCACCTTGAATGAACAAAGTGGTTTTTAAGAATTGTATTTTATTTTGCGTCGTATGGACAAGACTGAAAATAGGTTTGTAAATTAAATTTTCTATCAATAAAACGTTCAGTTAATATTTTAAATGATTGAATACGATCTAATCTAAAAGCTCGGTATTCATTTCGTAAATAACACCAGGCAATTAAAATCCATTTATTATTTGTAGAAAACAACGCATAAGGTTCTATCTTTCTAAAAGTCATAATTGGATCAGCAGCTTTTATATAGTTGATTTCAACATAATTGAAATGTGTTATTGCCAACTGTATTTCAGATAAGGCGTCGCTCGAAATGTTTTCATAATTAGTGTCAAAGACATAAATTTTACTGGCTAATAATTCACTCTTTTCTTGAACAGAAGTACGAAAAACAGATTTAATTTTGGTGAGTGCTTCATTAAAATCTGTGGCAAATGAAGAATCGTTGGTTTGATGCACAAGGAGTTGTGCTGTGATTAAAGCATTCGCTTGTTTTTCTGTGAATTGTACTGGTGAAATAGCATAGCCTTCCATAAGAGAATAGCCTTTGCCTTCTAAGGTAGTCACAGGAACTCCAGCTTCTTCAATTTTTCTAATATCTCTATAAATTGTTCTCACACTTACATCGAACTTTTTAGAAAGTTCGCTAGCTGTTACAAGTCGTTTTGCACGAAGTAAGGTCAATATAGATATTAAACGAGAAAGTTGAGACATAATCACAAAGATAGTGAACCGCAAGGCAATTCACTATCTGTTCATTTTTTGATTAATAACCTACATATAAGAATGTAGAGCTATACGATTTCCTTCTGTATCAATAAATTGAGCAATAAATCCAAATTCTCCAATATCAGTTTTAGGCATTACTATTTTACCACCAGATGGTTCAACTTTATTTAAAGATGTATTTAGGTTTTCACCACCATTTAAATAAATCGTTGCGCCATCTTTTGTTGGATTTTGACCTTCGGCTTCAACAATAGCGCCACCAACACCATTGTTGTCCTCGTCATAAGCAAACATGCCATATTTTGTATTTTGTTCTGGCATATGGTGGTCTTTAATTTCTGAATCCATTACGGTTTCATAAAATTGTTTTGCTCTTTTGTAATCTGTTACTGGAATTTCAAACCAGTTGACTGCATTTTTCATTTTTAATTGATTTATTAGTTAAACTTAGTGCAAAGATATTTGAGCTAGTGTCAGATTGTGTCAGAGGTCATTTTTAAATTTATTGCATAAAAAAAAACCACATTGAATGAACAAGGTGGTTTTAAAAATTAAGAGATTCTTAATCCTCTGCATTTAAAATTTCTTTTACAGCCAGTTTGTACTTTAGTGGATTAGTTGCTTTTTTTATCTTTTTGTAGGTTTTTTGTGGATTAGAAAAAGAGCGTGAAAAATATTCCCAAAATCCTAGCATTTTCATTTTTATTGGTGTTGGGCCAGATAAAGCTGCGTCGTATTGTTCGTATATTTCGTTATGAAATTCTTCAAATAACTCCCATCGATTTTTAGGATATTCAGTAGTGTCGTTTTTTATCATACTTGGTAAAAAAGGATCAGCAATTAAACCACGACCAATCATAAAGTGATCAATACTTGGAAAACGCTCTTGCATTTTTTTAAATTGTGCTAAAGTAGTTATGTCTCCATTGTAATACAGCTTATGTTTGGCAACATCTATACATTTTTGAAAGGCTTCTAAATCTACGCCACCTTTATATAATTGCTTACCAATACGTGCATGAATAGCAATATTTTTAAGTGGATATTTATCTAAAACAGGAAAGGTGTGCAATATTTCTTCGCTGTTTTCATAACCCATTCTCATTTTCATAGAGACTAAAATATCAGTTTCATTGTGGGCACGATGTAAAATATCGTTTATCTTATTTGGGTCACAAATTAAGCCAGATCCCATTCCACGATTTGTAACCATTGGGTATGGACAACCTAAATTCCAGTTGAGTTCTTTATATCCAAATTGTTGCACGTATTTGGCGACAAATAAAAACTCTTCTGCATCATTTGTTATGACTTGCGGTATGACTTCTAAAGTGGTATTGTGTTCAGGTAATAAATCGCGTTCATAGGAGGATTTTACTTTTAATTTTCCATTTAAACGAATGTATGGTGCATAAAAAGTATCGATACCACCAAAATATTTGTTTTGTGCATTGCGGAAACGAAAATCGGTAAATCCCTGTAAAGGTGACGATAAAAGTGTAAAACTCATAGTGTATGCTTGCAACAAATATAAGCGAATTGTTAAGGGTATTTAGGAATAAAAAAACCACCTTGAATGAACAAAGTGGTTTTTGGGTTATTATTGAAGTTATATGAATAGAAGCTGAGTACTATCTCCTTCTGCTCGTGAATAGAAATCACCTACTGTTAAGACTCCATCTAAATCATCAATTAAATTTTTTTCATTTAAATGGAACATATCCATTGCCAATTTACATGCCCAAAGTTTTGTGCCAGAAGCTGATAAAATTTCTAAGAACTCGCCTACAGGTGGTATATCAAGTTTTTCCATCTCTGATTTCATCATTTTAGTGGCGAAAGCTTCCATGCCTGGCAAACCACCAAGCATTGTAGGAATATGCATTCCTGGATTTCCAACTGTTGCTACATGTAAATTCTCTAATTTCTTTTTGGTGATTGCCTCTAGACCGAAAAACGTAAAGAATATTTCAGATTCAATACCTTCCATTCTAGCTCCATTAGCCAATATAAAACAAGCGTAGACATTGTCTATGGTCGCTTTGGAAAGAATAAGCATCATTTTTTTTATCGGCTTTTTGTCCTCCGTTTTGTCAGTTACAGGGTTTGTTATAGTATTTTCCATTTTTAATAGTATTTATTGATTAGTGAAAACCTTAGTTATATGCAACTAACAGGTTTTGGTATACCAGCTATTCTGCTCGATATTTTTAAAGGTCCTT
>OJDV01000196.1_pt1 | contig 23704 bp, 12 predicted proteins | sample 1592911 | NCBI WGS metagenome assembly OJDV01 (sample SAMN05416860, study PRJEB24817) | seawater metagenome | isolation source: Sea water | place: Canada:Atlantic | collected 2013-11 | reverse complement strand
GTCTCGTGGGCTCGGAGATGTGTATAAGAGACAGGTAAAATGGAGTGCTGCTTTTTACCAAAAGTTCCAAAAACTAAATCTGAATTGGTCTCCTTCAAACAGCTTATCAATTTCTCAATTTCAAACGGATCATGTTGTAAATCATCATCGATAGTTGCTATTAGTGGCGCATCACAATAACTTAATCCAATTGCAGTAGCAGTATGCTGCCCGTAATTTTTAGACAGTCGCACAAAGCGATGCGGAAAATCTGTTGTTGTCTGAATTAAAATTCTTTTGCTGCTTTCAATATCCCCATCTTCAACAAAAATTACATTAAAATTAAAATCTATGGAATTATTCCATTCATTCAATCGTCCAATCAGCTTAGGAAGTATTTCCTTCGAATTGTAAAGTGGAATAACTATATCTAAATCAACCATTTTTTCAATTAGATTTAAATAAATTTAGTCTTCGCTATTTTTATTCCTTCAATTTTCACCAAGGCAGAAGCAACTGAAAAGCCAACTCCAAAACCTGAAAATAGAACCCATCCTGTTTTTTTATCCTGCCAATTTAAGCTAAAAGTTAACGGTATACTTGCCGAAGCAGTATTTCCATAATCATGTAGTGTATTTGGCACTTCCCCCTCTTTTGCGCCAATAACTTTCATTATTGCCTTATTAATTAAAAGATTAGCTTGGTGTAAAACATACATTTTAGGTTTATTCTTCTCTACAGAATACTTGTCAAGCAGCGTCTTTATATTATTGGGAACATATTTTACTGCGTAATTAAAAACATCAATACCGTCCATTCGCATCCAATTGCCTGTTTCATTTTTTTCTAGCGAAATGGCTTTTTGGCCTTTTCCAAAAGTCTCTAAATTAAAATAGCTTTCAGATGTCCCATCAAATTCAATTCCAATAGCTGAAACTGCATCAGAAAATATAGGCTTTACAGCCATGTCATTTTTTTCCGTTAAACTACTTGAAATATCACCACAACATAAGATTGCTCTTTTCTCTTTCTGATCTAGTGAGGACAACAATTGGCTTGCGGTGTGTAATCCATAAACAAAGCCCGAACAACCTGAATTAATATCATATGCCAAAGCAGTTGTAGAAAAATCCATTTCCCCATGAATTTGACAAGCTAAAGACGGAATTGGAGATTGAGTAGTTTGGGTAACAATTAACAAAACGTCAATTGATTTCTTATTCCAATCAAGGGTCTCTAAAAGTTCATCAATAGCGTTTTTAAATAATCCTTTAACAGATAGACTCTTGTCTTTTACAACATGTCTAAATCGGATACCAGTATGCTTTATTAGCTCTTCTTTTTGGCTCAAATCCAGATTAGAGATCTGTAAATTGTCCTCCTTATTTGAAGGTAATACAGAGGCCATTCCTCTTATTTTAACACCATTTATTTTAGAGAGTGCCATTAGTTTGAAGTTTGAATCATAGCAAATAAATCACCTAGTGTTTTTGATTGTGAAAGGTCAGTTGAAGAAATTAATACTCCATATACATCATTAATCGCAGAAATGAATATCAATGCATTCAGGGAACTCCAGTTTGGCAAACTTCTATATTCAGTTTGTAAACTCAAAACACTCTGCTCAACTTGAAATTCTCCAGATGTAAAACTTAAAAAGTCCAATTCATTCAACTCGCCTGCTAATTTCATCATTATCGATTTCCAGTATATTTTTATTAATTGTATACAAAGTCCAAACTTAGAAAAATAAGTAGTTGCCTTCTCAAAGTAATTGTGCAATTCACAACATATTTGTGCACCTCATGTCTTTTTTTGTAAAAAAAACTAATTTAAAATCAAAAATTTCGATTATTCGTTATATTTGGGCGCTTAACATTTGTTAAGAACCCACGTATCTCATTTTTATTATGAATAAATCATTGTATTCCCTACTGTTGCTAATTTTTGCTTTTGGAATTTTAGAAAGCCAAGCTCAAATGTCACCAAACGATGTTATCGTTACTGTCAACTACACTATTGGAAAATTAAAAGTTGAATGGCCCGACCGTTCAGGGTCGTCGGTTTGTGGAAAATATGCTGTCAATGAAAAAATTACCTATCAAGTTGCCGGAGGAGCTGAAACAACTATATTTGATAATTCGACAGGTGGTTCTTCATCTGCTAATTTTGCAGAATTTACGACTTTACCCGCTGTGTTCTTTGAGAAGCTTGTTAGCGTTAAACTAACAGGTAGTTATGGAAACGCTAACGGAGGTTGCGCAGCTCCGTTGATCCCAGTTAACATTATAAAACAAGTAAATACTAGACTTGAGAACCCGCAGTCTTTGACTGCCACTACAGATGCATCTTGCGCTGATGTTAGCTTAAGCTGGAATGCCCCCTCAATTGTTGCAGGAGCTTCATTATTAAGATTTGATATTTCACGAAGAAATGCCAATACCACGGGAGCGTTTACGACCGTAAATGCTAATGTTTCTGGAAGTTCCACTACCTATAGTGATGGTGGTGCCCCTGCTGGGATTGAACAAGAATATAAAATCAAAACAAAAATGCTCTACTCGAACAGTAGAACAGCACTAACAAATGGAGCTAGCATAAATGGCCGTAAAATAGGAATTGCAGGAACGCCCACTGGTATATTCATCGACCAAGCGAATTGCAATGGTGATTTAGACGTTAACTGGAACTGGTCAAACTCTAATAATCCAAGTAATTTTGAGGTAGCTCGAAACGCAACTAGTGCTACTGCAACAGCCGGTTGGACAACCACAGTGCTTTCAGGAGCGGATAGAGCCTATAGAGACAATACTGCAACATCAGGGTCTACTTACCATTACAAAGTGCGAGCCACGGCTGCCTGCCCCAACAACCCAACAAGTCCTTTAGCATCTGCCTATACAACAGTTGCAAGTAGAACGGGTTTAGGTATTCCATTAGCAACAGCTATTAGCTCAATATCCGTTAATACTTCAGCTCGAGAAGTTACGCTTACATGGGTAGATAACTCTGCTATGGAGGAAGGATTTAAAGTGGTCAGAACAGGGCCAAGCGGGCAAGTAGAATTTGATGTTTCAGAAAATTCTACTTCCTATTTAGATAACTCGGCAAATATTTGTGAGAATTTAACTTACAAAGTTAAGGTGTACAATAGCTGTAGAAGCACAGGAGTGATTTCAAGCAATAGCAAAGTCGCCTATATCCCAGCAGATATTACTGATGTTTTTAATAATTCGCAGGTAACGGCTGACGCTTCTGATGGTGAATTTGGTGATCGAATTGAGGTAAAGTGGAAGACTCCAACAAGACAAGTAGATGATTGGTTTATTTCTCGCATAAACCCTTTAATACCAGACACCACTTTTGTAGCAACGGTTGAAGGTAAGTCTAGATTTTACGCTGACCAAAGTTCAAATGCGAATACGCTATATGAATATTTAATTAAAGGAGTAACTGATTGTGCCGGTAATACTTTAACCTCAGACAGCACAAAAGATATTGGCTTTAGACTTGCTTTTGGAACAGCCAACGGACAAGTTACTTACGATGGCGGAACAGCGGTTGAAGCTGTAAAGGTAACTGCAGAGGCAGCGTCAGGAGCAAGTGGAAACTCAGGAGGGTTTAATGGAACGTCAAATTATGCTAACGCTCAAAACCCAGTAGATTTGCAAACTGACTCGATGACCATTTCAAGTTTTATTCGACCAGAAGATTTAACCGGTAAAAAAGTAATCGCTTCTAAAAGAACGGGAACAACAGGGTGGGAATTTTTCTTAGACGGTTCGAATTTAAAGTTAACTACAGGTTCTAAAACAATTAGTGGAACATCTCCGTTTATTGTTGACAGCACTTGGTTTTCAGTTGCCGCGACAGTTTCTGGCGATTCTGTTAAACTATATGTAAATGGCAAACTAGTTAATTTTGAAGCATCAACTCAGAAATCTACCAATACTACAACAGACTTGTTTATAGGTAAACTTGGAACTGGAAACTTTTTTAAGGGCCAAATTGATGAAGTGCGCTTTTACAATAGAGCATTAACAAATCAAGAAATTCTTCGTTCGTTTGATGTTTATATCAACCCTTCTCAAAAAGGATTGGTAGGCTATTGGAGATTTGACGAAGGGTTTGGTTCAAATGCTTACGATTATTCCAAAACTTTATTGACTCCAAATAAAAACCATGCAACATTGGTGGGAGTTACTTTTAATTCTAACAAACCATCTGCAAATAAATTAAGCGCTGGGGCATATACCGATAAAAGAGGTAGTTATTTTATCCCTTTTATTCCTTATTTGGGTAATGGTGACAATTTCATTATTACACCTGCATTTGGCACACATACGTTTACTCCAGCCACGACCACACTATTTATAGGAGGAAACACACCGAACTTTAACAATGTTAATTTTATTGATAACTCTTCTTTTAAAGTCACAGGATCGGTTAAATTTCAAAACTCTACCTGTTTTGTAAAAGATATTTTTATTCTTGTAGATGGAGAGGTAGTAATTCAAAATGGATTGCCTGTTCAAACAAATGATAGCGGACTATTTTCATTACAAGTTCCAATCGGTCCACATGTCATAACTACCAATGCGCAAAGTCATGTATTCTCAAAAGGTCGTTTCCCAGTTACAGGAAATCATAATTTTCAACAAAATGAAGTATTAGGCTCATTTATCGATAGCACTTTATTAAAAGTTATAGGAAGAGTTGCCGGAGGTGGAATTCAAGCTGCATTGCCTAGTGGCTTAGGAAGAGGAAAGAATAATATCGGCCAAGCAGCGATAAGATTTAAATCTCAATCACTCGGTGGTTGCATGGATACCACTATAACTACAAATTCATCAACAGGAGAATATGAGATTAACCTGCCGCCAATGAAGTTTGAAATTCCCGACTTTCGAATTGTTCCAACAAATGTGAGATTTGAAACCAATACTTTATTAGACCTTTCCTTAACTCCTCCATTGCGAACTGAAACCGATACTTTGTTTCAAGATTCAGTTGGAGTTAAGAAGATTGTTAGAGTTGACTCTTCAAAATATAACACTATTCGTAATTTTATTAAATATGAAGCACCGATAATAAATGTTGTAGGTGAAAACTTTGACAACAATTATGGCTCCGATAGTATTCGAGTGAAACTAGGCGGCGTAAACTCGGTAATCCCAACTGATACCTTAGGTCTGCAATTTCCAATTTTTGAGGAAAACCAACAATATACTTGGCAACTACAAGCCTATGAAGTGTATACAAACAAAGATGTAGATAATACGGACCCTTTAACTTGGGTCTATGACAGTGTGCCTTTAACTAACGGGAAATTTCTTATTACAAATAATCTGGCCACTGAACTTGCTGCAGAATTTACCATTAGACCTCAAGATAAATTTAGTGGAACTCAGGAATATAAATTTGTTGCCGGACAAGCCAATACTGCTCAAGATGCTACCACGCCTGCTTATAGTTTTTCTAAGACGTTTCAATTAGACTTAGTAACCCCCACTGCTACTGTTTCTTGGCTACCAAATTCTGCCGATCCCCTCCCTCAAGATTTTTTTAGAGGAGTTATATTTGGGGGAAAAGCACTCGGGAACTCCTTTGCAACCACAGGTCCTCAAGTTGTAACAATGGTTTTAAGAGATCCTCCAGGATCAAATAGTTTTTCTTCATGGGAGAAAGATGTTACCCGCACTTCGGTTAGTACTTTTGAAAACTCAGGAGGAATAGGAGTCAGCTTAGGTGCTGAAATAAAGTTAGGAACTAAATTTTCTGTAGGTCTAGGGTATACTACTGAAGTAGAGGTTGCGGCTTCAGCAAAAGCAAGTACAAGTATTGAAGCAAGCGTTACTAGTTCTAACGAATTAGTGGAATCTGTTACTCGGTCTGTTGCTTTAAATACGAGTGCAGATCCTGATTTTGTTGGAGCAGGGGCCGATGTATTCTTTGGCCGTTCTTTAAACATGGCTTTTGGATTATCTCAAGTGGTTACTTTAATAGATACTTCTGAATGTCTAAATGGAAACAGCGTTTGCTTCGGAAGTGTTTTATCCTATGGAGGTAAAGGCTTCAAAATTGGTTCCACTAAGACCATGTTTACTGTGCCAGGAGGATCTGGTACAGAGTTCATTTTTACACAGGCGAGCATCGAAGAGTCTACAATTCCAAAATTGGTTGCTCTTAGAAATCAACTTTTAGCCTCAAATAGGTATATAAACGTATTACCTGCAGGTGATCCGAATTACGGAAAAAGTAATGATCATCCTGACTTTGTTGGTATTGGTGTTGGTCCAACACCTGAGTACGAAAAAAACACCACTGCAGATTCTATGGGAGTTAGTTACCGTTACCTTGGTTACCGCACAGTTGATTCAACTATAACCGATACTCTTTTCGGAGATACGGCTCCAACAACGAAAAGAATACGATTAACTTTAGGAACTGATAGCGTATGGTGGTACAATCAACAAATTAAATTATGGGAGGATGCCATCGCTAGAAATGAAAGAGAAAAAGTACTTTCTACTGCTTCTTCTTCTAACTTTGAAGAGAACTTAACAGTCACGGCAGGAGCAGCCGTAAGTAAGACTACATCGAGTTCGCGCGAAGAATCTGAATCGTTAGCAATTAACTATAGCATCAATGCTGAACTCGCCATAAGCGTAGGATTTGAAATTGCAGGAAATGGGGCAACAGTTGAAATGGGTATGAATATGAACTATTCAAATACAACATCAACTAATACAACTAAGTCGACTACCACCACATTTAGTTACACCATGGACGACCCTGAGGGCGGTGATGAATTCACCGTTGACGTATTCAACTCGAAAGATGGATACGGTCCAATATTTAAAACGCTTGGTGGCAGTACTTCTTGTCCTTATCAAGGTGAAGCAAGAACAAAATACTATCGTCCAGGAACTGTAATTGATTTAGCTACAATCCAATTAGAGCAGCCAAGAATTACTGCAAGTCCAAGTACTCTGTTTAATGTCCCTGCCCAGTCCGCGGGAGTATTTACAATTAATTTAATTAACGACGGTTTAGCAGATCAAGTATATGGCTTGAAAGTATTAGAGAGTACGAACCCAAATGGTGCTAAAATTAAGATTGATGGTATCAATCCAAACAGATCGTTTCCTGTGCCTGCAGGGACTTCTATCTCAAAACAGCTCGAAATTGAAAAAGGCCCTAATCACATTAGATATGATAGTATCGCTTTAGTTTTCCATTCTGAATGTCAATATTCTTTCGGAACTGCAAACGCAGATGATATTGCAGATACGGTATATATTTCAGTTCAATTCTTACCTTCTTGTACTGAAGTTAATATCTCAGATCCAGGAGATCAATTTGTATTAAACAATAGTTTCAATAATACCTTGCCAATTATACTTTCTGGTTACGATATAAATTATGGAGGCTTAGAAAAAATTGGCATTCAATATAAGCCTTCAGCGCAATCTTCATGGATTCCGTTGTCTGAAGAATGGTTTGCAGATACAGTTAACATTAAAACTAGGTATCCAAATCATCCTTCAGCAAATTTAATTCCAAGGAATCAATCTTTTATTGCTTATGATTTTGACATGGCTCAATTAATTGACCAAAACTATCAATTGCGAACAGTTGCAACTTGTAAAATTCCTGGGAATCCTGATAAAGATGATTTTTCAACCGTGATTGGAGGAATTGCTGATCGGGTTAATCCTCACCCCTTTGGAACACCAACCCCAGCCGATGGAGTTCTAGATCCAAATGATGACATTACTATTCAGTTTAATGAACCTATTGAAGCAGGATCTATGACTATTGAAAACTTTCAATTATCCGGAGTTGTTAATGGACAAGAAGTAAGACATGATAAAACGGTTTCTTTTGATGGTGCCACGGGATACCTTCAAATAGCAAATGGTTTTGATTTTGCTGCTGGAAGCTTCACTGTTGAGTTTTGGGCAAAAAGAGACCTTTTGGGAACGAAACAAGTTATGGTCTCACAAGGAAACACTCCAAACAACTTATTCGCAATTGGTTTTAACTCTACAAACAATATTGAAGTTACGGTTGGAAACCAGACATACAGTTCTGTTTTTAGCATTTTAGACGATAGCACTTGGCAACATTATTCTATTATTTATGATAAGCCAAATCTGAATTTGGAGATAGTCGCCAGGTCCAGTTCCGCTGCACAGTCCAGTACCAATGGTAACTTTTTCTCTTCATTCACAAGTGGAGGTAAAACATACTTTGGTAAAAACTCACAAACGAATTCTGATTTCTTTAACGGAAGTGCCCATCAAATTAGAATTTGGAACAGAGCACTCACCAATTCAGTAATATCAAGTAGATTGAATATTAACCTTAATGGCAGAGAACCGGGATTAGTAGGTTATTGGCCAATGGAAGAAGGAAGAGGAGCTCTTGCTGAAGACAAAGCGAGAGGAAGGAATGCAGAAGTTAATGCACAATGGGAGTTAAGTCCAAAAAGTAGCAGCGCTTCATTTGATGGAACAACCAACGCCTATGCTGTGTTAGACAGCGCTGGAACAGTTGCAACTTCTCACGAAATGGACCTCACTATAGAATTCTGGTTCAAAACTTCAGGTGGGTCTTCTATTCCAATGACCTTCCTTTCAAACGGAGGAGGTAGATTTACTCCTAATGATTTAAACAGAAATGGCTGGAATATTGAATTGGCAACAGACAATACCATCCATGTTAAAAATGACAGTACAGATTTCACGGCCGTAAGTACAAATTATGCCGATAATAATTGGCATCACTTTGCATTAGTGGTTAACAGAGCAGCAAACGCTACAGCCTACATTGACGGACTTCAGCAAAACACATTGAGTGCTGACAACTTTTACGGTTTTGGTGCTCCTCAACTTGCTGTTGGTGCCAGGTATACTTATAATGGAGTATCAGAAGCTTTTGATCAATACTTCTCTGGTTCGATGGATGAAATTAGAATTTGGAATTCGGCCCGATTAAAAGATAATCTAGACCTTGACATGTTTAACCGATTAAAAGGAGATGAATTCGGTTTAATGGTTTATTATCCATTCGAAAACTATCAAGTTGATGGATTTGGCGTACCGAGCCTTACCCCAAATTTCATGGATGGATCACTTAGTTTATTAGACTTAGTGGCAAAGAATGGAGCGGTTGTTACTTCAGCTCAATCGCCTGCTATTGCATTACAAAGGCCTGTTAAGAATATAAACTTTACTTGGAGTGTAAACAATGACAAGATTGTTATTAATACTAATGAAGCTCCTGCTAATATTGAAAATGTAACACTTAATATTTCGGTAAGAAACATTAAAGATTTGCATGGTAATAAAATGCAATCACCAAAAACATGGATCGCATACATCAACAAAAATCAGGTAAAATGGCAAGATGTAGAGAAAAATTTAAATAAGGAGTTTAACGATACATTAACATTTACAAGTAGAGTGGTAAATAGCGGAGGAGAACTTAAAACCTTTACTATTAGCAACATTCCAGCTTGGTTAACCGTTTCTCCTTCAAGCGGAGCAATTTCCCCTCAAAGTGCACAAGCAATTAGCTTTACAGTAAACCCTGCATTAAATATTGGAACGTACAATGAGGACCTTTTACTCTCAACTGATTTTGGATACAATGAGAAATTATCGGTAAAACTGAAAGTTAGAAAAACGGCTCCGAGTTTTGCCTTTGACAACAGCCTTTACGCCAAGAGCATGAATGTTATTGGTCAAATTGCTATTAATGGAAATATTAGTGTTAACGACGAAGACATTTTAGTTGCTTATATCAACAATGAGATCAGAGGAAAGACCAATCTTCAATATGTTCCAAGTTTAGACAAGTACATTGGTTTCTTAGATGTGTATAGTAACAATGCAGATTCTGTTTATTTCAAAGTTTGGAATGCTTCAGAAGGAGAGTTACATGAAAATGTGACACCTAATCTGTATTTCGTAGAGAATTCATTAACAGGAAGCATACTAAGCCCACAAGTTTTTGATGCGGTAAATAACCTAGCAAAACCTATTGTTCTTAACGCTGGTTGGAATTGGGTTTCTTTCCCATTAACTGACAACAAAATGTCTAGCCTATATTCATTCTTTCAAGGGATGAACTTTAGCACAGGAGATGTTGTGAAAACAATTGGGAATAATTCTTTTGCTCAGTTTGGCGGCCCTTATTTAGGATGGTCAGGAGGATTAACAAGAAATGGCTTAAATAATGATCAGTCTTACTTGATTTACATTACAAACAAGGATACATTAGAATACAAAGGTTTAGCTATTGACCCTGATACGTTGCCGATAAGCGTCGTTCAAGGTTGGAATAGAATTGGATTTGTTTCTACTAAAAACATTGAGATTAATTCTGCATTAGCAAACTTCAATGCCTCAGATGGAGACTTAATTAAGTCTCAACAAGCTTTTGCCGTATATTTATCTACCCTAGGTTGGATTGGAAGTTTAACAACGATGGAACCAACTGAAGGGTATTTACTTCAATCTGCTGACAGCTCAACCTTTGTTTATCCAAGAAGAGGTTTATTAAGACTTAAAGAAACACCAGTTCAACAAAAACTTGAGAATGTTTTACCTCGCCTATATGCACTTAATCCAAATCTATTTGAGGCAAGTACCAATGCAATTGTTAAAATTAACACTTGCGAGGAATTGTTAAAAAACAAAGATTGGGCCTTAGCGGCATTTAAGAATGACGACTTAAGAGGATGGGTTAACTCTACTAAATTTATTAATGATGCGTTGGGTCATGAATTTTTTATCACCATATTTGGTAATGGAAATGAAACATATAATTTCAGAATGATTAACCAAACAACTGGGGAACAAATGGTTGTTGATGCAAAACTTGACTTTGAAAAAAATAAAGTTCAAGGAGAAGTGAACAAACCTTTACGATTTGATTTATTTACTGACATAGATTGCGACCAATTTAAGGTACAATTAACAATAGAAGATGAAAACGAGCAATACAGCTATCCAAATCCATTCTCTGGTTTTGTAACGATAGTTGCTCCAAAAACTATCTCTGAAAATGGACAAGTTGAAATAATCGACAAAAGCGGAAGAGTTGTTTTCAGCAGAAATGTTAATGATTCCCGAAAATGGCACCTGAATGGAGCTGAACTGTACTTCTTAGCAAATGGAGTATATACTTTGAAGTTCACAGATGGAGAAACAGTGATTACAGAAAAATTAGTTAGGATTAAATAATACTATAACAACAATAATATACACCCAATTACACAACTAGAATTACTATAAATATGAAAGTTATTAAATCATTTGCATTCGCCTGTTTACTACTTGTTTCAGGTTTTATACATGCACAAGCTCCCAGTTGGTCAATTAACCCCAATCAATTTCAGTACAGCATGACTGTAACTGCTATTTTAGATTTAAATTGCTCAGAGTTACAAAGTCCTTCTAATCAATTAGGCGCATTTGTAGGGGATTCACTTCGTGGAACTGCTTATACTTCTACTGTTATTGGTTCTCGATATGAAGCGAGTATGACTGTTTATAGTGATGTAGTAAATGGCGAGCAAATTAGTTTTAGATTTTACGATCAAGCTACTGATTCTATTTATAATAGTATTGATACTATTGCGTTTCAAGACAATGCTATTTTTGGTAGTCCTGTAAGTCCTTGGGATATTCGAACTAACGTTCAACCAAGTTTAATCGCAATAACTTCAGACACATTGCTAGAAAACCAGGTAACTGCAACTGTCGTTGGAACACTTTCTACTACAGATCCTGATGCTGGACAATCGCATACGTACAGTTTAGTTAGCGGAACAGGAAGCACTCATAACGGTTTATTTAGCATTTCAGGAGCTGACTTAGTTGCAAATTTTACAGCTGATTTTGAGAACAATTCCAGCTATGCAATTCGGTTAAGAACAACTGATAATTTTGGTTGCAGCTATGATTCGCCTTTCACTATCTCTGTGAAAGATGTAAACGATGCTCCAACGGCGTTAAGTTTATCTAACAATCAAATTGATGAAAACCAATCGACAAATTTCACTGTAGGGAATCTAACTACTTCTGATACTGATGCAAACGAAGCATTCAGCTATTCGTTTGTAGCAGGAGCAGGAAGTGCTGACAATGGGGCATTCAACTTAAACGGTGCTGCACTTAGAGCAAATACTGCTCTCAATTTTGAAACTAAATCGACTTATAGTATCAGATTGCAGGTTGCCGATAAGGCCAATAACTTATTTGTAGACACATTTAAAATCACGGTTAACGATATCAACGATTTTCCAACAAACGTTTTAGTAACTGCAGATTCTGTTTTAGAAAATATGGCAAAGAACACGGTTGTTGCAACTCTTTCAACTACAGATGAAGATGCAAGTCAAACCTTTGCTTACAGTTTTGATAACGTAGCAGGAAATGACAATGGTGATTTTAACATTGTAGGAAATCAATTAAGAACAAAAGAAGTTTTCGATTTTGAAGTAACCAACATATATTTCATTTACGTTCAGACAAATGATTTAAATGGAGGAACCTATACCAAGCAATTGACCATTCGAGTCATTGATGCCAATGATGCTCCTACTGACGTACAACTATCAAACAGCAGCGTAGATGAGAATATGCCAATTGGAACTTTTGTGGCAGAAATGATTACGACAGACCAAGATGTGAATGCTTCTTTTACCTATTCGTTGGTAAATGGAATTGGCGCTGCAGATAATGGAAACTTTAGTATTACCAACGATTCGATATTTACAACGCAAGTTCTTGACTTGAATAGCCAAGCATCGCATGCCATTAGGATAGAAACAAACGATGGCAACTCTGGTACGTTTTCAAAGGCATTCACCATTTTTGTGAAAGACATTAACAATGTTCCAACTGATATGGTGCTTTCTAACAACATTGTTTCGGAAAATACCCCTATTGGAACTGAAGTTGGTTTTCTTACCACAACAGATGCCGATGCAGGAGATAATCACACGTATAGTTTAGTTGCGGGAATTGGCGATACAAACAACATGTCTTTCTCTATTTCTGCTAATAAAATTCTGACCAACACTGCTTTTAATGTAAATATTAGAAGTAGTTATTCTGTAAGAGTTCAAGCAGATGATGGATTTGGTGGGGTTTATCAAGAAGTTTTTACGATCAACATTACTAACTCAAATGATGCACCTACTAATATCCTACTTTCTCATGATAGTATTTTTGAAAGTTTACCACCAAATACATCAATTGGTACTTTCTCTACTGCTGATCCGGATGCGGCCGATACACATACGTACAGCTTTGTTACCGGAACAAATGATAATGCATCTTTCGCTTTAGTTGGTAACGAATTAAGATCAACTGCAACGTTCAATTTTGAGGTAAAAAGCAGCTACTTTATCTTAGTAAGAACTAGCGACGGGAACGGTGGAACTTTCGACAAGCAATTCAACGTTAGCATTAAGGACACAACTGACGGTCCAACTGATATTCTAATTAACAATACCTTAATTGCAGAAAATAGCCCCATTAATTCATTTATTGGCATATTCAGTTCAATAGATGAAGATGCAAATGATAACTTCTCTTACTCTCTTGTGAGTGGAATTAACTCAACAGACAATACTTCCTTTCAAGTTTTAAATGATAGCTTATTTACGAATGCTATTTTCAATTATGAAAGTCGAGTAAATTACAACATTAGAGTGCGAAGTACTGATGCTAGTAGTTTAATGACAGAGAAATCATTTCTAGTTCAAGTCATAAATGCGAACGACACTCCTACAGATATTAACTTGACGAACTCAAATGTATCTGAAGATGCTACATTGAACACTACAGTTGGAATATTCACGACCTTAGACCCTGACACAGGAAATACGCACAGTTATTCGATTGTTCCCGGTGTAGGTGATGCAGATAACGATGATTTCAAAATTATAGGGAACGCTTTAAAAACAGACTCAGTTTTTGATGTGAACGTAAGAACTGCCTATTCAATTAGAGTAAGAACAACAGATGCACAAGGCTTGTTTTTTGAAAAGGCTTTTCCAATTACAATTACGAATGCTAATGATGCTCCAACCGATATTTCATTAACTCCTTCAGACATCAATGAAAATTTACCGGCAAATACCTTAATTGGAAACTTTGCAAGTGTAGATGCTGACGCAAATGATAATCATATATACACTTTTGCAAACCTTTCAGCAAATGATAACGCTAGCTTTGCCATAGTTGGAAATGAATTAAGAACATCAGCGTCGTTCGATTTTGAAACTAAAGCAGTTTATTTTATTCAAATTCAGACTAGCGATGGAAATGGAGGTTCGTACAGCCGACAACTTTTTGTTAATGTGAACGACACGAATGATACGCCAACTGATTTAATTCTTTCTGCTAACAGCATTAAAGAAAAGCAGCCAATTGGTGAATTCTTAGGCAGATTAAGCTCAGTTGATCAAGATGCAGTAGACACATACACTTATTCATTAGTAAATGGAACTGGAGCAGACGATAACTCAGGGTTTGTAATTAACAACGACAGTGTATTCTCAAATGCTTCTTTTGACGTTTTAGTAAAAACCCAATTAAGTATTAGAATTCGCACTACTGATTCTAGGAATACAACTTTTGAAAAGACATTCAGTTTATTTGTGCAAAATGTGAATGATGCACCAACTGACATTTCTGTAGATAATGCTTCAACTCCCGAAAACACTGCAATAAATACGGTGATTGGCGACTTCTCAACATCTGACATTGACCCTATGCAAACATTTACTTACCAGCTATTTGCGGGTATTGGAGATGTTGACAACGGCAATTTTATTATTACAGGAAACCAGTTAAAAAGCAATGTTTTATTCGATTATAATACGCAGCGACAACATAGCATTCGTGTTCGATCAACTGACCAGGGTGGATTATCTACTGAAAAAGCCTTCACAGTTAATATAACAAACAGTAATGATGTACCAACAGATATTAGTTTAACGCCAAATAACTTTAAGGAAAATCTACCTCAGAGTTCTTTGATCGGGGCTTTCGCAACTGTTGACAAAGACAGCACTGATTCATTTAGTTACTCTTTTGCAAACCTTGGAACAAATGATAACGCCTCTTTCATAATCTCAGGCAATGAATTAAGAACTGGAAGAAATTTCGATTTTGAAACTAAAAATCTATATGTAATTGAAGTACAAACAAGAGATAATATAGGAACTACTTTTAGTCGCCAATTAACGGTCACGGTAGTAGATAGTAATGATGCTCCAACTGCATTGGCAATTTCTGTTGATAGTCTTTTAGAAAAATCTTCGGTTGGAACTTTTGTTGCAGATTTAAATACAACGGATGCAGATGGAACTGACAACTTCACTTACAGTTTAGTTGCTGGACAAGGAGCAAATGACAATGCCCTTTTCAGAATTAACGGTAGTTTGTTAGAAGTCGATTCTGTTTTAAATTTCAATAGCGGACAAACTAGAAGTGTAAGAATTCAATCTTCAGATAAAGGAGGTAGAACAATTCAAAGCAGCTTTGTAATTCGAATAATCAACCAAAATGATTTACCAACTGACATCCTACTATCAGACACTTCGATTAATGAAATAGCTCCAATTGGGACTAGATTAGCTATTTTATCAAGTATTGATGAAGATCCAGCAGACAGTTTCACTTACAGCTTAGTTGCAGGTTCAGGAGATGCCGGAAATGCTAGTTTCGTAATTGATGGAAATGAGTTGAAAACAAATGCCTTTTTTGATTTTGAAACGCAGCCAGATTATTCGATTAGAATTAGAACAACAGATAATCAAGGTGGGAACTTAGAAAAAGCGTTCAACATAGCATTGACAAATGGAAATGAAAAGCCAAGCATTGATGCTCAATTCTTTTCAATAGCTGAAAACAGCACTCCAAATACCATTCTCGGAACTGTAACAGCCCAAGATATGGATGCAAATGAAACGTTCAGTTATAAAATTTTAGACAATCAGATAGACTACAGAATTGGTGCTATTAGCGCTGAATTAACATCGTCAAGAACTTTCGATTATGAAAGCAACAAATCTTACGACATTCAAATTGAAGTCACAGATGCAGGGGGATTGAAAGATACCGCCACCATTAACATCGAAATATTAGATTTGATTGAAGCAAGTTTACCAGTAGCTAGTTATTTCTCCCCAAATGGTGATGGTAGAAATGATGAGTGGAAAATTCAAAATATTGAATTGTACTCAAACTTTAGTTTAAAAATATTCAGTATTAATGGAGAGATCGTTTACGAAAAAGATAGTAACTATAATAATGATTGGAGAGGAACCTTCAACGGAACTCAATTACCTGAAGGAATTTATTATTACTACTTCGAAAATGCAACTAACCCAAGTCAAAACTTTAAAGGTGTAATTACTTTAAAAAGATAATACTACGACTCCGCTCAGTGTATCAAAAAAATATTTAAATAGAAGATCATGAAATATATAAAACTACTTACCCTTTGTATCGCTTTAACTAGTATTACTAGCATTCAAGCTCAAGAGCTGTCTTATGGGTATTATAATTACGTTATGAATCGTTTCAACATGAACCCTGCTTTTGCAGGCAATAGTGGAAACGTTTCTGCAATTTTAAATACTAAAACCTATGCAGCCGGTTTTAGTGAGGCTCCAAGAAATACTATGTTTGGTATTCATGCTCCTATCAATAATGTTCAAGGAATTGGTGCAAGACTTATTTCTGACAAAAGAGGATCGTATGAAGTGACTAAGTATGACGTAGCTTATAGCTATCAAATTCGTTTTGATGAAAATTCTGATTTAAGATTTGGTATTTCTGCAGGTGCTGTTCGCAGAATGTTGAATTCTGGAAGTATAAAAAATGGTGAATTTCTAGATCAGGCAGACCCGACATTAGCAAGTGGATTTTACGATGAGACAAAATTCATAGCAGGTGTCGGATTGGTTTATGACTATACCAACTTTCAAGTTGGACTTAGCGCACCAAGTTTAGTAATTGGTGGAGAGCCTCTTTCGGAGCATATCGTTGGAACCGCATCGTACAAGTATAGCTTTGAAAATTCTGACTTCTCAGTAACTCCTCTTGTTATTTATCAAAATTTACCTGTCATTGACAATCGTTACGATGTATTATTGAAAGGTGAATACAAAGAAAAAATATGGGCGCAAATTGGTTATCAATCGACAAACAATTTAAACTTCGGAATTGGGTTTGACCTTGGACCCTTTGGTATCGGATATTCTTATGAAATGAATAATTCAGAATTCAGTGACATCTCTGCAAATTCAAACGAGATTGTTGTTAGAATTAATTTTTTACCTGTTAAACAAGCGGCAAAAAATGCGACCATTGAAATGTTAGATAAATATGTTGACACATTTAATAAAATGCTGGCAGATCAAAATAACGAATATAGTAAGTCACAAGTAAGTGTAGAAATTCAAAAGATTAAAGTTGAATTACAAAACTTAAAAAAACAAAATGACAAAAAGACTGCTAAAGCCGTAAAGAAAAGATTAATGGTATTAGAAAATCAAATAGTTGAACTAGAGAAAAAATACAACAAGTAGTGAAAAATTTTATAACACTCGTCCTCATTTGCTTTTCAATTGCTGGGTTTGCTCAAACTGAAAAAAACGTTGAGAAAAACGATGAGAAAATAGACGAACTTAATCAGCGATTAGACAATTTACTTGGAACCTCTAAATCGATTTCAGGAGACAGCGTGGAATATAAATTGGATCTTCTTTTTCAAGAGATTCAAGGTTTGAAATCTGAAATGAAAACTATTCGCCAATCTGTTGAAGAAATAAAAGCAGATGGAGTTCCAAATTCCGATAAAGCCAAGCTAGATAAAATGAATTCTAGATTTCAGGATATAGAGAGTGGCGAATATTATGTTGTAGTAGCTTCTGAAAGAACAAAAGCCCGAGCAGAAAGGTTCTTCGCCCGACATCAACACACTCAAAAAATAAGAATTGTTCAAAATTTAAAAAGTACTTGGTTTCATGTCATAATTGATCAGCCACAAGACATGCGGTCTGCAATTGAAACCACGAGCGCCGTTCGTAAAAAGGATGTAAAAGATGCGTGGTGGGTAACAGGAAAGAAGTTGAAAGGTCTTTAAATCACTTCTGAATACCATTCCTCAAACTTTGTAAACTCGCTTGATTTGTGTGTTTTTCTTCCATTTGTTGAATTAAAACCTCAGATTCTGAACGATAAATACCTTAGTATTTACAAGCTTTTACCAAAGCAAATTCAGCACAAATATCTTCGGGTTTGTCTTTTAACGTGCGTTTAAAATTGCCAATTGCCATAAACTATTCTTTGGCTTCTTCATCCAAATACCCCAATGACATGTGTTTTTCATAGGGATCTCTTTCCATACTAACTGAAACCGATTCACGATTTTTTTGATACTCGTTTTGTTCCGAACTGGTATCACTCAAAAATGAAACAGCTCCATATACGATAAACGCCAACACACTAATAAAAAGAGCTACTTGAACGTAATTATAACGCTTGCGCTCTCGAATCAGCTTTTCTCTTATCTCTCGCAATTGAATTGTATTGCTTCCTTTTTCCTTAGCGATTGGGTCAGTTGATTCTTTATTATAGGTTCTTATTTCTGCATAAGACAACTCTCGTTTAAAGAATCCTTTTCTTCTTCCTTTTAATAAATTACTGTTATTCTTAAGGCTTGTTCTCATGCCTTGTATCGATCCACCTCCTCCCATCTTTTACTTGTTTTAATTGTTTCTAACAAGTTAAAACGAAACATCAATATTGTCCAATAGAATCGGATGAATGGGGTATCCTTTCATATTTAACGAGGTTTATCTATTAAAAGAATGGGTTGAAGAAGCTATCAGGTCATCCTCTGTATACTCAAGTATTAACTTAGAAGAAATAGCTTGGAGTAAAATGAAAAAAAAGACAGACTCGCAGCTGCCTTTCCCTGAAATAATTGGCAAACTAAATAGGCTTCCTATTGTTTTTGCGCACAAGGTCGTAAGGTTGCTTACTCAGAACGACCAGGATATTGATAGGTCTTGTTTTTCATTTCCTCTATGATTGCATCCAAACGAACTAAGAAGCCTTTCGGCGCTTGTTTTTTCAACCGCTTCAATGTAGTTAATGCTTTAGTCGGGTTTCCACTGTAATATTCTGCTACCCCTAAATCCAATTGAATGACCCAATGTTCCTGATGGTTTTTTACCATCTGCTTCATAAAAGAATAAGCCCCTTCATCCATTTTAATTCGAAGAAGCGCAGCCACCAATTGATGTCCTTCCTGCCAAGCATAATTCATGTCCTTTGCTTCTTCAATAATAGCTTGGCTTTCCGCTTTCTTCTCTAAAGTATTTAGCAATAAAATTTTGGTTCCCAAATTGTTCAGGTTTTTATCCGCAGCAAAGCCTCCAGAGCCTCCTTCAATAGAACGGTTTGCCCATTCCAAAGCTTCTTCTAGGTTTGTTTGATGATCGTAACACCATTTTGCAGCATCGTTCCAAGCTTGCCAATGATAAGTGTTGATCCCCAACAATTCCGCTCTAAAGCTTTCTACAACTGTTGCATTTAAATCTACAGACACTTGAAAAGGAATCTGTCGATCGCCCCATTGCAACGCTATGGTCAATTGGTTCTCTGAACGGTCATAAAAATGGTAGTTTAATTGCTCCGAAAAAGGAGCCAAAGTATCTTTCATAGTCACTTTTAATCGAACGTCTTTTTCTACGTCTAAATAATAACTCCCCCATTGATTGGCTTTATGTGCAAATAAAATTTGATGGTTATGCCCGTCCGGAATAATATGAAACCCATAAATTCCAGCGTCTAACAATTGTCCGTTAATTTTAACTGGAGTGCTAAACTGAATGGTAGTATTCATATTTGCTCCTGCTCTCCACGGAATTGGGGCTCCTTTTTGAGGAATAACATTGGGATTGTTCCATACATCTCGTCCTCTGGTGGCCGGACTATGATATTTTACTTTAATCTGCGTTACTCCAATGGTTTGAGTTTCTTCAACAGGGGAGCTGCTTTGAGGAATTTTTAAGGTATGAAATTGTGCTACCGCGTTCATTCCTAAAGATAATAGGGCTATTGTAATTGTTTTTTTCATAATCTTTAAATCTCATATTGACGCTTTTGTTTAGCTGCTTGGTATCTTTGTTATTCGTAACGTAAAGCTTCTACCGGATCTGCCTTGCCCACTCTAAAAATATGATAACTCACCGTTATTATGGCTAGTAAGACTGAGATAAACAAAGCCGTTCCATAATTCAATACATTCGTGGGTGCATCGTAAGCAAAGCTCTCTAGCCAACGATTATTCAGGTAGTAGTTAATTGGGACAGTAATGATGAAGGCGAGAAACAGCAAGAGGAAGAAATCTTTCATTAACACCCAAGTCAATTGAGATAAGGAAGCACCCAATACTTTCCGAACACCTATTTCTTTCATTCTGCCTTGAATGGTAAAACTTACCAAAGCAAAGAGTCCTAATGAAGCAATCAAAATGGCAATTAAAGCAAAGTAATTGAAAATTTGCCCCATGGCTCTTTCCTGGGTGTAATTGACATCTAATGCAGCATCGAAGAAAGAAAAGTTAAAAGGGTGTTTGGGTGCAATTGTATTCCAACGTTCTTCTAATTCACCCATCAATGCGGTATAATCTCCTTTTGCAAATCGAATGCTCATGGTATTGCTTCCAGTTGGGTTAAAACACAAAATCATCGGCTCCAGTGGATTGTGCAAACTCAAGAAATGGAAATCATTGACCACTCCGATTACCTGTCCATCATTAGCCGCCTGGTTGTTGGGCATTAATCCCCATTGAACTCTTTTTCCCAATGGCTTATCTTCCCAACCAAATACTTTAGCCGCGTGTTCGTTAATGATAAATGCTTGTTGTCTATCCGTGCTTCTACTTTTATCAAAATTTCTTCCTTCTACTATTTCTAAACCCAACACATCAATAAAGTAATCATCTACAAAAATGAAACTCACCGTTTGTTCCTTCAACATACTGTCTTTTTCAACTCGAAACATAAGTTGCCCCACTCGTCCTGTTGGCAAGCGAGACAGAGAAACGGATTCTACTCTACTATCGTTCCTTAATTCCTCTACCCAAATTGGAGTCTGCTTGCTAACAGTTGTATCCGAAGGAATTCGAATGCTCACCATATTCTCACGATCAAATCCCAAATTCATAGAACGCATGAATTGCATTTGTTCGTTAATTAAAATGGTGCCAGTAATCATGAAAATAGAGAAAAGGAATTGTACTAGAATTAACACCTTCCGAATGCCCCCTACTCCAGAACTTTTAGGAATAGCTCCTTTTAAGACGACGGCTGGGTTGAAAGAACTCAGCACCATTGCTGGATAACTACTCGCTAATATGCCTACTAAAACAATGATCGAAAGTAGCACCATTAAATTCGGGCCTGAGAAAATCGCGGCAGTTGTGAGTGCTTTTCCTGTCACATTATTAAATGTTCCCAACCAGAGTTCAACCATAGCTAAACCTACGATGGCAGCAATAATTGTTAACAATAAAGATTCTCCAATAAAACTTCCAATTAATTCCTTCCGCTCCGCACCCAACGTTTTTCTTACGCCTATTTCTTTGGCCCTTTTACTGCTCTGAGCTAAACTCAAGTTAATGTAATTGATACTTGCTATGATGAGAATAAAGAAGGCCAATAAAGAAAAAATATAGATGTAATTGATGTTTCCTTTTGGCAAGTCATACTCTCTTCCGCTATCGAAATGCACCTCTTTAAGTGGCGTAATAAAATAAGTCAAGCCTGCTTCTATTTGATTCGCTTCAGACCAAGGTTGAACATGCTTTTTTTCAAAAGCAATCATCTTTTCTTCAAAATCGGCAACATCAGGCACATCATTGAACAGCAAAAAGGTATAAAATCCGATGCGAAACCAGTCCTGATTTCGCGCTTGATGAAAACTTGCAGGTAAGGTATTGATGGAAACCAATGCATTTATGGGTATCTCAGAATTAGAAGGAATATCAGCTATTACAGCGGTTACTGTTAAAAATGAATTATTAATCTTCATCTGCTTGCCAATCGGATCCTCTTCTCCAAAAAATTGGTCTGAGGTACTTTTTGTGATAACAATTGACTTTGGCGCGTTTAATAAGTTGGTGGTTTCTCCGTTAATAATGTCATAGGTGAATACATCAAATATGGTGCTGTCCGTAAACCAAACATTTGTCAAATTAATAACCTTATCGTTATAGCTTAATTCTGAGCCACTAGCCCCACCAGCTGACATAAAGCGAACATAATTTTCAACTTCAGGAAAGTCTTCAAGAATTGCTGGACCAGAAGCAAGATCAGTCAAAGCGGTGTTGGTTTCCCCACTAAAGCTCATAATGTTAGTCAAACGTGCAATGCGGTCCCTTTTTTCATGATGCAAATCATAGCTTGTTTCATCAATCACATACATGGCAATGAACAGGCAACTAGAAATTCCCAATGCCAGCCCAACAATGCTGATCAACGAGTAAATCTTATTTCGCAAAAGCTTACGAAAAGTTATTTTTAAAAAATTTGAATTCATGTCTTAGTTTTTAAATGGCAGGTACCGTTTTATTAGTCGTTTCGTTCACAACTTTCCCATCTAACAATCGAATGGTTCTAGAAGAATAATTGGCGTCGTGCTGCGAATGCGTTACCATTACGATAGTAGTTCCCAATTCATTCAGTTGAGTCAATAATTCCATTACCTCCTTGCCATTTTTACTGTCTAAATTTCCCGTTGGCTCATCGGCCAAAATCAGCTTGGGTTTCGCTACTAGAGCCCTGGCTATGGCCACTCTTTGTTGCTGACCTCCGCTAAGTTGTTGTGGGAAGTGCTTTGCTCTATGTCCTATGCCTACTCTTTCTAAAATTTGTGTTACTTTTTCTTTGCGCTCACTTTTTTCTACCTTCAAATAAATCAATGGTAACTCCACATTTTCAAATACGCTTAACTCATCAATCAAATTGAAATTCTGAAAGACAAAGCCCATATTCTGCTTTCGATAATTGGCTCTTTTCTGCTCGTTGAAAGAAGACACTTCGGTGTCATTGAAAAAATACTTCCCATCAGAAGGGGAATCCAACAATCCAATTACGTTTAGCAATGTAGATTTTCCACAACCAGATTCTCCCATGATGGAAACAAACTCTCCTTCTTTCACCTCAAGGTTTAACTCATTAAGTGCGGTGGTTTCAATTTCCTCCGTTCGATAGACTTTACTTAGGTTTTGAATGTTAATCATAATTGTATTTATTGAATGAGTATTATTTTTTCCGCGTCGCCAAAGGCATTGTAACTTGAGGTAATGATTTTTTCTCCTTTTGATAGCCCTTCTATAATCTCTATAAATTCAGGATTTTGATTTCCCAATTTGACTTGTCTTCTGAAGGCTTCACCACCCTCTACTACATAAACATATTTCCCTCCGTTACTCTGGCTAAAACTTCCTCTAGAAACCAACAGAGCCTGTTTTACAGCACTTAATTCCAAACGAACTTGAACATTTTGACCTCTTCTAATGTTTTGTGGAAGTAAAGAATCAGAGAACATCAATTGCACTTCAAATTGACCTGTCTCTTATACACATCTCCGAGCCCACGAGACAGGCAGAAATCTCG
>OJDV01000195.1_pt1 | contig 23735 bp, 20 predicted proteins | sample 1592911 | NCBI WGS metagenome assembly OJDV01 (sample SAMN05416860, study PRJEB24817) | seawater metagenome | isolation source: Sea water | place: Canada:Atlantic | collected 2013-11 | reverse complement strand
GAGATGTGTATAAGAGACAGTCCCTCCCGTCATGTGAGTTTAATTGGAAAAGTGAAGCAGGGGGGCATCGCGTGAAAGATACCGTCGAGAGCTATGTGACCGAGGACGGGCGCACGATTGGCCCTGTGGTCATGGAGATGAAGAATATCACGCTGCGCTTTGGTGGCGTTGAGGCGATCAAGGATATCTCGTTCGATATTCGCGAGGGCGAGATCCGCGCCATTATCGGGCCCAACGGGGCGGGCAAGTCATCCATGCTCAACGTGATTTCCGGCTTCTACGTGCCGCAGGAAGGGGAGGTCTGGTATAAGGGATCTCGCCGTCCGCCTGTGAAGCCGTTTGAAGTTGCGCAGCAAGGGATTGCGCGGACCTTCCAGAACATCGCTCTGTTTGAAGGGATGAGCGTTCTGGACAACGTCATGACGGGCCGTTTGACGCATATGAAGACGGGGATGCTGTCCCAGATGCTGTGGCGCGGGGCGGCGGAGGCCGAAGAGGTCAAAAACCGTGAAGTGGCCGAGCGGATTATTGATTTTCTCGAGATTCAGGCCATTCGCAAGACCCCTGTTGCGCGTCTGCCCTACGGTTTGAAAAAGCGGGTTGAACTGGCGCGGGCGCTGGCCGCCGAGCCGTCGATCCTGCTGCTCGATGAGCCAATGGCTGGGATGAACGTCGAGGAGAAAGAGGACATGAGCCGCTTTATTCTTGATGTGAATGATGAATTCGGCACGACCATCGCGCTCATTGAGCACGACATGGGCGTTGTGATGGACCTCAGCGACCGGGTGGTCGTGATGGATTACGGCAAGAAGATTGGCGACGGCACGCCGCATGAAGTGCGCAACAATCAGGCCGTGATTGATGCTTATCTGGGCGTGGCCCATGACGACGAGGGGGACGCGGCATGAACGAGCAACTGGTCTACACCTTTGAGGTGATCGTGAATGGTTTGATGGCGGGTGTTCTCTACGCGCTGGTGGCCCTTGGATTTGTCCTGATTTACAAGGCGTCAGGGATTTTCAACTACGCCCAAGGGGTTATGGCGCTGTTTGCCGCCATGACGCTGGTGGGTATTCAGAACGGGCAGGTGCCGTTTGCGCATTTGATCAATGCGATTTTTGGCACCGATGTGCATAAATTCGGCTGGTCGGTGCATTCGTTTTTGGCGATCCTCTTCACGGTCGCTGTAATGGTTTTGCTTGCTTGGATGGTGCAACGGTTTGTTTTCCGACATTTGGTCGGACAAGAGCCGATTATCCTGTTCATGGCGACCATCGGCTTGGCCTATTTTCTTGAGGGCGTTGCCGACTTGATGTGGGGCTCCGAGCTCAAGCCGCTCGATGTGTGCATGGCGCAGGGGAACTGCCTGCCGCAGGGGATGAACGGTTGGCTGGACAACACAACCTATGATGCGTGGGGCACAGGTGTGTTCATCGACAACCTTGATATCGTCGCGACGATTGTGGCCGCCATTCTGGTAATTGGTCTGATTGTGTTTGCACAGTACACCAAGCAGGGTCGTGCGATGCGCGCGGTTGCGGATGACCATCAGGCCGCATTGAGCGTCGGCGTATCCTTGAACTTTATCTGGGTTTTGGTCTGGTCGCTGGCGGGGTTTGTGGCCCTTGTTGCAGGCATCATGTGGGGGGCGAAGTCTGGCGTTCAGTTCTCGCTCTCGCTGATCGCGCTGAAAGCGTTGCCGGTGCTGATGTTGGGCGGGTTCACCTCCATTCCGGGCGCCATTGTTGGTGGTCTGATTATCGGTGTGGGCGAGAAGCTGTTTGAATTCTTGATCGGTGCGCCTTTCCTTGGCGGGGCGACGGAGAACTGGTTTGCCTACATGCTGGCGCTTCTGTTTCTGGTGTTTCGTCCGCAGGGACTGTTCGGGGAGAAAATCATTGAGCGTGTTTAGTGTGGCGGTGTTGACGCGGGGCCAGCCCCGCACCCCGGGATATTTAGGACCAAAAGAAATAGGGAGCGGTTTGCATGTTTTATCGTGAGGCGGGCGATTACAGTACGACATATGCGGAAGACCAGCAGACGTTTCCGATCAGGTTTGATCGCTACCGCTATTACATCGTGTTGTTCATCGCGATTGTTGTCGTGCCGTTTGTGGTCAATGACTATTGGGTCAACTCGTTGCTGTTGCCGTTCCTGATCTATGCGATCGCGGCATTGGGGTTGAACATTCTTGTCGGCTATTGTGGTCAGGTGAGCCTTGGGACCGGCGGTTTCATGGCCGTGGGGGCCTATGCCTGTTACAAGTTCATGACAGGAGTGGACATCTGGTGGGGCGGTGAATTGCTGTTCCGGCTGCCGGAGTTCAACATCTTTTTCAGCGTCATTATGGGCGGCGTGATGACAGCCATTGTGGGTGTATTGTTTGGCCTGCCCAGTTTGCGGATCAAGGGGTTTTACCTCGCTGTTGCAACGCTCGCGGCTCAATTCTTCCTTGTGTGGCTGTTTAACCGCGTGGCGTGGTTCTATAACTATTCGGCTTCGGGTCAGATCAGTGCGCCGGAGCGCGATTTGTTCGGGATATTGATCACGGGGCCTTCGGTCGCGCCTTGGGCTGCGTATCTGTTCTGTCTGATATTCACGATTGCCAGTGCGGTGATCGCACGCAACCTCACGCGTGGCGCATCGGGGCGCAAGTGGATGGCGATCCGTGATATGGACATTGCAGCCGAAATCATCGGGGTGAACCCGCTGCGCGCCAAGTTGACGGCGTTTATGGTGTCCTCGTTCTTCATCGGCATCTCGGGAGCGTTGTTCTTTGCGGTCTATCTCGGCGCTGTGGAAGTGGGCGAAGCCTTCGGTATTCAGAAGTCGTTCCTCGTTCTGTTCATGATCATCATCGGCGGGTTGGGGAGCATCTTTGGCTCCTTTGCGGGGGCAGCGTTTCTGGTTCTTCTGCCTGTAGCGCTTAAGGTTGTCGGCGTGGACTGGTTCGGCTGGCCCACGGATATCGTGGCGCATTTGCAGCTGGTCATCGTGGGCCTGTTGATTATCGTATTCCTGATCGCGGAGCCGCACGGCATCAACCAACTGTGGCGCGTGGCCAAGGAGAAACTGAGATTGTGGCCCTTCCCGCACTGACGCGGGGCTGGCCATGAATAACGAAGGCGGGACAACCTGCTCACAAAAGACCAATCGGATAAAATCCAAGGGAGGAAACTACCGATGAAATATAAACTAGGTACATATGCCGTAGCAGCCGTGATGGCTGCGAGCCCTGTCATGGCGGACCTTGTGTTCCCGTCACTGAGCTATCGCACTGGCCCCTATGCGGCGGGTGGTATTCCGTTTGCGGATGGATACGCCGACTATTTCACCATGCTTAATGAGCGCGATGGTGGCATCGGCGGCGTGATGACGCGCGTGCTGGAGTGCGAGACGGGCTATAACACCGAAAAAGGTGTGGAATGTTACGAGTCCACCAAGGGCGAAGGCTCTCTGGTGTATCAGCCGCTTTCCACAGGTATCACATACCAGCTGATCCCGAAAACGACTGCCGATGGCATCCCGATGCACACGATGGGCTATGGTCGTACGTCTGCGGCGAATGGTGAAGTGTTCAGCCACACGTTCAACTACCCTGCCAACTACTGGAATGGTGCGTCCGGTGCGATCAACTATCTGCTGGAGCAGAACGATGGCGATCTGAATGGTAAGAGGGTCGCGCTCGTTTATCACAACTCTGCCTACGGCAAAGAGCCTATCCGCACGCTGCAGGAGCTGTCCGCCAAGCACGGTTTCGAGTTCAAGGAAGTACCTGTTGACCACCCCGGTCAGGAGCAAAAGTCTCAGTGGCTGCAAATCCGCCGTGACAAGCCTGACTATGTGATCATGTACGGCTGGGGCGTGATGAACCAGGTTGCGGTTCAGGAAGCGGCAAACATCCGTTTCCCGATGGAGAACTTCATCGGCATCTGGTGGTCTGGCTCGGAGAATGACGTTCTCGCAGCGGGCGATGCGGCCAATGGCTATAAGGCGCTGACGTTCCACGGTGTGGGCAGAGATTTCCCTGTGTTTGACGACATCCAGACGCATGTTGTCGACAAGGGCAACGCGGCAGGTGCGGGCGACCAGATCGGAACCGTACTCTATAACCGTGGTCTCTATGCGGCGATGCTCGCAGCGGAAGCTGTCAAGACAGCACAGGAAATCCATGGTGAAATGGACATCACCCCTGCGATGATGCGTGACGGTATGGAAGCCTTGGAGATGACCGAAGCGAAGATGGCGGCACTTGGCCTTCCCAACTTTGGTCCCGAGTTCAATGTATCGTGCCAAAACCACGGCGGCACGGGCCTCGTGGGAATGACGCAGTGGGATGCATCGTCCAAGACATGGAGCCTCGTCTCTGACTTTGCTCCCTCTGATATGGACGTGATCGGGCCGCTGATTGCCGAAGATTCCGAAGCCTATGCGGCGGAAAACAACATCACGCCTGCTTGTAACTAAGGCGAACCTCTGGCCGCTACCCATGCGTGGCGGCCAGAGATTTTTTACAGATTTAGAGAGGGCCAAGGGATATGTTGGACGCAAAACCCGCCGAAGTTCAGGTCGAGAACCTGCTTGAGGTGAACAACATCGAAGTGATCTATAATCACGTGATCCTTGTCCTTAAGGGCGTGAGCCTGAATGTGCCCAAGGGCGGTATCACAGCCCTGTTGGGCGGCAATGGCGCAGGCAAGACCACAACGCTCAAGGCGATCAGCGGCCTGCTGGCGAGTGAGCGCGGCGAGGTGACCAAAGGGTCGATCAAGTACCGTGGCACCTCGATTGCGGAGCAGGATCCTGCGGAGACCGTGAAAAAGGGTGTCGTGCAGGTGATGGAAGGCCGTCACTGTTTCGAGCACCTCACGATCGAGGAAAACCTGCTGACGGGAGCGTATACGCGCACGGACGGCAGCGGCGCCATCGCGGCGGACCTCGAGATGGTCTATAACTATTTCCCGCGTCTGCGCGAGCGCCGCAAATCACAGGCGGGCTATACCTCTGGCGGGGAGCAGCAGATGTGTGCCGTGGGCCGTGCGCTGATGTCCAAGCCCGAGACTATTTTGCTGGACGAGCCGAGCATGGGCCTTGCGCCGCAGCTGGTGGAGCAGATTTTCAACATCGTCAAAGAGATCAACGAGAAGGAAGGCGTGACTTTCCTGCTGGCCGAGCAGAACACCAATGTGGCGCTGCGGTTTGCGCATTACGGCTACATCCTCGAGAGCGGGCGTGTCGTGATGGACGGTCCTGCCAAGGACCTGCGCGAGAATCAGGACGTCAAAGAATTCTATCTGGGCATGTCGGACGAGGGGCGCAAATCCTTCCGCGACGTGCGCAGCTATCGTCGCCGCAAACGCTGGCTTTCGTGACAATGTCGGCATCTGCGCATAGCGACGATCCCCATTTGGTGGACCGTGTGGGATGGCTGCGTGCAGCGGTAATGGGGGCGAACGACGGGATTGTATCAGTTGCCTCTGTGATCGTGGGGGTAGCTGCGGCGGACCCTGACCCGCGTACGATTTTGATCGCAGGCACTGCTGCATTGGCGGCTGGTGCTATGTCGATGGCCGCAGGCGAATATGTCAGCGTATCTTCGCAGGCGGACCTTGAAGCGGCGGACATCGCACGCGAGCGGCAAGCGCTGATTGATGATCCCGAAGGCGAAGAAGCCGAGCTGGCCGAGATTTTTCAAGAGCGTGGGCTATCACCGCAAACGGCTGCGCTGGTGGCGCGGGAATTGACAGAGAAAGACGCGTTGGGTGCCCATGTGCGCGAGGAACTAGGACTGGGTGAGGCGCAGGCGGCGCAACCGTTGCTGGCTGCGGGAACGTCGGCACTCACGTTTAGCGTTTTTGCGGCTATTCCGCTCATTGCAGCGGTCTTGGCTCCCGCAGGGGATGTCATTGCATCTGTCGTCGCGGTGACTCTGCTCGCGCTGACATTGTTGGGCGCGCTGGGTGCGCTTGCGGGTGGTGCGCCCGTGTGGCCCGCCGCTTTGCGTGTAGTTGTTTGGGGCGGTTTGGCCATGGCGGTTACAGCCGCAGTGGGCAGTTTGTTCGGCGTCGCGGTCTGAGGACGGCACATTGGAAAAGATGAGAAAGTAATATGAGCAATTTCGACGAACTGGAAACGCGCAGCGCACAGGCGCGGGCGGCTGACTTGGCCAAGGCGCTGCCTGCGCAGATTGCACGGGCTAAGGAGTTGAGCGGCTATGGTGGCGCGCTCGATGGCGTCGATCCAAGCACGATCACCAGCGCCGAGGCGTTGGCCACACTTCCTGTTTTGCGCAAGTCGGAACTGGGTAAGGCGCAATCGGCGCATGCGCCCTTTGGCGGCTTTACGACCAAACCTGCGCATGAATTTTCCCACGTGTTCCAGTCTCCTGGACCGATTTATGAGCCGTCCTCCACCGATCCCGACTGGTGGCGGATGGGGCGGTTCCTGCATGCCTGCGGCATTGGCGCGGGTGACATTGTGCACAATTGCTTTGGCTACCATCTCACCCCTGCGGGGATGATCTTCGAGAGTGGCGCCCGCGCTGTTGGCGCGTCTGTTCTGCCCGCAGGCACGGGTCAGACGGAGCTTCAGGTGACCGCGGCGCGCGACATTGGCACCACGGCCTATGCAGGCACGCCAGACTACCTCAAGGTGATACTGGAGAAGGCCGACGAGATGGGCGTGACCCTCGGGATTACCCGCGCGGCAGTAGGTGGTGGGGCGTTATTCCCGAGCCTGCGCCAGTGGTACGCGGATCGCGGTATCGCCTGTTTGCAGAGCTATGCCACTGCTGATCTGGGCAATATTGCGTATGAATCTGACGCCATGGAAGGGCTGGTCGTCGAGGAAGGTGTGATCGTCGAGATCGTTACCCCCGGCACCGGAGATCCTGTTCCAGAGGGTGAAGTAGGGGAAGTTGTGGTGACCACGCTCAACCCCGATTACCCGCTGATTCGTTTTGCGACGGGCGACTTGAGTGCAGTGATGGCGGGCACCTCGCCGTGTGGGCGGACCAACATGCGCATCAAGGGCTGGATGGGCCGTGCCGATCAGACGACCAAGATCAAGGGCATGTTCGTGCGCCCCGAGCAGGTCGCTCAATTGGCTGCAGCGCACGATGAGATTACCCGTGTGCGGGTTGTGGCGTCACGCGCGGGTGAGCAGGATGTGATGACTGTGCGGATCGAGAGCTCTGCGCCTGACGCGGAGGCTTATGCGGCTTCTGTTGCTGCGCTCTTGAAGCTCAAGGGTCAGATCGAGGTGGTGGCACCCGACAGCCTGCCCAAAGACGGATTGGTGATCGAGGACCAGCGTACCTACGATTAAGACTGCGGCGTCGCGGACCTTTTCATTCCGACAAAAATAGTCGACATAAAGGCATGAGCGATCAGGCCTTTCATGTAAGACAAAAGACCCGCGATGGTGCGCGTGCGCTGTCGGGGCTTGCGTTGTTTGTGGCGGGGTTGTGTGCGCTGCCCATGCTGGCGGTTCTGATTGCCGCCCTGTCGGGCGGAACGGAGACGGTGCAGCACCTCATGGAGACCGTGCTGGGCGGATACACCCGCACGACGCTTGCGTTGGTGGTGCTGGTCGCACTGGGCACGTTTATGATCGGTGTGGGGGCCGCGTGGCTGGTCACGATGACGCGATTCCCGGGTGCGCGGTTTTTCGAGATTGCACTGGTGCTGCCGCTGGCCTTTCCTGCCTATGTACTGGCCTATGCCTATACCCATGTGCTGGACCATCCCGGAATTGTGCAGACGGTGCTGCGCGATGTGACGGGGTGGGGGCCGCGGGACTATTGGTTCCCTGACATACGCTCGCTTGGCGGGGCGGCGGCGATGTTGGTGCTGGTGCTTTATCCTTACGTCTATCTGCTGGCCCGCGCCGCGTTTATCCAGCAAAGCGGAACCACATTTCTGGCTGCACGCGCGCTCGGATCCAACCCGTGGGCGGCTTTCTTTAAGGTGAGCCTGCCGCTCGCGCGTCCTGCGATTGCGGGAGGTGTGTTGCTCGCCGTGATGGAGACTATCGCGGATTTTGGCACGGTCGCCTATTTTGGCGTGCAGACCTTTGCCACGGGCATCTACACCAGCTGGTTCTCGATGTTTGACCGCGTGGCGGCGGCGCAATTGGCGCTGTGTTTGCTGAGTTTTGCGCTGCTGCTGGCGATGTTGGAACGCTTGCAGCGTGGCGATGCGAAGTATCATGATCCCGCACGGCAGGCCCAAACCGTCCCTGCGATTGTACTAAGCGGGTGGCGCGGGATGGCAGCGGCCCTGCTTTGTGCAGTGCCTGTCCTGTTCGGAGCAATCCTGCCGATTATCGTGCTCTTCTCGATGGGGATCGGATCGGAGCAGAACCTGTTAAGCGCACGTTATCTTGGTTTCATCCAGAACTCGGCCACCCTTGCCTCGGTGGCGGCGGTGGTCACTGTGCTGGCCGCGATCAGCGTGGGGTTTTTCCAGCGGATGCGTGCAGGGCGCACGGCCCAAGGAGCGGCCTATGTAGCGCGGTTGGGATACGCCGTGCCCGGCGGTGTGATTGCTGTGGGGCTCATGGTGCCGTTTGCGGCGTTCGATAATGCGCTGGATGCGTGGATGCGCGCTACTTTTGATGTCTCGACAGGGTTGCTGATCACTGGCTCGATCTGGTTGCTGGTGATTGCATATATGGTGCGGTTTCTTGCGGCGGCGCTGGGGGCTTATGAAGGCGGGCAGGCCATGGTGCACGTGAACATGGATTCGGCCTCTCGGTCGCTCGGGCAGGGGCCAGTGGGCACATTGCGCCGCGTGCACCTCCCGATACTGGCGCCAAGCTTGCTGACCGCGCTTCTGATCGTCTTTGTGGATGTGATGAAGGAGCTGCCAGCCACGCTTATTATGCGCCCGTTCAACTTTGATACTCTGGCGGTACAGGCCTACCGTCTGGCCAGTGACGAGCGGTTGGAAGGCGCGGCAGTGCCGAGCCTTGTGATCGTGGCGATGGGGCTGCTGCCAGTGATCCTGATTTGTCGTCAGGTGGGGCGGAACAGGTAGGATCGTGCCTGTTTGGACCTGCGGCTTTTCAGTTTTTTTGGCAAAATGAAGAGGGGCGCGCAGCGGTAGACTGCGCGCCCTGATTGCTTATGATTTTGCAATTTTGTCTTGGGTTTTGGTGTCGAAATCGCTGGCGTCGTGACGCTCGTGCAGCTGCATTTCTGGCTCACCAAAGGGGCGGTTTACCATACGGCCACGCGTGACCGCGGGGCGGGCGTCGATGGCTTCGGCCCAGCGCATAACGTTTTTGTAAGAGGCCACGTCGAGGAACTCTGCTGCGTCATAGAGACGGCCCAGCACCAGCTGGCCGTACCATGACCAGATCGCCATATCGGCGATGGAGTAGTCACCTGCGAACCATTCATTCTCGGCCAGATGACGGTCGAGCACGTCAAGTTGGCGCTTTGCCTCCATCGAGAAGCGGTCGATCGGGTACTGGAATTTTTCGGGTGCATAGGCATAGAAGTGGCCGAAACCGCCGCCCAGATAGGGCGCGCTGCCCATTTGCCAGAAAAGCCAGCTCATCATCTCGGTCTTTTGCGCGGGATCTGTGGGGATGAAGGCACCGAATTTCTCTGCGAGGTAGAGCAGGATCGCGCCGCTTTCGAACACACGCTGGGGGGTGTCGCCCGAGTGGTCCATCAGCGCTGGGATTTTGGAATTGGGGTTCACGTCGACAAAGCCTGAGCCGAATTGCATGCCTTCGCCAATATTCACGAGCCAAGCGTCATATTCCGCGCCTGTGTGGCCTGCGGCCAGCAGTTCTTCGAGCAGGATTGTGACTTTGACACCGTTGGGGGTGGCAAGGGAATAAAGCTGGATCGGGTGCTTGCCGACTTCAAGCTCTTTATCGTGGGTTGGCCCTGCGATGGGGCGGTTGATCGAGGCAAATTTGCCGCCGCTTTCTGCGTCCCATGCCCAGACTTTCGGGGGTGTGTATGTGTCACTCATATCGCTTATTCCTTTGATCGGGTCCTGCTAAGATATGCGCCTGTCGCGGGGGCTGCACAAGGGGGTGCAATTCTGCGTGATGGGCGTCACATTCGGGCAAAGTGTGAGGAGAGGCCTATGTGGATACCATTGCTCATCTTCGTCGGGGTGATCGGCATTCTGATGCTTCGGGGCTGGAAGCAGCGGCGCGATAGAGCGCGGCTGTTGGAGAGTGCGCTTACGCAAAGCGAGCGGGAGATTATTGCGCGACAGGTCCCACTGGTGGCACAGATGCCGCAGAGCTTGCGCGATCAGCTGGAGGGTAAAGTCTGTCTGTTTCTCGATCAGGTGACGTTTCAAGGGTATAACGGCCTTGAGGTCACCGAGGAGATGCAGCTGTCGATCGCCGCGCAGGCCTGCTTGCTGGTGGTGAATACAGACGCTTGGTACGACAATCTGACGACGGTGATGATCTATCCGTCGGCGTTCAAATCCAAGGGCCAGCGCAGCGACGGCTTTGTTGTGACGCAGACAGAGACGGTGCGCACGGGGGAGAGCTGGGCGCGTGGGCCCGTGATTCTGTCATGGGAGCATAGTGCGCAGGGCGCGTTGAACATCGAAGACGGGCACAACGTAGTCATCCATGAGTTTGCGCATCAGTTCGACGAACGCTCTGGCCAAACGGACGGTGTGCCACTGCTGGCCCGAAGCCAGAGCCATGCGACATGGGTAAAGGTGTTTCGCGAAGCATTCGAGCGCCATGTCCACCTGACAGAGCAAGGCAAGCCCACAGTGATTGACCCTTACGGCGCCACTGGGCACGAGGAGTTCTTTGCCACGGCAGTGGAGGTGTTTTTCGAGAGGGCCAACGCCCTTCAAGAGGCCGAGCCTGACGTCTATGACCAGCTTCTACAGGTGTTCCAGATCGATCCCGCGGCGTGGGGCGCACGATGAAACAAGAAAAAGGCCGCACCCGAAGGGAGCAGCCTGTTTCAAATAAGCCTCAAAAGCGGGCTTAACCCTGACGGGCTTTGAAGCGCTTTTGTGTTTTGTTGATCACGTAAACGCGGCCTTTGCGACGCACAACACGGCAGTCGCGGTGCCGGTTCTTGAGCGAGCGGAGTGAATTGCGAACTTTCATCGGTCCAATCCTTCCAAATTACGGCGCGGGCCAGCGCCTGGGTTACGGGCAGTGCACCATATGGCGCACCAGAGAATAGATGGTGGACGATACTGGGATCGAACCAGTGACCCCTTCGATGTCAACGAAGTGCTCTACCGCTGAGCTAATCATCCACTATATACGCGCGCAGCCCTTGCCCCAAATAAAAATGGGGCGCGAAAAGCAACGCGCCGTTCGGGTGCTATAAAAGGAGTCGCCAAGGGGATCAAGGGCTTTTGGCTTTCATTAATTCTGCGCTATGTGTTTTATTACCAAGGAGACGTTTATGCCCGCTGCTGCTTTTGACGCGATACTGCCTGCACGCCAGAATTCCTGCGTTGTTTTTGCGTCTCCGCATTCGGGGCGTGACTATACATGGAGCTTCCTGCGCAGATCGGTTCTGAACGAACACGCCATCCGCTCATCCGAGGATGCCTTTGTGGATCAGTTGTTCGACTGCGCGCCACAGTTCGGCGCGACCTTCCTCAAAGCAGGCGCACCGCGTGCCTTTGTCGATCTCAACCGCGCCCGAGACGAGCTGGACCCGGCCCTGATCGAAGGCGTGCGGCGCATCGGACATAACCCCCGCATTGCGTCGGGTCTGGGCGTGATCCCCCGCGTTGTGGCCAACGGGCGTGCAATCTACCGTGGTAAGATGAGCTTGCATGAAGCCGAGGAGCGCATCCGCGACTATTGGGAGCCGTATCACGCCAAGCTGCAAGCGCTGTTAGACACAGCCCATGCCCGCCACGGTCAAACCGTTTTGATTGATTGCCACTCCATGCCGCATGAGGCGATGGATGGAGTGGCCCGCGCAGGCATGAAGCGCCCCGATGTCGTGCTTGGTGACCGCTTCGGCGCCGCTGCCAGCGGTGATGTTGTGGACCGTATCGAGGCGGCATTCGCCAGCGCAGGTTTTATCGTGACACGTAATGCACCCTTCGCAGGCGCCTACATTACCCAAGCCTACGGAAAACCCGCAAAAGGCCAGCATGCAGTGCAGGTCGAGATCGACCGCTCACTCTACATGAATGAAAAACTGATCCGCCCTAACGGCGATTTTGAGGCGGTCCGAACTGCCCTGCAAAGCGTGATCGAGGAAGTCGCCCAGATCGGGCAAGGCCGCATTCCCCTCGCCGCCGAATAGCCCTTTTCTTTTGGTCTAAAATATCCCGGGGGAGCAGCCTTAGGCTGCGGGGGCTGGCCCCACGACCCCGTTCACCGCAAACCGCGCCCTTTAACAATCGCCGCAGCGCCGAAACGGTCACGGATCAAGTCCGTAGCCCGTTCTGCATCAGAGCGCCGCGTCGCATCGGGATCAAGCAGATCACCGAGCTTGTCAGCGTCTGCTGCGTCACTCAGGTCGGAGATGCCGCACCCCAACAGACGATAGGGGCCTTTTTCATTCACTTGATCAAAGAGCCCCCGCGCAGTGCGGTAAATGCGATCGGCAAGCTGTGTGGGATCAGACAGCGCGACGCGCCGCGACAGCAGGCTGTGATCGGCGCGTTTGAGTTTGAGTGTCACCACACGCCCCGCCAGATTCTTCGCCTTGGCACGATCCGCCACCTTCTCCGCCATGCGCCAGATGTAGCCGTCGAGTAGCTCGGGATCGGAGATATCATCATGAAACGTCGTTTCGTTCGAGATCGATTTCATCGGTGCGTGGGCGGAAACACGGCGGTGGTCACGCCCGCGCGCCAGATGATAGAGCCGCTCGCCCATACCGCCAAAACGCGCCACAAGATCGGCTTGCTCCCAACGCAGCAGGTCCGAGAAGGTGCGAATGCCTGCCTTATCCAATGAGGCCTGACCTGCAGCACCCACTCCCCAGATCATCCGCACAGGTTTGTCGCGCAGAAAATCCATCGTCTCGGCCTCACCAATCACGGAAAACCCGTGTGGCTTGTCCAGATCGGAGGCGACTTTGGCTAGAAATTTGTTGTGACTCAGGCCGATGGAGCCCGTCAGCCCCAATTCATCTTTCATCCTCCTGACCAAGCGCGCCAACATCACCGCAGGCGGCGCGCCGTGAAGGCGGGCGGTGCCTGTCATGTCGAGGAAGGCCTCATCCAGCGACAAAGGCTCGATTGCGGGGGTCAGTTCTTCCATCATCCCGCGGATGGCGCGGGAGGCTTTGACGTATTCCTCCATCCTTGGACGGATCACGACCGCCTCGGGGCACAGCTTGAGCGCTTGGAACATTGGCATGGCAGACCGCACACCACGGATGCGGGCCACATAACAAGCTGTAGACACCACTCCGCGCCGCCCGCCGCCAATGATTACAGGTTTTCCCTCAAGCGAGGGATCGTCGCGCTTCTCGACGGAGGCATAGAAGGCGTCACAATCCATATGTGCGATGCTAAGATCCCACAGCTCCGGGTGCCGCGTCACACGCGGGCTGGCGCAGGCGGGGCAACGTCGTGCACCCTCGAATTGGGTCAGGCAATCGCGGCAAAGGGCGGGCATGGCGGGCATTGTGATCTGTTTCGGGATGCCCGATCATAGCGGCCACAGCGGGGGAGAGCCATGCAATTCGACATAAGGGGACAGATCGAACCTTGGGAAGGTGCGCCCTTTGGCGGAGCAAAGCTGGCTCTCTATCTGGGAGACTGCCTTGCTGTGATCTTGCGCGATGCCAAACCCGGGCTGATCTTTGCGGATCATTGGGACCTGCCAGATGGCGGGCGCGAGGGCAATGAGAGCCCACAGGATTGCGCACTGCGCGAATGCCGCGAAGAACTGGGGCTAATGGTGCCGCCTCAGGCCGTTCTATGGGGGCAGTCATTTGAGGAAGGTCATCAAATCAAATGGTTTTTCGTGGCCCGGATGCCACAAGACACGGCAAGCGATGTGGTGTTCGGCGATGAGGGTCAGAGGTGGCGTCTGATGTCAGAAGAGGAATTCATCCAGCATCCCCGCGCCGTGCCAGCGTTTCAGAACCGCTTAAAAGTCTGGCTGGATCGGCGAGGGGAAGAGCATCAAAGCATTTGATTCAAATATAAAAACCCCCCCGCTTGTGCCAGCGGGGGGAAGGTGACGAACGATAGGAAGAACCAGTTCGTCGGGGAGTATCACCATATATACGGTAGCACGTTTTACCGATTTCACATAGCGGCTGAAAAGTGACGCTAGGTCACAGATGCACGCTGTATCCCAAATAGCACACGGTTAGGTTGTCGGTGCAACGCTTGCCATCTCGCTCAGAACGTCCCGCGCGGCCCGTGCTGGATCATCGGTGCGCCAAATCGGGCGGCCTACGACAACATGATCTGCACCGTCTTTCAGTGCTTGTGCGGGTGTCGCCACGCGCTTTTGATCGCCCAAGGCTGCGCCTGCGGGGCGCACACCGGGGGTCACGATGAGCTTTCCCGCCGCCTCGGGCTGGGCACGGATCAGCGCGGCCTCTTGCGGGGAGGCGATGATGCCGTCGGCCCCCGCCTCAAACGCGTTGAGTGCGCGGGTCACGACCAGATCGGGGATATCGCCGTCGCGGATCAGGCTTGCGTCCAGATCGGCGCGGTCCAGCGAGGTCAGGATTGTCACGCCAAGAATTTTCATGTCAGAGCCTGCGGCCCCTTCCATGGCCGCGCGCACAACATGGGGGTCGCCGTGCACCGTCAGGAAATCCAGATCGAATTGCGACAGACCACGCACAGCCGCCTCGACGGTGGCGCCAATGTCAAAAAGCTTCATGTCCAGAAAGATGCGCTTGCCGTGCTCCTGCTTGAGCTCGTTGGCAAGTGCCAGACCTCCGCCCGTCAGCATCCCCAATCCGATCTTGTAGAAATTCACTGCATCGCCCAATTGCTCGGCCAGCGAGAGGCCCGCGACTGCGTTGGGAACATCGAGGGCGACGATCAGGCGGTCATCGGAGGGTGTATCGGGCATGAGGGCAGGCTCCATCATAGTTAGGGGGCAAACGGGTGTCGGCTTAGGCGATGGGGCGGCAGTTGTATACAAAAAAAGCCCGACCGCTCAAGAGCAGGTCGGGCAGGAATCACAGACAGTGCAGGCAGGCAAACGTCTGTGGTCTGCTAAGGGGTCAGCTCTGCGGGGACTGGTGCAGAACGACACGGCCTTAGCAAATGGGAATAAAATCAGGCAGCGTTCTTGGAGGCGCCAAAGCCGAGTTGGGCCAGCCACTTGCGCGGGTCAAACACTGCGCGGCCGGCGCGGGGACGCATAGGGGCGTGGCGCATTTGTGAGTACATACCAATCGATTCGCGACTGCGGCGCAACGCTTGGACTTTCAGACCTTTCGCAGCCTGCTCAAAGCTGAGAGTTATCGGGGCTTCAATGGCGCAGGCGTAGGCTTTGCGTGTTCCGTCCTTGGTTACGGTCACCAGTGCCTCGAAGCACTGGTTGGCTGCGTTATAGGACACTTGGTTCAATTCTGTGCTCGTATGTGTCATTCTGTTATCCTCAATTGCACCCATCATTTGTCGGGGCCCTTTGTTACCGCTGGCTCTAATATGTGGAGCCTTTTCATTTATTTAACTGTTAGCTTTGCAAATAAGTTCCCCGTTGCGATGGCTGGCAAATGAACAGGTTCGGGAAATGCATAAATATCAATAGTTTAATTATTTCTGAATCTGTGCTGCCCACGGCCTTGTGACCTGTGGTGAGCGACAAATTGCTGAAGATCACCGGCATTTTGATGCATCACCGGACTTGATCCGCGTGCGACTGCCTCCCAAATACAGATCACAAGGTCCTCAACAGCCTGTATGCCGCCAAGCGGGTACAGCGAGAGTGGGACGCTTTTAGAAAAGGAGAACACCATGGACTTGAGCAAGTTCACGGAGCGGTCGCGCGGTTTTGTGCAAGCGGCCCAGACGATTGCCACACGCGACAGCCACCAGCGTTTGGCGCCAGAGCATTTACTCAAAGCATTGATGGACGACGAAGAGGGGCTGGCAAGCAACCTTATCACGGCTTCGGGCGCGGATGCGCGTGCGGTCAGCCAAGCGGCGGACATTGCCCTTGGCAAGATGCCGAAGGTGACGGGCGACGCAGCACAGACCTATCTGGACGGGGCTACCACCCGCGTGCTGGCCGAAGCGGAGTCGTTGGCCAAGAAGGCGGGCGACAGCTTTGTTCCTGTAGAGCGCATTCTGATGGCGCTTTGCATGGTGAAATCCGGTGCCAAAACGGCGCTGGAGGCAGGTAAAGTCACGGCGCAAGGTCTGAATTCTGCCATCAACGATCTGCGCAAAGGGCGCACGGCGGACAGTGCCAGTGCCGAGGACGGGTATGACGCGCTCAAAAAGTACGCCCAGGACCTGACGGCGCGGGCAAGCGAGGGCAAGATTGACCCCATCATCGGCCGCGACGAGGAAATTCGCCGTGCCATGCAGGTGCTGAGCCGTCGTACCAAGAATAACCCTGTGCTGATAGGGGAACCCGGTGTGGGTAAGACCGCGATCGCCGAAGGATTGGCCCTGCGCATCATCAACGGTGACGTGCCCGAAAGCCTGCGTAACAAGCGTCTCATGGCGCTTGATATGGGTGCGCTGATTGCGGGTGCGAAATATCGCGGTGAGTTCGAGGAGCGGCTCAAGGCCGTTCTGACCGAAGTGACAGAAGCGGCGGGCGAAGTCGTGCTGTTCATCGACGAGATGCACACACTGGTCGGTGCAGGTAAGGCGGATGGCGCGATGGACGCGGCCAACCTCATCAAACCTGCGCTTGCGCGCGGTGAGTTGCATTGTATCGGGGCGACCACGCTGGATGAGTACCGCAAATACGTTGAAAAAGACGCAGCCCTTGCGCGGCGGTTCCAGCCTGTGATGGTGTTGGAGCCTACGGTGGAGGATACTGTGAGCATCCTGCGCGGGATCAAGGAGAAATACGAGCTGCACCACGGTGTGCGTATCTCGGACAGCGCCTTGGTTGCGGCCGCCACGCTGAGCCACCGTTATATTACGGATCGGTTCTTGCCAGACAAAGCGATTGATCTTGTCGACGAAGCGGCGAGCCGTTTGCGTATGGAAGTAGACAGTAAGCCCGAAGAGCTGGACGCGCTGGACCGCTCGATCTTGCAGCTGCAAATCGAAGAAGAGGCGCTCAAGCTAGAGGACGATCAGGCCAGCAAGGACCGTCTGGAGGCGCTGCAGAAAGATCTGGCCAGCCTCAAAGAGCGCAGTGATGCGATGACGGCGAGCTGGCAGGCAGAGCGGGACAAGCTGGCAGGTGCGCGCGACATCAAGGAAAAACTGGACCGCGCGCGGGCTGACTTGGACATCGCAAAGCGGGACGGCAATCTGGCGAAGGCTGGTGAACTGTCTTACGGCGTCATTCCGCAACTCGAGAAAGAGCTTGAGGCCGCGGAGAGCCGTGAGGACGGGATGATGGTCGAAGAGGCCGTGCGCCCTGACCAGATCGCATCCGTGGTCGAACGGTGGACAGGTATCCCTGCGGGCAAGATGCTCGAAGGGGAGCGCGACAAGCTGTTGAAGATGGAAGAGCAGTTGCATTCCCGTGTGATCGGTCAGGATGCTGCCGTGAAGGCGGTGGCCAATGCGGTGCGCCGCTCCCGCGCTGGGCTGAACGACGAGGATCGTCCACTTGGATCGTTTCTCTTCCTCGGACCAACAGGTGTGGGCAAGACGGAGCTGACCAAGGCTGTGGCTGAATTCATGTTCGACGATGACAGCGCCATGGTGCGCATTGATATGTCGGAGTTCATGGAGAAACACGCCGTGGCCCGTCTGATCGGTGCCCCTCCAGGCTATGTTGGCTATGACGAGGGTGGTGTGCTGACCGAGGCCGTGCGCCGACGTCCTTACCAAGTCGTTCTGTTCGACGAGGTCGAAAAGGCGCATCCAGATGTGTTCAACGTGTTGTTGCAAGTGCTGGACGATGGTGTGCTGACCGATGGTCAGGGCCGCACCGTGGATTTCAAGCAGACGCTGATTATCCTGACCAGCAACCTTGGCGCGCAGGCGCTGAGCAATGCGCCAGAGGGCAGCGACATGGCGGATGCCAAGCGCGATGTGATGGACGCGGTGCGGGCGCACTTCCGCCCCGAGTTCCTGAACCGTCTGGATGAAACGATCATCTTTGACCGTCTGAACCGTGAGAACATGGACGGCATCGTCACGATCCAGATGGCGCGCCTGCTTAAACGTCTTGCCGCGCGCAAGATCGAGCTGGACCTCGACGATGGTGCGCGCAAATGGCTGGCCGATGAGGGCTATGACCCTGTGTTCGGGGCGCGTCCTTTGAAGCGGGTGATCCAGTCGGCGCTGCAAAACCCGCTGGCCGAGATGCTGTTGGCGGGCGATGTGAACGATGGCGACACTATCCCCGTGAGTGCGGGAGCTGACGGGTTGATCATCGGTGACCGCATCGCAGCGAGTAACAAGCCGAAACCGGATGATGCCACGGTGCACTAAAACAAGCAAAAGGCCGCGAGGATGCTCGCGGCCTTTTGTTATTACTGGTTTGCGGTTCTAGACGAAGTCGAAGTTTGCGTCTGTCAGATCAGTGATTAGCATATCCTCGATCGTGATGCTGTCGCGTGTGCTCAGCGTGATCACCGCGTCGTCACCATTCTGGCTGAGGGATAGATCACCCACGTCCGTAAAGCCGTAGAAACCGATCTGGATGATATCGATGCCATCTTCGAAATCAGTGATCCGGTCGGCGCGTGTCCGGTCATCGGCGAAGACAAACACATCCGCATCAGCGCCGCCTGTCAGAACATCATCGCCCTGTCCGCCGACCAGTGTGTCCGCGCCGCTGTCGCCATAGATGAGGTCTTTGCCCGCGCCGCCGTTGACCACATCGTTGCCGTCGCCGCCCCAGATGCGATCGTTGCCGTGATCACCATCCATTGTGTCGTTACCGCCGTCGCCATAGAGACGGTCATTCGCGTTTTCGCCGCGCATCACATCATTGCCTGCGCCGCCCATCAGTTTGTCATTGTCCGAGCCACCGGTAAGCAGATCGTTGCCTGCGCCGCCGCTGATCTGGTCCTTGCCCGATCCGCCGTTTATGAGGTCATTGCCGTCGCCGCCGTAGAGCTTGTCCTGTCCCATACCGCCGTCGATGGTATCGTCACCGCCTTTGCCATCAACGACATCCGTGCCGCCGAGCGTTGAGTAGAAATCAGCGCCTTCGGTCCCTGTGATTGCGTCGCCGCCCTCGGTAGTGGTTACAACGGGCGCGTCGGCGAGGATAAAGTCCGAATTCGTGAGTGTGCCCGCCGCGATGCCCTCCAGTTCGATCGAGGTGCCATCGCCGGTATTGAGGCGCAGGCCGCTGTCGGTTGTCTGAGCGGTGAGTTGGGAGATATCCCAGATATTGAGCGCGCTAACGTCGATCAGATCGCTGCCTTGGGTGAAGTCGGTGATAACGTCCTGTCCCGCGTCGCTGGAAAAACGAAAGATGTCGGCCCCTGCGCCGCCTGTCAGCAGGTCATTGTCTTTACCGCCAGTGATGTCGTCATCATCCGCGCCGCCGTCGATGGTATCGGCCCCCTTGTCGCCAATCAGGATATCGGCGCCTTCACCGCCCCAAAGCATGTCCTCCTGATTTCCGCCATTGAGGTAATCAGCACCGATCCCACCCCACATCAGGTCACTGCCATTGGCGCCCATGAGGGTGTCATTTCCTTGATCGCCGCGCAGCGTGTCGTTGCCGCAGCCGCCGTCTATAAGGTCATTGCCGTCCCCGCCGTGCACAATGTCAGAGCCACCAAGAGCCAGAAAGACATCATCGCCTGCTTGGAGGTTGATCCTGCCAGCATTCATGTTGCCGGTGAGCGTGTCATTCTCGATGGTGCTTACGCCAGTCGGCAGGGGTGTTGTGGCGGTCATTGGTTCGGTTGGCATGGAAATCTCCCAGGTAAATTTCAGTCGCTAAAATGGTGGTAGGCATGGCAGTGCCGACTGGGGATAGAGATACCACGCGATATGCGCCGAGGCGAAAGAATGTCATGAATTTGGCAGAATTAAGGCTTAACGCTCTCATGGTGTGCGAACCCGTGCACGGCCGCGCGACAATGGCGTAAATGGCGCGGCATTGTTGCGCCAGCGGTGAGTCGCGGCGCGAATCAAACTTAGGGCATGGATAGAAAAAGCCCGCCAGCGGGGGAGTGCTAACGGGCTTAAACTGTCTAAGTCTCTAGGAGCGACTTAGGAGTTTGGCATGATCACCGCGTCGATGACGTGGATCACACCGTTGGTGGCTTCAATGTCTGCCGCAGTGACGTTAGCGCCATCGACCATGACGCCGTTATCCAGATCAATCATGACGGTGTCGCCGTTGACTGTGGCGGCTTCCATATCGTCGCTGAGGTCCGTGGACATGACTTTGCCCGGGACGACGTGATATGTAAGGATGCCAGCCAGCGTTTCCTTGTTTTCTGGCTTGAGCAGATCCTCGACCGTGCCTTCGGGCAGCGCAGCGAATGCGGCGTCTGTCGGGGCGAAGACTGTGAACGGGCCTTCACCTTTCAGTGTATCGACCAGACCTGCGGCCTCGGCTGCGGCCAGAAGTGTGCCGAAGTCACCCGCAGCGGCGGCTGTGTCTACGATGTCTTTGGAGTGGCCAGCGGCGAATGCGGATGTGGCCAGAGCGGCGGAAGCGGTAAGGGACAGAAGTGTTTTACGGAACATAGTGTTCTCCTTGCTAAAGTTGGTAATGCGGTATGCTGCATCGGAGGGATTACGCCCGTGCGGCTGTTTGGTTCACGCAAAATGCGAAGTATATTTTCTTGACTGGATCGCGCGGAGCACTACCGCCGATTGATTGGCGGAAAACCGTGCAAGTTGCTGGTCACAGGGCAAAAAATCGCCTATCTGCTTTTTGAGAATGCGACAAATTACCCTTTTCCCTTGCCGTGCAGGAGGTCAGCATGAACCGACCCGAGATGGTGCTTTTTGATTGCGACGGTGTGCTGGTCGATAGTGAGCCAATCACCTGCGGCATGATCCGTGATGATCTCGCGCGGTATGGTCTGGACCTTACACTTGGGGAGATCGACACGTTCTTTGTGGGGGGCACAATGCAAGGGGTGTTCGAGACATCGCGCAAGATGGGTGCCACGGTTCCAGACGATTGGGTGGACAGTATCCATGCCTTGATCTTTGCTGCGCTGGAGCGGGACTGTAAGGCCGTGATCGGGATTAAGGGTGTTCTGGATGCGCTGGACGCCGCAGGGATCGGCTATGCCGTCTGCTCGAACGGGCCGATGGAGAAGATGGATGTGACCCTGCGCACAACAGGTCTGTGGGATCGCTTTTCGGGGCGGTTATATAGTGGGCATGATTGCGCGGCGGCCAAACCTGCGCCGGATGTCTACCTAAAGGCGGCGGCAGAGGCGGGTGTGGCGCCTGCGCGTTGTGCAGTGATTGAGGACAGCAGTACGGGCGCACGGGCGGGGCGCGCGGCAGGTATGACCGTTTATGGCTATGCCGAAGACGGCGCACAGAGTGCCGCAGCGCAAAAGCTGGCTCCGCACTGTGATGTAGTGTTCCACGACATGAAGGACCTGAAGAAGCTCTTGAGCCTCTAGGCCGGTATTTCACGTCCTGACATTCGGGTGTGTTCACTGAAATGTAATGCGAAAAGGTTTTGTCCTTTGGCGCTCTGCCCCTACCTAGGATGTAGTAGATAAGGAGAGACCCATGGCGCAGCGCTGGAAAAATACCCTGAAAGATCACCATGTGACCGATGAGGCGGTATTTATGAACCGTCGCCAATTGATGGGTGGCACGGCGGCGGGCCTTGGATTGGCGGCTGTTGGTGCCACAGCCAGTTTTGCGCAAAGCGAAGAGCTGGTCGCTAGCAGTTATGAGGACATTACAGAGTACAACAACTACTACGAGTTCGGCACGGGCAAGGATGATCCAGCAAAATACGCGGATGCGCTCATAACCGAACCGTGGAGCGTGACCATCGACGGTATGGTCGACAAGCCAGGTGCCTACGCTTTCGAAGATATCATGGCCGCCATGACCATCGAAGAGCGCATCTACCGCTTCCGCTGTGTCGAGGCGTGGTCCATGGTGATCCCTTGGAACGGGTTCGAGCTTGCCGATCTGCTGGACATGGCAGGGGTGCAGTCGGGCGCCAAGTATGTGGCCTTCGAGACAGCGCTGCGACCTGACGAGATGCCGGGTGTCAAATTTCCCGTGCTGGATTGGCCCTATGTCGAGGGCTTGCGTCTGGATGAGGCGGTGCATCCGCTGACGATGATGGCGACGGGCATTTACGGCAAAGACATCCCCAACCAGAACGGCGCGCCGCTGCGTTTGGTGGTGCCGTGGAAATACGGATTCAAATCCATCAAGTCGGTCGTGCGGATCACGTTGACCGATAAGCAGCCTCCCACCAGCTGGAACAAAGCCAACGCGCGCGAATACGGGTTCTATAGTAATGTGAACCCCGAGGTGGATCACCCCCGCTGGTCGCAGGCGAGCGAGCGTGTCGTGGGGGGCGGCTTGTTCTCCAAGCGGACCCCCACATTGATGATGAACGGTTATGCCGACGAGGTGATGGAGATGTACGCAGGTATGGATCTGAGCAAGGACATCTAGCGTATAGTATAGAGTGAACAGAATTGGGCCGGAGCGCAGAGGCTTCGGCCCTTTCCATTTTCTGGAGGCGAGTATGGGCCACATCATGGATAAGACGAACAGTACTTTGCGCCGTGTGCCGACATGGCCCTTCTATATACTTCTATGTTTGCCTGTTCCGTGGCTGCTGTACCTCGCACAAACGGGCGGCTTGGGCCGAGAGCCGATTAACGCGCTGGAGCGGGAGCTGGGCGAGATCGCCTTGCAGCTGTTGATTGCAGGTCTCTGCGTCACACCGCTGCGCGAGTATCTGGGCCTGAACCTGCTTAAGTTCCGCCGGATGCTGGGCGTTATGGCATTTACCTATGTGGCGCTGCATCTGACGGTCTGGGTCGTTTTGGACATGAGCCTTCTGTGGGGCCAGATGTGGGCGGATATTTGGAAGCGCCCCTACATCACTATCGGCATGGCAGGCTTTCTGGTGCTGCTTCCGCTTGCGCTGACGTCTAACAATCTGTCGGTGCGCAAAATGGGGGCAGCGGCATGGCGTAAGCTTCACAAGCTGACCTATGTGGCGGTTCTGCTGGGCGGCGTTCATTATCTGTGGCTGGTAAAAGGCATCCAGATCGAGCCGATCATCTACATGGCGGCGATTCTGGGTTTGCTGTCACTGCGAGTCGTCAGATTCGCGCGTAAACGGGCAAAACGAGTCGCCTAGACAGGCCTATTCAGCGCTCAGTTGTGGGTAAGTCTGTGGGTAACACCAGATGTGGATTTACGGGCAGATAGGGTGACCTTAGGTTCGCGCAAGATTGCTTCGGGAAAACACTTGTTGGCGCAATCATTATTCTCCAAGCCTTTGAAATCCTGTAAAAAATGCAAAATCTGGAAAAAAGTGGATTTAGGTGAAAAAAGGGGTTGCGGGTCACCGCTACTCTATCTAGAACGCCCCTTACCGAAGCGCAGCAATGAGCGACGGGGCAGCGGACAGGACGCGGCGGAGACGCTGAGGACTTGAAGCGAAGTAAGGAATTCAGAGAGATTGACGGCGGGGCGCGCTAGAGTTATACAGCG
>OJDV01000194.1_pt1 | contig 24063 bp, 29 predicted proteins | sample 1592911 | NCBI WGS metagenome assembly OJDV01 (sample SAMN05416860, study PRJEB24817) | seawater metagenome | isolation source: Sea water | place: Canada:Atlantic | collected 2013-11 | reverse complement strand
TCAGAGTAACTTGATCGATCAAGTTACTCTGACCCCTTTGATAACCCCTTTGATCGCCTTTGATTCCAAACAACCTCCCAATATGAGTTCGTTTATCGATGCTTGGGACAAAATGCATGCACAACAAGCAGATTAATAGCGCGCAGCCACTTACTGAGCTCAGGCAGCTAGCAATACGGAAGTTCCAAGAGGCAGACCGGCAAGCGCTGCGTGAACTGTTTGTAGCGTCACGGGACGCCGCGTTCACATGGTCTTTAGATAGCGAGCACAAGCTAGAAGACTTCGATATCGTTACCGCTGGCGAAAGGGTTCTTGTAGCAGAGATCGCTGGCAAGCGAATCGGGTTCGCGTCTATCGACGAAGCGGACAGTTTTCTACACAATCTATTCGTGCATCCACAATACCAAGGGCAGGGCGTCGGCAAGGCTCTACTGGCCCGCTGTGAGCGATACTTCCTCGTCACACCTACTCTCAAGTGCGTTAAGGCCAATGAACCCGCATGGCGCTTCTACGAGGCGCAGGGTTGGACTGTACATAGTGAGGCAGAAGGCCCAGATGGCCCCTATCTACTTATGGAGCGGGCTAGTTCTTAACGATGTCACCCATAGCAAGAAGGTGTTGTTCATTCGAATCGGAGTAAGAATTGGAAATTAGACCCGATAATCTAGAGAGTGAGGCGGTGATTGATCTACTGCGCGAGCATCTAGGGTCAATGGAAGACACGGCCCCTCCTGAAAGTCGACACGCTCTAAACATCGATGGTTTGCGTAGTTCGAATATAAACTTCTGGTCCGTATGGGACGGCGAACGACTTGCTGGATTTGGTGCACTTTTGCATCATAACGATGATCTTGCTGAGATAAAGTCGATGAGAACTGCGGCGCCATACTTACGCAAAGGAGTGGCCTCCAGAATCCTGATACATTTAATACAAGAGGCAAAGGCCCGAGGCTATTCTAGGCTTAGCCTTGAAACTGGCTCGATGGACTATTTTGAGCCAGCCAGAGAGCTGTATCTTACTTTTGGATTCGAGAAAACACAGCCCTTTGGATCATATGTCGAAGATAGTAATAGCGTATTTTTGACGTTGAACCTTAAAGCCAATAGGCTTACTTGAAAATTCAACCACCCAACTGAAGAGGAATGAGTATGTCTAATGAAGGGTATCACGAGCCGATAGACGAGCTTTCAAACGAAACGAGGGATATGCACAGGGCCATTACGTCCTTGATGGAAGAGCTCGAAGCTGTAGATTGGTACAACCAACGAGTGGATGCCTGCAAAGACGAAGATCTGAAGGCAATTCTTATTCACAATCGAGACGAAGAGAAAGAACATGCCGCGATGGTGCTCGAATGGATAAGAAGGAAAGATCCTAAGCTCGATTCAGAGCTAAAAGACTATCTGTTTACGGATAAACCCATAGCCCACAAGTAAATCAAAGTGGTGTGGATCAAAGGGGTTGGATCAAAGGGGTCAGAGTAACTTGATCGATCAAGTTACTCTGACCCCTTTGATCCCTTTTGATTGACCCTTTGATCCTAGAATTTCGAGGGAATACGATGGCGGATCCAACATTACAGCAGTTCGTGAAGAAGGCCCTTGGCGCGGGTGCATCTAAAGCCGAAATTGCGGATATTCTAATCGCAGCTGGTTGGCCTAGAGATCAGGTCAGCAGCGCATTAGATGCATACTCTTCTGTCGAGTTTCGAATTCCTGTTCCCATTCCAAAAGCGCAGATTTCCGCCCGTGATACTTTTTTGTATCTCGTGATGTTTGGCATGCTTTATTTCAGTGCCTACAACCTAGGCAGTCTACTATTTCAGTTTGTTAATTTGGCGTTGCCAGACCCCATGCTCGAACGAGTGCGGCAGTATACCAACGCACAGATCCGCTTCTCTATCTCGGCACTAATTGTTGCGTTTCCGGTTTTCCTGCTTATCTCGTCGTTAATCGCAAAACAGATTCGTATTGAGCCCGCTCAGCGCTTATCCGAGGTCCGCAAATGGCTTACCTTCTTAACTCTCGCCATTGCCTCTTGCATTATTGTGGGGGATCTTATCGTCTTGCTTAACAGCTTTCTCGCAGGGGAGATGACAATTAGATTCGTCTTTAAAGTACTCATTGTGGGAGGCATCTCCGGCAGTATATTCGTCTACTATCTTTCCTCTGTTAAAGAAGACGACAGGGTGCTGAGCCGATGAGCACTAATAGACTCGCAGCTATTAGTGCCTCCGTAGTAGTTTTGTTAACTATATCGGTGGGTTTGTACATATTGGGCTCGCCAAGCCAAGAGCGGTTTAGGCGGCTTGATGAACAACGCATTGCTGATCTACTACTCCTTTCTAGAGCTGTTAATGCGAACTATGTCATTTCTAGCAGCCTGCCAGCGAACTTAGATTCGATGCAGGACGGCACGCGCTTAAGCCGAATCCCAAGAGATCCAGAGACTAGTTCTATGTATGAATACGAGCAAGTTGCGGCCGACGCCTATCGCTTGTGCGCTGTGTTCTCGACGGAGTCTAACGAGGCGAGGCTTGATGATTTTTGGGAACACTCCGAAGGTAGGCAGTGCTTCAGCTTTAACGCTCAATCTACGTATTAAAGGCATAAATGCCCTCTAGAGAACTCATAGCGGAGCACAGGGTTGTCCAAGGAATCGCAAGGGCTCTATTGGATGATCTTGCTCTTAGCATCTCGCCTGAAGATAGCGAGTTCACTATTGCAGAGAAAGCCGTTTCGGGCTTGTGTAGTCGCGGTGCTCCGGATACTTGGTACTACAATTGTCCGGCTTTTGTGCTATTAGGCGCACGAAGCTGCTTGTCTATTTCCGGGCGTGATTACCAGCCTGCAGAAAAGAAAGTTGGGTTGCATAACCTGGTGACTGTGGATCTAAGCCCGGTTCTTGGTGGGCGATGGGGTGATTGCGCTAGGTCTTTCTATGTAGAAGATGGCTCTGTTACTAGCACGCCTACATCGCCGGAATTTCTCAAAGGCCAATTGTTCCTCGCCTCTCTCCATGCTCAGATGCGAAGACTAGTTACGTCACAGACTTCGTTTCATGCTCTATGGGAATGGACGAATCGTAAGATAAAGGAGCAGGGCTTTGAGAACCTAGATTTTCTGGCAAATGTCGGCCACAGCATCGCAACTACACGCGACGCTAGACAATATATCGAAAAGGGCAATATGGCCCTGTTGGGCGACGTGCCTTTCTTTACATTCGAGCCACATGTTCGCGAGCTAGGCGGTACCTGGGGCTTTAAACATGAGAACATTTTCTTTTTCAACAATGAACACTTGCTCGAAGAGTTGTAAGGATTATCTATAGGTTCGATGTTAAGGGATTAGGCAGCAGTATCGATGAAGCATTTTGATTCAATAATTTTCGATCTAGACGGTACGCTCTGGGATACTAGCGAGACATGCGCGAAGGCATGGAACAATGCATTGGTCGAGTTAGAAATTACTGATCGCCAGGTCACTGCCGAAGGCATCCGTAGTGTGACTGGCATGCCATTTTATGTTTGTGTTAAAACTCTGTTTTCTGATTTAGATACTGCACTGGTAGGCGAGCTCGCAGATCGCATTGATACGCTAGAGAGGCTTCATCTTACAGCCGCAGGTGGGCTTATATACGATGGGGTGCTCGAGGGTATAAAGCGGCTTGCAGAGCACTACGAACTCTCCATCATCAGCAATTGCCAGTCATGGTATCTACAGCTCTTCTTGGAGCAATCCGGTTTACGAGCGTATTTCGCTGAGAGTACTTGTCATGGCGACAGCAGAATCGCGAAAAGCGAGATGATTGCTGATCTTTGCAGAACCAGGGCCCTTTCTAATCCAATCTACATAGGCGATACGATGGGCGATCAAATTGCCTCTCTAAAAGCCGGTGTTAGTTTTGGTCATGCACGCTATGGCTTCGGTAATTCGGATGCTTCCACAGCTGCGTTCAACACATTTTCGGTACTCCTTGAGTACTTCCTACACAGGAACTCGGATCAAAGGGGTGATCAAAGGGGTTGATCAAAGGGGTCAGAGTAACTTGATCCAACCACGCTGAGTGGCGGCGGAACAGTAAGGACAGGATCAAGTTACTCTGACCCCTTTGATCACCCTTTGATTTTCATAAAAATCAGGGTTTTACCTGACGCGCGCAGCACTGTGTTAACGCTAATCTCTTCTGGCGAGAAAATAATCCCACCAGAGGAGTCTCAAAATGACCTTTCGCACAATCCTTGCCTCTGCATCACTTACCGTGGTGTGTATAGGGTTTCAATCTACTCTCTACGCTAAAGATAGCGTGCTACTGGAGGCCTATATAGCCGATGGCGACATCGTGCTAATAGGCACAGATCTATGCGTGGATCACCCAGTTCTAGAGTTCGGTATAAACGATCTCATCCCCCAAAGCAGCAGCTGTGAACAGGTTGATGACGACTTAGAGATGTTAATTGTCACTACCAATAACAGCGAGCTTAGTGCGGGTAGCTATAGTCTCTTTGTTCGCGAAGAGGCAAAGAAGTCTAAAGACAAAGAGCGAACGTTCTTTGTCACTATCGGCGATATCGGTGCTCAAGGCCCAGTTGGAGAGATTGGAGATGAGGGCGAAATGGGGATCCAAGGGGAGCAGGGGCCGGGGGGTGTCGCTGGACCCGCTGGAGAGATAGGTGAAACCGGATTAATAGGACCAACAGGTTTAGCTGGAGATGCTGGCATAGTCGGTGAGCAAGGTGCTAGGGGAGCCACCGGTCTACAAGGTCCACAAGGCCCGCAGGGTGAAGCTGGCCCAATAGGCGCTATAGGGGCGCAAGGTGAGGCGGGCTTGCAAGGTTTGCGCGGTGTTATCGGAGGCACAGGTTTAACCGGGCCAAAGGGGCTGAAAGGCCTGCAAGGGCTCGTAGGTTTGACTGGGCCGCAGGGCATACGTGGTGCTAATGGTCCTGTTGGGTTAGCGGGCCCGCGTGGCCCACAAGGTGCAACTGGGCCTCGTGGAGAAACGGGCCCGGCAGGTGAGCGTGGCCTCAGTGGTGAGCAAGGATTACGAGGTGCAACGGGTGCAACAGGTGCACCGGGAGTGCAAGGCGAACGTGGGGAACAAGGTCCCGTTGGGCTGGTCGGGGCGAAAGGTCTCACTGGTGACGTTGGAGCAATTGGCGATGCAGGTCCGACTGGGCCGAGAGGGCTAGTTGGCGCAACTGGTAATACGGGGGCCAGTGGAGCGCGTGGAGTCACTGGGAACGCGAACTGGAGTCGCCAACAGCATGAATATGATTGTCCCGCGGCACCTTCTGGCGGCACTCGTTTCTGCGAGATCCGCAACTATTGCGACGATAGCAATCAGCGAATTATCAGTGGGGGCGTTTATACCAATGCAGATGAAATCAGAATTGCAGAGAGCTATCCCGGTGCCGACGGCAAGAATTGGTATGCGCGAATCAGCCATAAAAATCAGAATACGATTAGCTTCGTTGTGCCGATTGTTTGCATGAACGTCATGGAATCACAGTAAAAATTCGAGGGGAACATCATGAGAAAAATAATAGCGTTAATGAGTGCAGTCTTTGCAGTAACTGCACAAGCGAAAACGGAAGTCATCGAAGAGGCATACTTTACCACCGAGGATATTATCTTGGTGGGCCAAAACCTATGTGACTCTAAGAAAGACTTGGCCGTGAGTATCGGAGTTTCGGCGCCTACACTGCTTAGTGTGTCAGGTTGCCAACAGATTGGGGAGGGCGATAGCGCGCGGGATCTGGTGATTTCTGCGCTAAACGGTACTGTTGAGGCAGGTAACTACTCGATCTCTTTGTTGGAATTATCTCCCAGCGATAAAAGCACTAAAAACGCCAAAAGTGAGAAAAGCTCCAAGAGCAGTAAGAGCAATGAGATCGCAAGTTTCGTAGTGAGCTACGGGGTTCAAGGACCAAGTGGTCCTATAGGCGAGAAAGGCGAACAGGGGCCGCAAGGGCTGCAAGGCTTGCAGGGCGAGATAGGCTTAACCGGCCCGGCAGGTCCGCAAGGCGAACAAGGTCTGCAAGGCCCGATCGGTTTAACTGGTCCTATTGGACCGCAGGGTGAGCAAGGCCCACAAGGAGAAATGGGCGAAACTGGCCCACAGGGAGTGCAGGGTGAAATAGGACTACAAGGTGAGATTGGTTTAACAGGGCCACAAGGTCCGCAGGGTGAGCAAGGCTTACAAGGCTTGATAGGCTTAACCGGTCCGCAGGGTCCGCAAGGCGATCAAGGGCCGATTGGTTTAACCGGAGCTCAAGGTCCTCAGGGCGAGCAAGGTTTGATTGGCGTTACGGGCGATCAAGGGCCACAAGGAGAGCAAGGTTTACAAGGTGCTTTAGGCTTGCAAGGCGCGATTGGTTTGACCGGTCCACAAGGTCCGCAAGGAGAAACAGGTCTTGCTGGCTTAACTGGGCCTCAAGGTCCAAAAGGTGAGCGCGGTCTTATTGGCGCTACGGGAATTCAGGGTCCTAAAGGAGATCAAGGACCGCAAGGAGCAACAGGTCCAGCGGGTGCACAAGGCCCACAAGGCGTGAAAGGAAATACTGGAAGTGAAGGGGCTCAGGGCTTGCAAGGAGATCCTGGCGTCTCGAACTGGGTTAGGAAATCTAGTGAATATAGCTGCCCAGGCAACAATTATTGTTCAGTGCGTGTTTACTGCCCATACGTCGGTGAAGTGGTTTTGGGTGGTGGAGCTTATGTGAAAGGTGGAATTTCCCAAAATAGTGCAGTGATGGAAAGTTATCCTGGTGCAGCCGGCGATAACTGGTACGCACGTATACACAATGATGAGAGTGGTGCGGTGGACTATCAGGTCATATTGATCTGCGGAAGATTAAACTAGCCGCGATCAAAGGATCAAAGGGGTCAGAGTAACTCGATCAAAGGCGATCAAAGGGGTCAGAGTAACTTGATTTATCAAGTTACTCTGACCCCTTTGATCGTGCGCTAGTACGCGCCTTCGCCATAAACTAACTCGTAGCTATGGCTATAGATCTCTAAGATATTACCGAACGGGTCTTCCATATAGATCATGCGATAGGGCTTCTCGCCTGGGTAATAATAGCGCGGCTTCTCCATGCGCTTCTTACCACCAGCTGCGACGATGCGCTCTGCTAATTCTTCCACATTTGGATCTTGCACGCAGAAATGGAAAACACCCGTTTTCCAGTATTCAAAATTGTCTTCAGGGTTGCGCTGGTCTTTGAACTGGAATAGTTCTACACCAATGCGATCGCCTGTTGATAGATGGGCAATTCTGAAGCGTTCCCATCCCTTTCCAAACACATCTGTACACATCTCACCAATGGGGCTGCTGTCTTCAACAACATCGGTTGGCGCCATGATCAAATACCAGCCCATTACCTCCGTGTAAAACTCTACTGCTTTCTCTAGGTCTGGCACTGAAATGCCGATGTGGGAGAAGTTTCTTGGATAAACCTTGCTCATAAGCTTGTGCTCCTTTGTAGATATTAGCGCTAGGTTACAAAGGCTTGTGTATAATGTAAAATTATCAAAAATGATTATTATGAGTATGTAAATTGATGATTAATCCAGTCTGGTTGCGAAGCTTTTGTACACTTGCGGAGGTCGGGCATTTCACTCGTACCGCGCAGCGCCTGCATATGACGCAGTCTGGAGTGAGTCAACATGTGCGCAAGCTCGAAGAGGTAGTAGGAAAGGCTTTGCTAGTGAGGCAGGGTAAACAGTTCACTCTCACCGAGGCGGGTGAACGTCTATATGTCGAGGCTCGGGAGATTATTAATTCCTTATCGAATCTAGAACAGCGAGTTCTTGAGGACCCGCCCTATGAAGGAATAGTGCGAGTGATGTCGCCAGGGAGTATTGGATCGAGGCTGTATCCGCGGCTTCTGGACTTACAGCAGCAACATCCCAAGCTAATAATCGACTATCGTTTCGCCCCTAATGCCGACGTGGAGATAGCTATCGCAGAACACCGTGCCGATATTGGCTTCACGACCATCCCCTCATCTTTGGATGATGTGAGCTGCAAAGCAGTAGCAGAAGAGGCCTTACTTTTACTTACGCCGGTTGACGTCGGCGATCCAAGTTGGGAGCAATTGCAGCAGCTAGGGTTTATCGATCATCCGGATGGGGCGCATCATGCGGGATTACTCCTGAGACCTAACTATCCTGAATTTCAGCACAAACGTCAGTTTAAGCGTGCGGGTTTCTCGAATCAGATAAGTCTGATTCTCGAGCCTGTGAGTAGGGGCTTGGGATTCACAGTCTTGCCGGCCTTCGCGGTAGAGGCTTTTCAGAAGCCGGAGCAAATTAAAGCGCACCGTTTATCAAAACCAATCAGTGAGATTCTATACGTTTGCACCAACAGCACGAGAGCAATCGCAAAGAGGATGGATATCGTTATCGCTGAGACTAAAAGGTTGCTTTAAGGACCAAAGGGATCAAAGGGGTCAGAGTAACTTGATTTATCAAGTTACTCTGACCCCTTTGATCCCTTTGATCGGACCCCTTTGATTCTTTACTACATTTTTTCCTGCATCAGCTGTTCAGGGGAGGCATTGGGTTTCGGTGCAAACTTCAGGGACCGGCCCAGCACGTTGTCGGCGCCATACCAGTTGCCATTCTCGTCTACAGAGAACTCATGTAGCTCTTCGAACTCACCAGCGCCGCGACCATGCATGTCCCATGAGAATAGACGGTTGCCCTCGGTGTCGAACTTGACCATGCGCACTGGCTGATTGTCGATTACCCACACGTCTTGGTTCTCAGTGATGAGAATGTGGTTCGGGAAATTCAACTCTGGCCAAGTGTTGAGATGTTTGCCGTCTTTGTCGAACACTTGCACTCGATCGTTACTGCGGTCGGCCACGTAAACGCGGTCTTGTTTGTCCACAGCAACCGCGTGAACGGCATCGAATTGACCTTCTGCAGAGCCTTTGCTTCCCCATGCGGTGATGTACTTACCATCTTTGTCGAACTTAATGACACGGGAATTTGTTAGGCCGTCGGCCACAACCATGCTGCCGTCGCTCAAGAAGGCAATGTCCTGAGGGCGGCCTAGATGGGTCTCGTCGTTGGCTGTCTCGTTCCACACACCCAGCGACATTACCAGTTCCTTGCCATCGTTGGAGAAGGCATGAATCTGCTGACGACCATCGTTGACTACCCACACTTTACGCTCTGGGTCGTAGGGGTTGATGGCGATCTTGTGGGGGCCGGCGGTACCCTCGAACAGGTAGTCCCACTGGTTCCATTTCTCTACCAGCTCGCCCTCATCGTTCACGATAAAAATAACGTTCTGCATCTCGCGCTTCGTTCCCTCGGGTGGGCCTAAAGCGTTGAGGCCTGGCACGGATCCGTAGAAGTCGGTGAAGCCTGCGGGCAGAGGGTCTGGCGCATGTAGCTCTCCGCGCTGAATAATGAATATCCTCTCGGCGTTATCCACTACTAGGCCGGGATGGGAGCCCCATACTAGGCCAGGTTCCGCTATCGGTTTTAGCCAATTAACGACTGGTGCGTAGGGATTATCACCGTGGTTGGCCTTGGGAGGGTAGTCATCCGTCCAGCTCTGTGAGAACGCGAGGGACGGGGCGAGCAATAGCGCTGAAAAAGCCAATTTGCTGAGTTTTGAGGCGTGCATGTAGGGGAATCTCCACTTTGCGAGATGGCGTTCAGGCTGCTGATACGCCGGTTTTATTGTTGTGGCAGATATTAATACCTGCCTCCTACCTCGTATGCAAGAAAATCCACGATGTATATCAAAGGGGTCAGAGTAATTTGATTCGTCAGTATAGGAATTGGGTTCTAGACTCAGGATATGTCTAGTAACTGAACATGAGAAAGGATTCTCCTATGCCGCGCCCACAACGTCATTTCCTTCCAGATGTTCCCAGCCATATCGTTCAGCGGGGCAACAATCGACAGCTTTGCTTCTTTACCAAGCGCGACTACAAGGTGTACCTAGATAAACTTAGGGAATACAGCGTCAAATTCGAGGTTGAGATCCATAGTTTTGTGTTGATGAGCAACCATGTGCATCTATTAGCGACCCCGGCTACCAGCACCGGTATTAGCCAGCTTATGCAATCCCTCGGCAGGTACTATGTACGTTATGTGAATGGGCGTTACAATCGCACCGGAACCTTATGGGAAGGGCGCTTTCATGCGTCGCTAGTGGACTCGCAAGAGTATTTGCTGGCGGTTTGTCGCTATATCGAATTGAATCCTGTCCGAGCTGGCATGGTCGTTCATCCAGCGCAGTATCCTTGGTCGAGCTTTCGATGCAACGCGTTGGGAAAGCGGATACGCCTTGTCACAAAGCATTCGGTTTACCTAGCCTTAGGCTCTGCGCCGAGCGCGCGCCAACAGGTTTATTGCGAGTACTTTAGGAGTAAAATTCCTGAGTCGATGCTCAAAAAAATTAGAGAGTCCAGCAACAAGACATGGGTACTGGGCAATATGCTTTTTAAGAAGCGAGTCGAGCGGCAACTTGGATTTTCCTTGCCTCCATTTCCAAGGGGAGGGGATCGAAGATCTAAGGGAAATAACAAATCACCCTATTAGCCGAATTGAATGGAGCAAGTTACTCTGACCCCTTTGATAACCCCTTTGATAAAGTATGAACTTAGAGACTACACCCCAGCTGACGCTCGTCATATAAACGAATTGGCGCTTGCGGCTTTTGAGCAGTACAAGTGTCATTACGATAACTGGGAGGCATTTTCCGCGAATGTTGCGAAATTTTCCGATCTTGCGGAAGTTGCAGAGATTGTCGTCGCTGAGGATTGTGCGCGTGAAATCATCGGGGTAGTGGCCTACGTTCCCGCATCGATCATAAAAGCTGAGTACTTTCCTGAGAACACGCCGGTAATTCGTGTGTTGGCAGTAAGCCCGAAGGCCCGAGGTCTGGGTTTAGGTAAGGCGCTTAGCAATGAATGTATTCGTAGGGCAATCCGCGATGGCAATTCTCGAATTGCACTGCACACTAGTACGATCATGGAGATAGCTCTGCCTATGTATCTGAGGATGGGCTTCCAATGGTATGGTGACGCGACCCCACTGTTTGGCGTTGAATATAGTGTTTACGCCAAGAGCCTGACAAACGCGACCGAACGACACACAGAGTGAATCAGACGCCGCAGGCTTAGTCACGAAAGATCAAATTACTCTGACCCCTTTGATAGGAGGGTAGATGCAGAACGTCAGTACACTCATATTCGATCTCGATGGCACTATTAGTGATCCTAGTATGGGAGTTCATCGATGCATGAACCATGCGCTTAGATTCTATGGCTTTCCCGAGGTATCCGAGCAAACAGCATTCGCGACAATTGGTCCGCCACTTGACGAGGCATTTAGTCAGTTTCAACCAAATGCCAACGAGCAAGTAATCGCGAATCTAATCGCAAAATACCGTGAACGTTATGCTGAACTTGGCTATGCCGAGAACCAAATCTATCCTGGCATTGTGGACGCATTGAATGCGTTTGCTGCTCGAGGGATACGCATGGGTGTGTGCACATCCAAGCGAGTGGATTTTGCGGAGAAAATACTCTCGATGTTCGGGCTGCTAGATTTTTTTAGTTTCGTAAGTGGTGGTGACATCGGGATCAAGAAACACCAGCAATTGGCAGGCCTACTTGAATCGGGTGAAATAAATCGGACTTCTGTTATGGTCGGTGACCGTGAAGTGGATATTTCGGCAGCCAAAGCAAACAGTTTAAGATCGGTAGGGGTGTTGTGGGGATTCGGCGATCGAGACGAGCTGGAGCAAGCGGGCGCGGATGTCATTCTTAGCAAAACCAACGAGCTCTCTCTGATAAAAATCTGAAGCGCTATTAAAGCTCAACAAATGGAAGGAGGCCGTATGAAAGTCGCAATGCCAAGTCTGACCGCACTGCTGTGCTTAACATGTTCCACCTCTACATTAGCGGAATGCCTAGAGACTGGCGTGCAATTACAGATTCTAGGCTCCGGTGGACCGGGGGCCTCTGGCGGTAGAGCATCCTCGGGCTACTTGCTGTGGGTCGATGGTGTCAGTCGCATAATGGTAGACGCAGGCAGCGGCACTAAGGACCAGTTTTATCGAGCGGGCGCTAACTCCGATGACATCGAGTTTGTAGGTTTAAGCCATCTTCACCCCGATCACTCGGCAGAGCTGCCCGCGATCTTCTGGCCCGCTGGCGGTAGCTTCAACATATCGGGCCCTACAGGCTCAGATGACTTCCCTTCAATAGAAAAATTCCTAGAGCTTTTGATAGGGCCGAATGGCGCCTATAGTGTGCTAGCCCCTCGAATGAATCTGCAAGTGACGACTGTCGATACAAGCTCTAGGCAATCAATGAAGATCTGGAGCGCGGACAATATTCTTGCCAGCGCTACGGCTGTTCCCCACGGAGAAGTTCCTACACTCGCCTATAAGTTTGAGTTCGCGCAGAAGAGCATCGTGTTTGCGAGTGATCAGAATGGGTCAGACCCTGCGTTTATCGACTTCGCGCGAGGAGTGGACTATCTCGTCATCCACCTAACTGGAACCGAGGATGCCACTGGCGTCATTGCGCAGCTGCATGCAAAACCGAGTGTATGGGGCGACATGGCGGCATCGGCAGAAGTTGGGCAAGTCATCGTAAGCCACATCAGTGCAACAACAACTGAAATGCTGGACGAAAGCCTTGCGATCATTAGACAGCACTATGCTGGACCGCTTGTCATTGGCGAAGACATGATGTGTATCGAGCTGTAATTCGATAGGCATGCGGCGAACCGTGCTAGTGCGCATTGATGTAAATCACATCGATATAGTAGAGTACGAATTCGAATTAAGTCGCAACCTAGATGCTTAACTGGGAACTTCGAGAATGCCAATGGCGCAACAAAGCCCCGTAAAAAGATTTAGCACGAAGCTATTGCGACCTGCATTGCTTAACGATGACACGTCGTGGTCGTTTGTCATACTACCCAAGGAGGTCAGTGAGATGCTTCCAAGACGCGGCAGAACTACCGTCGAAGTCGCTCTCAATGACCATAGTTTTCAATCCACACTCGAACCGGACGGCCAGCTAAGTCATTGGCTCAAGATTAGTGAAGAGCAAAGTGTGGCTGCAGACGCGAAGATTGGCGAAGTGGCGGCATTTGAGATCACAGCTCTGCCACAAGAGCCTGAGCCAGAGCTTCCATCGGACCTACGTGAGGCGTTGTCCGCTAGTCCAGCGGCCAAAGAAGTATGGCACGACACTACTGCAATCGCGAAGCTAGACTGGATTCACTGGATAGTCTCCGCCAAGCAAGCTAAAACTCGTGAGAAACGAATCCGTGATGCATGCGAAAAACTAGCTTCTGGAAAGCGCAGGGTCTGCTGTTTCGATCCATCTGGCTTTTACAGCAAAGCGCTTAGCGCACCCAAGGTTGCCGAATAGCTGAATCTACTCATCCAGGTTTTTAAGAATTTATGATTTGGTGTGGCGCTACGATTTTTTCGGCTACGTCTTACATGTAGAGCAACAAGGCCATGATATTTTTCGACATAGACGACACCTTGCTGGATTACAAAAGCTCCCAAGATATCGCTGCTAAGGCGTTTTCCGAAAAATACGCCACACATATCCCGGCTCCCGATCAATTTGTGAATGTATGGAATAGAGTGACGGATCATCACATGGCGAGGTATCTCTCCGGTGAGATATCGTTTCAAGAGCAGAGACGCTGGCGCATTAAAGACTCTTTTAGCTTAGAGCTCAGCGACCAACAGGCCGATGATATTTTTTCCGACTACTACCAAATCTATGAAAGTTCCTGGACGTTGTTCCCAGATGTGGTGGATGTGTTGGACAATCTCGCAGGCACACAACTGGCGGTAATTACAAATGGCGACAAAGAGAATCAAACTTATAAGTTAGAGCGCCTTGGCGTTTTATCCCATTTTACCGAGATCATCACTCCTGCTTGTGCCGGCGCTGCCAAACCCGATCCCGCGATCTTCCAATTAGCCGCTCGTGTTGTTGGAAAACGACCAGAGGAGTGTTGGTATATTGGCGATAATCACGCATTGGATTATCACGGCGCACTCGCAAGTGGCTTCAATTCCGTTTGGTTGAATCGAGAGGCTAGGTCGGAGCGATGCGATAGTCAATGTAAAGATCTGTATGGGTTTTTAGAAATTTTTAGTTCAATCGACTAGAACAACGTCGCGTTGTCAAAAGAAAGAAGCCAAATGACAACCGATATCTTAGTTTCTGACCCTCAAATATTTCAACAGCTTTGGAGCTTCGCCCATAAGGTCTGTATCGACAAAACCAGTATGATTGTCTTTATGTAAATCTGGAAAGTTTTATACTTACTTCAAAATGATTTGTTGAAAAATTATTGCTTGGGAAATTTATAGGAGAAATAGATGAGATTGATTTTGGTATGTGGTCCTACCGGGGTTGGCAAAACTACTTATTCGCTTGCTTTGGCGAAGAAAATAAATGCCGTTAGGTTTTCGATTGATCCTTGGATGCAAACCCTGTTCGCTAAGGATATGACGTCGCTAGATTTTTCGTGGATGATGGAACGGGTGGAGCGCTGTTACAAGCAAATATGGGATGTAAGCGAGCAGATACTTGGTTTGGACGGCAATGTGGTGCTTGATCTTGGATTCACCACGAAGGCGCAACGAAGCAGGTTCTCGGAGCTTGCCAATAAAATGGGTGTCTTGGCTGAGATTCACTATTTAGAAGCATCTGTAGAGATTAGAAAAGCTAGGGTTCGAACAAGAAACGAGGAGAAAGACCCAGCGGTTTACGCGTTTGAAGTAGACGAGGGTATGTTTAATTTTATGGAACCAAGATTTGAGATCCCAGACGAAGCCGAGTTAGCAAATGGCAAGAAGCTTGTGACTCTTGATTGAAGGCGAAGGTTAACAAGTAGATAGAGTTCATATTTGGGATAGTTGTAAATTAGGCATTTTGGGGAGAGTGCGTGAAAATATTTTTACTGCTTTTGGCGGCATTGAGCGTCTCTCCTTTAAGTGCGCAGCCAACATGGGTTCAGGAACCTTATTCAATTGATTCGGAATATCTTGAGGAAGAAAGGCAGTACTGGGTTCATCTTCCTGATTCTTACTTTGAAGAGCAAGCTGCCGCTAAAACTTACCCAGTCATTTATCTTCTCGATGCGAGGGCTCAGTTTTTGGCGCTTACCGGTACGCTGCATTCTATGAGTTCTGGCCTCAATGGTAATTACCGCGTTCCAGAGGCCATCGTTGTAGGCATACCTAATGCCGACCGGGTTCGAGATTTCACGCCTAACCAGGCAAATACTGAGGAGCTGGGTGAGGAGTTCGCGAATAGTGGCGGGGCTGGAAAATTTCTAGATTTTATAGAGCATGAGTTAGTGCCACGTATAGAGAGCGATTATAGAGTGATAGAACATCGCACTCTTGTTGGTCATTCTCTAGGTGGATTGCTTGGTATTACGAGCCTGGTCGAGAGGCCTGAGTTGTTTGATGCGTACTTAATCATTGATCCTAGCTTATGGTGGAATGATTTAGAGTTATTGGATCAGTTGGAGGACAAGCTCGAGCTTTCATTGAATTCAGACACAGCTGTTTATATCGTTACTCCAGAGTATAGTGAGCGTAATCAACAGATTACGAGTACTTCGGCTTTCCATGAGCTGTTGCTAGCCAAACAGGATGGCAACTTGAGAGTTGAGTTGCAGAGGATTGCGGGTGTCAGCCATGGCTCTGTTCCGTTGCCCGCTTACTCCTATGGGTTGCCCTTTGTTTTTGGAGATTTCGAGATAGATTTCGAACAGCTTTTGGCACAGGGGCCAGATTATGTTGCTACTCATTTTCGGGTACTATCGCAGCGGCTAGGCGTTAAGTACTTGCCACCAGAAGCGCTTATAGAGGCAATCGCTAAGAATACATCGGGTCTGCCACCGGATATGCGGCAGATCAGCACTCGTTTCTTCGAGTATGCAGTACAAACTTACCCTGAGTCGCATCGTGCCTATTATAATCTTGCGAGCTCCTATTTTGACTCGGATCAAGTTGATGCGGCAGTCACTGCATATAGAAAAGTACTAGAGCTCGACCCCTCGAATACAGAGGTTCGAACAATTCTCAATTCGATCGGAACCGATATAAACTAGTTGCCCAAATTCTACTCGATACTTGCTAGCCGAGACTTACACATGATTCCAGCCGACGTGCCCAGCCCAATAGATTTAAAGGACATGGTTGATGCGCAGGAGTGGGAGCGTACAGCGATGCAACGCCCATTCAGGGAAGAGTACTTTGAGGTGTTTAATGCTCAGCTAGCCATGCTGGAAACACCTAAGCTTTCTGTTATAGAGCTTGGCGCGGGGCCGGGCTTTCTTGCAATGCACATTCTCTCTAGAAGACCGGATATCGATTACACTCTCCTCGACTTCTCATCGGCTATGCATACTTTAGCGAAACGTCGGCTGAAGCCTTTAGATTGTGTTGAGCTTAAGTATATTGAGTGTGACTTCAAGACAGCTGGATGGGTAGAGTCACTCGGTCAATTCGATGCGGTCCTTAGCAATCAAGCAGTCCACGAGCTCCGCCACAAACGTTATGCTCTCGATTTCTTCATACAGGTTCGTAGCCTACTTAAGCCCGGTGGCATACTGCTCTTTTGCGATCATTACTGCGGCGATGGTGGTCTGAGTAATGATCAGCTCTATATGAGCCTCGACGAACAACGCGAAGTCTTGCGTAGCGCTGGGTTCAACGCATCCGAGGTCCTAGTAAAGGGCGGGCGAGCACTCTACAGCGCAAGGCTAGAATCAAAGGGGTAGAATCAAAGGGGTCAGAGTAATTTGAAAAATAATGAACAAACTGGAAGCGAAAAGAGTATTGCAAGTACCTTAATGACTAGGCGCAATCTCATCACAATTGTAGGGATATCAGCAGTGGGAGCTATTATTCCTAGCTGTGCGGGACTAAAAGGAAGGGTGAATATGTACGGTTTGATCGGAAAAATGAACGTTGTACCTGGGCAACGCGATGCGTTGATTGCCATCTTGGTAGAAGGCATTAGTGGTATGCCGGGGTGCCTGAGTTATATAGTCGCGAAGGACTCAACAGACCCGAACGCTATCTGGGTTACAGAGGTTTGGGATAGCCAAGAGAGTCATCAGGGGTCTTTGTCGCTGCCGTCTGTGCAACAAGCCATAGCGCTAGGTAGGCCGCTAATTGCAGGCTTCGGTGAGCGATTCGAAACCACTCCAGTGGGTGGGCAGGGGCTAGTTTCTTGATTAATGCCACGGTGTCTCGATCAAAGGGGTCAGAGTAATTTGAAAGACGACGAGCAGGCTGATGGCGATCAAATTACTCTGACCCCTTTGATCGAGGAAGGGCATCAAACGCCTCTTGGGTATCACTTCAAGCATTTCCATATTTGGTTCGACATGGGCATGTTGGCTTTGATGTTTGTGGTGGCGTCCTATTTTCCGTTACTGAAGATTGTGCCTCTCGTGGCGAGCTTAGAGTTGTTCAGTTTTTTTAGTTTTCATCTGCTTGCAAAGAATAGCCGTTTCCAATTGCAAGGCTTCTTGGGTGGATTTATTTCCAGTACTGCGGTGTTTTTGCAGACCCTTAACGATAAGAAATTTGCGGCGGAAAGCGAGAAAAATTTGCTACTTACACTGTTGTTTGCGCTATGCGCGATGCTGCTTGAGTGCCTTTTTATAGTTTTCTTTCTGGCCGATAGTTTGGGCTTTGTCTACTACTTGCCATTCCTGACACAATTGCTGTGCGTTGCCGCAGCAATTCTCTATGTCTCCTTCAGTTCGCGCTTTGCCTCTAGCGGCATCGCAACCCGCACTGCAGATTTCGATATGCTGAATGATCACCCGATCATTTGGAAGTACGTGGCGAAATTGTCGTTGATTATCCTCGCTATTGTTTACTCCATGCATTTCATTAGTTCCGAGCTGGGCTTTCCACGCAGCATCAGTACTCTGCTTATTGCTTTATTTGAGGCGCACGCTATTCTTGCCTCGGTGATGACGCAGTGGTCAATTCAGGCTCAAGAATTTGATCTGATGTCGTTGTTCATAGTGATTCTGTTGGGTAACACTCTGAGCAAATCATACCTCGCAATCAGCGGTGCGAATCTCAGCAAGTATGGCTTCTTTGTAGGCATTATGGTGGGGAGTTTTATACTGAGTGCAGCAGTCTCCTACATCGTGTATTGATCAAAGGGGTCAGAGTAACTTGATCCAACGACGCTGAGTGGCGGCGGAGCAGTAAGGACAGGATCAAGTTACTCTGACCCCTTTGATCCTCTCGCTGGATCAAATTACTCTGACCCCTTTGATTTTACTCTGACCCCTTTGATTTTTGGTCACTGTACCGTTTCGGCGCTGAACATCCCGTAAAAGACCTGCTAAAATCTCGCCCTTAAATGCTTAGGACAAGAGATTATTACCATGCCCGTTTATCGCTCTAAAACCTCCACCGCAGGTCGTAATATGGCTGGTGCCCGTGCCCTTTGGCGCGCCACCGGTATGAAAGATGAGGATTTCCACAAACCCATTATCGCCATCGCCAACTCTTTCACGCAGTTCGTGCCGGGCCACGTTCACCTGAAGGATCTTGGACAGCTAGTGGCGCGAGAGATCGAGGCTGCAGGTGGTGTTGCCAAGGAATTCAATACAATTGCCGTGGACGATGGGATCGCCATGGGGCACGACGGCATGCTCTATAGCTTGCCCTCGCGCGATATTATCGCCGACTCCGTGGAGTATATGGTCAACGCGCATTGCGCGGACGCGCTGGTATGTATCTCCAACTGCGACAAGATCACTCCCGGAATGCTGATGGCCGCGATGCGCTTGAATGTCCCTGTGATATTCGTCTCTGGCGGACCAATGGAGGCCGGCAAGACGAAGCTCTCTGAACACAAATTGGACCTAGTAGATGCCATGGTGATCGCGGCGGATGACAGTGCTTCTGATGAGTACGTGGCGGAGATCGAGCGCAGCGCCTGTCCTACCTGTGGTTCATGTTCCGGCATGTTCACGGCGAACTCGATGAACTGCCTGACGGAGGCCTTGGGCCTATCCTTGCCTGGCAATGGCACTGTGGTAGCGACCCATGCCGACCGCGAGCAGCTATTCCTGCAGGCCGGTCGCACAATCGTCGAGATCACTAAGCGCCACTACGAGCAGGACGATTATGCGGTTCTACCGCGCTCCATTGGCTGCTTCGAGGCCTTCGAGAATTGCATAGCACTAGACATCGCCATGGGAGGGTCTACCAACACCATCCTGCATTTGCTGGCTATCGCGCAGGAAGCGGAGGTGGACTTCACCTTAGAAGATATCGACCGGCTATCGAAGACCATCCCACAACTGTGCAAGGTTGCGCCTAATACTCAGAAGTATCACATCGAGGACGTGCACCGCGCCGGTGGCATCATGGGGATTCTGGGAGAGTTAGATCGTGCGGGCCTGCTGCATAGCCAGCTCCCTACGGTGCACAGCACCACGATGGCCGATGCTCTGGATGCCTGGGACATCATGCGCAACCCAAGCGCTAAGGTGCTGGAGTTCTATAAGGCGGGCCCAGGAGGCATCCCTACACAGGTCGCGTTCAGCCAAGCATGTCGCTTTCCCACGCTCGACGGCAACCGCGCGGAAGGCTGTATTCGTTCACTAGAGCATGCCTATAGCTTGGAAGGCGGGTTGGCGGTACTCAGGGGCAATATCGCGCTTGATGGCTGCGTGGTGAAGACGGCGGGGGTGGATGACTCAATATTGGTTTTCGAGGGCTCGGCCTATGTCACGGAGTCTCAAGACGAGGCGGTCGCAGATGTCCTTGCAGACAAAGTCAAAGCGGGGGACATCGTGATCGTGCGCTACGAAGGGCCACGTGGTGGTCCCGGCATGCAAGAGATGCTTTATCCAACCTCTTACATCAAGTCCAAGGGGCTGGGCAAAGTCTGTGCGCTGTTGACAGACGGACGCTTCTCGGGCGGCACATCAGGCCTTTCCATCGGCCATGTCTCGCCTGAGGCTGCTGCGGGTGGTGCGATAGGCTTGGTGCGCAATGGAGATAAGATTCGCATCGATATTCCTAATCGCAGCATCGATGTATTGATTAGCGAAGAGGAGCTGGCGGATCGCCGCTTGGCACAAGACCAGATTGGGTGGAAGCCAGTGAAGGAGCGGCCACGGAAGGTCTCTGCGGCACTTAAAGCCTATGCGATGCTAGCTACGAGTGCAGATAAGGGCGCGGTGCGAGACTTAAGCCTGCTCGACTAGATCAAAGGGGTCAGAGTAATTTGAAAGAAGAAACTCGACCAAAGAGGTCAGAGTAATTTGAAAGAGGGGGAGCGTGATTGGAGAATTATTGGATTTTTCTGAAGGCGAGCTTTCTTTTGTGGATTACGCCTGGGCAAGACACGATCTATATCATCACGAGGAGTATTAGCCAGGGCCGCGCTGCTGGCTTTGCCTCCGCTCTCGGCATCGGTACCGGGAGCATAGTGCATGCGGCATTCTCAATCGCGGGAGTGTCGGTCATTATTCTGACCTCACCAGTAATGTTCTTGTTAGTGAAAATGTTAGGGGGGGTTTACTTAATCTACCTTGGTTTAAGTGCGCTGCGCTCTAAAGTTAAAACCAAGAATCTAGAGACATTACGAAGTGAGCCTTTATCGAGAATTTATTCTCAAGGCGTGCTTACCAATATACTGAATCCAAAGGTCGCGCTATTTTTCATTGCATTTTTACCGCAGTTCGTCGGGGAAGATGCTCCGGTAGCAGACCTTTTTATACTCGGTTTAAGTTTCGTGATTGGCGGCACGATGTGGTGCTTGGTGTTAGCTTACTTCGCCTCAACGGTGGCAAAAATGCTAGGTCAGAGTAGTCGCATTAAGGCATGGTTTAACAAGCTTTCGGGCGTGGTGTATATCACATTAGGGTTGAATGTGCTGCGAGTAAAAGCCTGAGTATTACAGTCTATTTCTTGGAGTCATTGTGAAAATTCTTGGTCTTGACCATATTCAAATAGCAATGCCAGTTGGCGAAGAGGCGTTGGCAAGAAGCTACTATGGCGAGTTGCTGGGACTGATTGAGGTCGACAAACCAATCAACCTAGCCAGTCGTGGCGGCGTGTGGTTCGAGAACGGAGGCTTGAAAGTACATCTTGGCGTTGATGCGCAGTTTGTGCCCGCAAAAAAAGCTCATCCAGGGTTTAGAGTTGTAGATTTAGACTCCATCTCAAAGCAACTGCAAGCGCATGGATTTAATGTGGAAGACGCAAAGCAGATACCGGGCTTTCGTCGTATTTTTACCGTGGACCCATTCGGCAATAAAATCGAGTTTTTAGAAGCGGAAGAGTAGTCCCGAGCGAAGGTGTTGCTGTAAAAATAGGAGCATGAACATGGGCAGAATGTTTAACTTTTCCAGCGCGGTTCCACACTCTCAGGAGGTGGAGCAGTGGTTTGTGGACCATGGCGACGAGTTCGGCTTAATCGCCCAACACTGGTTTAAGGTGCTTCGTGCCTGTGGCGATGATGTGCGCGAGTTGCTTCACGATGGCCAGCCCACCGCCTGTGTAGGGGAAGCGGCGTTTGCCTATGTCAATGCATTCAAGGCTCACGTGAATGTGGGGTTCTTCGGCGGTGCAGAGTTGCATGACCCGGCTAACTTGTTGGAAGGCAACGGTAAGTTCATGCGCCACGTTAAGATTAACTCGAATAAACCGATTGATGCCCCAAGACTTCACGAGTTGATCGAAGCCGCCTATGCCGAGATGAAAGCTCGGGTTTAGTCGAGCTAGCACAGTCCCTCAATTTGCCACATCCTCATTATCTCCTTTGCCGTCACTAATGATAATTGTTATCATCCCCGCGCCTTTGGTCGCGGCCAGTTATCTTGCGACAATCACTTTCTGCAAACTTGGTGTGTATGTCCTCTTCACTTTGGTCTTTGACCGCCGGTACTCAAGGCCAGATACAAGATTTCGATACGGAATTAGCCGACAACTATCGAGTTCGTTTAATGGAGTTAGGCTTTCATCCAGGTGAGGTCGTCACCTGTCTGCAGACCCCAGCGTTCGGCTCGCCGAAGGTGTTTCGTGTTGCCAATTCCATATTCTCTCTTGACGACGAAGTGGCTAGCCACATCCTAATTACTCCCGTCGTTTTGGCATGAAAAAAATTATCCTCATAGGAAGCCCAAACTCAGGGAAGAGCCTGCTTTTCAATAAGCTCACCGGCCTGCATCAGCGCGTAGCTAACTACCCAGGCATTACGGTTGACGTGGCCAGTGGCGCGTTGGCGGCACTGCCAGAGGTGGTGCTGGTCGACTTCCCCGGCACCTATTCATTGCATGCGATATCTGGCGAAGAGCAAGTGGCAGTCAACTACTTTAGTGAAGCGCTGGATGACCCCGATGTCGTGCAAGTGCTTTGTCTGATTGATGTCACGCGCTTGGAGAAGAGCCTTTACTTCACCCTGCAGGTGATTCGCGAATGCGAACGTCATGGCAAACATGCTGTGGTTATCGCCAATATGATGGACGTGCTAGAGAAGCACAAAATCAGCATGGACCTAAAGGGGCTCGCGGCCGAAGTTCAGGCGCCGGTAATTCCCGTTTCTGCGCGCAGTGGAAAAGGGCTAGAAGAGGTGTTGGGCCAAATCAAGCAGGGCCTCGCTAACGGCAAAGGGCCTGCCAATAGTGGCATTGTGGATGTGCCCGACGCGATCCTGCGTGGCACGGCCCACAAGCTGGCCCACAAGTATGGCCCCAAGGGAGACTTGTTGATCAAGAGCCAGGCTCGGCTCGATAGTTTTTTCCTGCACACGGCATTCGGTGGCATCGTTTTCTTCGGAATTATGTACTTGATGTTCCAGTCTATTTTTACTTGGGCAGCGCCGGCCATGGACGCCATCGAGTCGCTAGTCGCGTGGGCAGCCAGTATAGTGGTGCCGTTAGTGCCCACTCAGATCGCAAAAGACTTTATGCAAGATGCAATCTTCAGCGGAGTAGGGGCGTTCCTCGTATTCGTACCCCAGATCTTCGTGCTTACCTTTGTAATTGGGATCTTGGAGGACAGTGGTTATATGGCCAGGGCCGCACTGATCTGCCACAAGCCTTTACGCATGTTCGGTCTCACGGGTAAGAGTTTTATCCCTATGCTCTCCGGCGTGGCCTGTGCGATTCCTGCTATTTACGCGGCCCGCTCGATCGATTCTCCGAAGAAGCGCCTGTTGACATATATTGCCATTCCCTTGATGCCGTGCTCGGCGCGATTGCCGGTGTATACGCTACTGATCGCCGCGTTCATACCTGCCACGACCATGTTCGGCGGCTTCGTGGGACTGCAAGGCGTAGCGATGTTCGGTGTGTATTTCTTCGGCATGATGTGTGGCTTGATTGCGACTAGTGTTTTGTCACGTGTACGAGCCGAGCAATATGAAGACTTGCCATTTGTGTTGGAGATGCCGCCCTACAGATTGCCGGCGTGGCAGCCGCTGATTCGTAATTCCTGGAACCGTTCTAAGCATTTCGTAACTAAGGCTGGCGTGATTATCCTCACGGTCACCATAGTGATCTGGATTCTTGGCTATTTCCCTACTATGGGACAGGACTTAGGGGCTTCTTGGCTGGGCCAGTTCGGCAAATTAGTGGAGCCGGTGTTTGCACCTCTGGGTTTGGATTGGCGTTATGGCGTCGCTATCATGACGTCTTTCTTAGCGCGCGAGGTTTTCGTAGGCACGCTTGGTACCATGTTCGGCATCGAGAATAGCGACGATAATGTGTTGCCATTGGCGGAGCAGATTCAATCTAGCGGCATGAGCATCGCCTCTGGCGTTGCGCTACTGGTGTTCTTCGCGATTGCGCTGATGTGCGTCTCGACCATGGCCATCCTTAGCAAGGAGAGCCGCTCCAAGACTCTCCCCCTAAAGCTATTCGCAGTATACGGCGTCTCTGCCTATGTTATGGCGATCCTCGCCTACAATCTCGTTTCCCTCTTCTAGAGCCGATCAAAGGGGTCAGAGTAATTTGATCGATCAAGTTACTCTGACCCCTTTGATC
>OJDV01000193.1_pt1 | contig 24325 bp, 20 predicted proteins | sample 1592911 | NCBI WGS metagenome assembly OJDV01 (sample SAMN05416860, study PRJEB24817) | seawater metagenome | isolation source: Sea water | place: Canada:Atlantic | collected 2013-11 | reverse complement strand
CTACACAGAGTAGATCGTCGGCAGCGTCAGATGTGTATAAGAGACAGCTCTTGCACCGCCAAACATCCTAGTCATATTAGCAACGCTAGATACATCCCAGGAACTGATGTCTTGATTGAAGACTCTTGCTTGGATAAACATATTACTCATCTCCATTACATTTGAAACATCCCAAGAACTGATGCTTTGATTAAATGCCTTTGCTTTATAAAACATGCTATTCATAGAAGTCACATTTGAAACATCCCAAGAACTGATGTCTTGATTGAAGGTATCTGCATCACTAAACATATTACCCATATTAGTGATTTTTGAAACACAAACTTTTGAGATGTCCGTTCCATTGACAATCATTGTTCTTAAAATAAGCGAATCAACAACGGTAAAAATAACTCCATTTACTGATCCAGAATTTCCAACTTGAGCTGAAGGATGTGCTTTGATTGTTACGCCATTATTATCGAGATAAAGTATTGATGGTGATTTACCTAATATAGATTCGTCATCTTTTTCACAAGCAAACAAAATAAGGGATATTAGGAAGAGTAGAATTTTGCCAATTTTCATAACGGATAACATTAAATTATTGTAAAAACACGAAATAAGCTCAAAATTAAAAGTGCTTAGAAAATTTGTGTGAGTATAAAAAAAGGCTTACCTCAAATAAATGAGATAAGCCTTTGATACTAATAGTGATCGAGACAGGATTCGAACCTGTGACCGTCTGCTTAGAAGGCAGATGCTCTATCCAACTGAGCTACTCGACCTAGTTTCTTATAAAAACAAAGCCCTCCACCTAAAGGAGGAAGGCTTTGCGGTCCGGACGAGACTCGAACTCGCGACCCCCTGCGTGACAGGCAGGTATTCTAACCAACTGAACTACCGGACCAAGATTTTTATGAGCTTTCCTGTTTTTCAACGGGACGGCAAATTTATAATAAATTTTCATTTTGGAACGTAAAACATTGAAAAAAATGCAAAATATTTTAAGCAGATAAATAGAGCTTTAAATATCATTATTTTACCGTTTACAATACCCCATTTAAAATGAACTAAAAGTATCCTTACCTTCGGACTCAATCAAACTACAATTATGAAAAATTTATTTTTAGCAGCTGCGTTTGTTTTTGGATTAATCGCAAACGCCCAACAAGGTTTAACCTATCAAAAGCCTTCGCAAGAAATTCTAGATTTGGTAGATGTTAATTTGGCGCCTTCTGTATTAATGGACGACAAAAAAGAAAACGTAATTCTTCTTTATCGAAATGCATATAAATCGATAGAAGACTTATCACAAAAGGAATTGAGATTAGGTGGTTTAAGAATTGACCCTAAAACAAATATTGGTAGTAGGACAAACTATTATTACACCGCAAAAATTAAACGGATGGCTAAGCTTTCTGCAGAGCCTCTAGAGATTAGTGGTATGCCAAAAGGCGCAAAGCTTTCTAATTTTGTTTGGTCCGGGGACCAAAGTAAGATAGCATTTACCAATACCACCAAGCAAGGTGTAGCGGTGTGGGTCCTAAACATAAAAAAGGCAGAAGTTCAAAAGATAACTGATCCATCAGTAAATGCAAATTTGGGTGATGTGATAAATTGGTTTAAAGATGGCAATTCTCTCTTGGTTAAAATGATTTCAAAAGAAAGAAAACCATTAATTGATACTAAAGAGGCGGTGCCTGAAGGACCAACCGTTTCAGAAAATAACGGTAAAAAAGCGCAAAATAGAACCTACCAAGATTTAATTAAAAATCCGAACGACGAATTTAATTTCGAACAATTGGCCCTTTCTAAAATTGTAAAAGTTAATCTTAATGGTTCGGTTGCCGATTGGCTTCCATCTGCCATGTATAAAAGTGTAAGTTTTTCTCCAGATGGAGAATACGTAATGGTTAGTACAGTAGAGAAGCCTTTCTCTTACTTAGTTACTTATGGTCGATTTCCTAGTAAAACAATGATTTATGACAAAGATGCAACAGCGGTTCAAAAATTATTGGAGGTTCCTTTAATTGAGGACTTACCAAAAGGATTTATGGCGGTACGAACTGGCAAAAGAAGCTATCGTTGGAGAGTAGATAAACCTTCAACTTTAGTTTATGCCATGGCGTTAGATGAAGGGGACCCTGCAAAAGTAGTTCAATACAGAGATGAAGTGTTTGAAGTTGAAGCGCCATTTAATGGTGAAGGAAGAAGTATACTTAAAACAATTAACCGGTTTAGGTACATTACTTGGGGAACAGATAATTTAGCTATCGGTTACGATTATTGGTGGAATACGAGGAATACGAAGACGTATCAATTCGACCCATCTAACAATAAGGTGGCCGCCAAAATACTGTACGATAGAAATTATCAAGACCAGTATTCCGATCCAGGAAGTTTTGAAACGAAACTAAATCAATTTGCTAAGAATGTATTAGATGTCACCAACAACAAGGCTTATATGATTGGTAACGGCCTTACTGCAAAAGGGCAATTCCCATTTTTAAATGAGTTCGACTTCTCCAATGGTAAAACAACAAAGCTGTATACTTCAAACATAGAAGGGAAAAAGGAAGATTTAAGAAGTTTTGATTCAGAAAAGCAGCAATTGTTGGTTCGAATCGAATCAGCTTCAGAATACCCTAATTATTTTTTTAGGGGTTTAGGAGATAAGAAACTGGATCAAATAACTGCCTTTGAGAATCCATTTAAAAGTATTCAGAATGTAAAAAAAGAGGTAATTAATTACAAAAGGGACGATGGGTTAGATTTGTCGGGAACAATGTACTTGCCGGTGGGATATGAAGAAGGGAAAAAATATCCAATGATTTTGTGGGCTTACCCTAGAGAGTATAAAGATAAATCAAGTGCGGGACAAAATACTCAGAACCCGAATAAATTTACCTACCCATATTATGGTTCTCCTGTGTATTGGGTAACAAAAGGATACGTAGTGTTGGATAATGCAACTTTCCCAATTGTTGGAGAGGGAGAGGAACAACCAAACGATTTATTCCGAAAGCAATTAGTAGCAAATGCAAAAGCTGCAATTGATGCTGCAGATGAATTTGGCCTTATTGATCGAAATAAAGTAGCAGTAGGAGGGCATTCTTATGGCGCTTTTATGGTGGCGAATCTACTTTCGCATTCAGATTTATTTGCAGCAGGGATAGCACGAAGCGGCGCTTATAACAGGACATTAACTCCATTCGGTTTTCAAAGTGAAGAACGGAATTATTGGGAAGCTCCAGAGGTATACAATACTATGTCTCCTTTTATGCATGCGGAAAAAATGAAAACGCCTCTTTTGTTAATTCATGGCGAAGCAGATAACAATTCCGGTACCTACCCAATGCAATCTGAACGATATTTTAATGCTTTGAAAGGATTAGGAGCAACTGTTAGATTGGTCATTTTGCCAAAAGAAAGTCACGGATATCGTGCCAAAGAGAGCATTCTGCACTTGTTATGGGAGCAAGATCAATGGCTAGATAAGTATGTGAAGAATAAGGAATAGTTAAGATTTAATTGATGCGCTCTTTGCACCCTACATTGCATAAACACAATATGGTTTTATAATTATAAATTGAACTGTAATATGCTGTGATTCTACGAGGTATTTAGAATTAAAAGGGTATTTAGTTTGATGGAAAATTTTGATTCTCATGAGCTAAGGGGAACATGATGTTTGCGAATAAGAGTTGTGAAAACTAAATGCAAACGTTTCCTGAGTGCAGTTTTTAGAACTTTTATTTTTATATAAGCGGTGCTATGGTCATTTGGGTAGCTTTAATTTACTACTTGTTTGCAGTATCTTTATTTTTCAATTTAATAACTAAACAATACATAATTCCAATATGAAAAGCACATTGAATTTCAGAACAGGTTTACTACTTGTTGCGACCTTATTTTCTTTTGTACTTGCAAGCCCATCCGCTCAAGCACAAAAGAAGAAATCTAAAAAAGGAACAGCACCCAAAGCGGCACCGGCTAAGAAAGGTGGACCTAAACCATATGCCAAAGTAATCACCAAGGATGCAGAATCTGATACCGGCCTTTTTAGTGTACATAGAGTAGATGCCAAACATTATTTTGAATTGCCAAAAGATTTATTGGAAAAAGAAATCTTGGTAGTAAGCAGAATCTCAGGTCACGTGAAAGGTTTAAACTTTGGCGGAGCAGGAATGAAGTCAAGACCGCAGCAAGTCATTCGGTTTCAGCAATTGCATAATAAAATTCTAATGCGTTCTGTATCGTACAACAATGTGGCTGAGGAAGGAACTCCTATTTATACTTCTGTTGTCAATAACAATTTTGAACCAATAATAAGTACGTTTCCAATAGCTGCGTTTTCAAAAGATACAGCATCTGTAGTAATTGATGTTACTAGCCTATTTACGACGGATGTTGAAATGATTGGAGCACTAGGCAGTTCTCAGCGAAAGAATTTTAAGATAAAAGGACTAGATAAGACTCGATCACTTATTACTGGGATGGATGCTTTTCCAGAAAATGTTCAAGTGAAGCACATTTTGACCTACCGCGGTGGAGCGCTTCCAGCAAATAGAACTACAGGAACTTTATCTATAGGAATGACACAGTCATTTATATTATTGCCTGAGGTTCCTATGGAGCCAAGGTATGCCGATAGCAGAGTTGGATTCTTTTCGTTACGACAAATAGATTATGGTTCGGAAGAGCAAAAAGCTAAAACAAGAAGATTAATTACTAGATGGAGGTTAGAGCCAAAGGATTGGGATGCGTATAACCGTGGGGAGTTAGTAGAGCCTGTTAAACCAATTGTTTATTACATTGGTGCCGGAACTCCTGAAAAGTGGAAAAAGTACATCAAACAAGGAGTTGACGATTGGGCAAAAGCGTTCGAAAGTGCAGGTTTTAAAAATGCCATTCGAGGAGAATATGCCCCAACTGCAGAAGAAGATCCAGACTGGTCACCTGAAGATGTTCGATATTCTGTGATTAGATATATCGCTACGGATATTCAAAATGCTCAAGGGCCACATGTGCACGATCCAAGATCAGGAGAAATATTGGAAAGTGATATCCTATGGTACCATAACATAATGAACTTACTTCGGAATTGGTATTTTATACATACTGCAGCAATTAATCCTGAAGCAAGAGGTGTAAAGTTTGATGATGAAGTAATGGGTCAACTAATTCGTTTTGTGGCAGCACATGAAGTGGGACATACTTTAGGTTTACCTCATAACATGGGGTCAAGTGTGGCGTATCCTGTTGATTCGTTGAGGTCGCCTAGTTTTACGTCAACACATGGAACAGCTCCTTCAATTATGGATTATGCTCGTTTCAATTATATTGCTCAACCAGGTGATGGTGTAACTAGCTTTTTTCCGCAAATTGGGGAGTACGATGACTGGTCAATTGAGTTTGGATATAAGTTGTTAGGTAAGGAGGTTACTGCTGCTCAAGAAGAAGCTGAAATTGACAAGTGGATTATTGCAAAAGCAGGTCAGCCACAATTTCATTTTGGAAGACAGCAAGGTTTACCTACAGATCCAACTGCTCAAACAGAGGATTTAGGTGACGACGCAATGAATGCAAGTACTTTAGGTATTGAGAACTTAAAGAGAATTAACAATAAGTTGTTAGAATGGGGAACGGTAGAAGGTGAAGAGTATAATGATTTGAGTGAATTGTACAATGCGATGGTTGGTCAATACAGAAGGTATATGGGCCATGTTACTTCTAATGTTGGAGGTATTGAGGGTAATAATAAAACTGCTGATCAAGATGGAGTTGTTTATTCGCATACTGCAAAGGCCGATCAGAAAAGAGCAGTGCAGTTTTTAAACAAGCAATTATTTACTACGCCGGAATGGATTATCAAACCTGAAATTTTAGCAAGAATTGAAGCGCAAGGTAATGTTAACCGAATTAAATCTATGCAAGAGCGTGCGCTGAGTAGCTTGCTTTCAGATAGGCGTTTGTACAGAATGATTGAAAACGAAGCCATTAATGGATCTTCTGCTTATGTAATTTCTGATTTGATGAAAGACTTGGAAAAGGGAATTTTTAGTGAATTGGCTTCAGGGAAGAAAATTGATTTGTACCGTAGAAACTTGCAAAAAGTATATGTTGCTGAATTAATTGAGTTGTTAGAAGATGAGAAATCAACGTATCAAAACTCCGATATTCCTTCTTTGGCCAGAGCAAGTTTGGTTAGTCTTAAATCTAAATCAAAAAGCGGAGCAGGGAGACAGTCTGGTGTTTCAAGAGCTCACTTACAGGATTTAGCTGCAAGAATAGAAAAGGCTTTATCTGCCGATAGAAATTAATAAATTTAATTTGTACGAAATGAATGGGGTGGGCGGAAAGTCTGCCCTATTTTTTTGTTTCAACTTTTTCTGAATTCAATTCCAACGAACTTATAAATTCTTGTAATTCTGGTAAAGAATCTGAGTCAATTAGTTCGGTATTGATGTATAGTTCTTTTTTTCCAGCTTGTAGAATGTAATCTCCAGCAAATTTTCTGAAGGAAGCGATTTCATCTAAATTTAGACTAGTTCCAAAAAGAGCATTTTCTTTTATTACGCCATCTTGAATAGAAATGTATTGAAATCTAGTGTTATAGACGTACATGCTGAAGTAAATCAGACCCATAACTAAGTATCCATAATCGGTCCAGTTTGAATTCTCATTAAAGAATAGAGAACTTACTCCGAACACAAGCCACAATATGCCAATTACTAGATTAGCATATAGTTTTTTCTTTTTATATCTAAATTTCATAAAATCTATAAATTGAGTGTGTTAGATATAGCAAAATGATACTTGAAGATTGGAAAGCTACAAAAAATAGAGTTATTTGCTCTTTAGGACCTCAATATCTACAACACTTGACTTCAATATTTTTAAAATCAAATCTCTAAAAAGATCTTGGTTTTTGTGATTGGCTAAAATTTTCTCATCTCGTACCACCTTGTTTAAAAACAGTTTTATTTTCTCTAGAAGGGCTAAATATTTTTTTAGTCCTGGGCGCTGAGTGATAAATTCTGAATTATTTAACACTTCCAACGGAATCATGTCCTGGTCAGTTCTATTAAATGCCATCATATAGATGCCAAACGTCAATTTAGTGACACCATTTGGAATGTAGTTCGGGTTTCCATTTGCATAACCGTTACAGATACTTTGCAGCAGATTAGCTGCCTCAAGCTCATCGTCTTTTAAAAAGTCTGAATTCTTCTTTGATAAAAAACTAAAAAGTCCCATTCTTAACTATTTTAATTCTAATAATACAACATTCTCAACATGGTGTGTATGAGGAAACATATCAACTGGCTGAACTTTGGTGACCTTGTATTTTTCATCTAATAATTGCAAATCTCTCGCTTGCGTAGCCGGGTTGCAACTCACATAGATAATACGATTTGCCTCTAGCTTTAACATTACATCAATTACATCTTGATGCATTCCGGCCCTAGGAGGATCGGTAATAATTACATCTGGTTGACCGTTTTTGTCAACAAATTCACTGGTAAACACATCTTTCATATCGCCTGCATAGAAAACGGTATTGTCAATGTCATTATTGTTGGCATTCAATTTAGCATCTATTATTGCATCTTCAACATATTCTACACCAACTACTTTTTTAGCCTTGCCAGCTACAAAGTTGGCAATGGTTCCAGTGCCGGTATATAAATCGTAAACCGTTTCGGTCGCCTGTATGTTTGCAAACTCTGCCGTAATTCTATATAATTCTGCTGCTTGTGCAGAATTGGTTTGGTAAAACGACTTTGGTCCAATCTTAAATTTTAAAACCTGTTCGCTACCAAAGGCTTTCATTTCTTCGAAAATGTGATTTTTTCCGCTGAAGCATTCAATTTCTAAATCTCCAATGGTGTCATTTCGTTTACCATTTATGACATATAGAATAGAAGTAATCTGAGGGAACGCTTCTTTAAATTCAGTCAGCATTTTTGTGCGGATCTCCTCTTGAGCTTCATAAAGCGAAAAGATGACCATTACTTCTCCATTGCTCGAAGTCCTTACGGTAAGGTTTCGTAAAAAGCCAACCTGTTCTCTTAGGTCAAAGAATTCTAAATTATGATCAATGGCGTATTTTTTCACCCAATCTCTAATTGAATTTGAAGGCTCAGCTTGTAACCAACATTTTTCAACGTTCAATACTTTATCAAATCTGCCTGGAACGTGAAATCCTAATGCGTTTCTATTGTCAAAGCTTTCACCAGATTCTACTTGTTCTTGCGTTAACCACTCTTTGTTGGAGAAGGTGAACTCCAATTTATTCCTGTAAAATGTAGTTTCTTTAGAAGGTAAAATCGTCTCTATTTCTGGTAATTCAACTTTCGCAATACGCGTTAACGCATCGTAAACCGTACGTTGTTTATTTGCCAATTGGTCTTCGTAGCTAATAAACTGCCACTTGCAACCACCGCAAACTCCAAAATGCTCGCAAAATGGCTCAACCCTTTTATCAGAATAGGAATGAAATTTAGTTACTCTACCTTCCATATAGCTTTTACGCTTCTTGGTGATTTGAATGTCAACAACGTCACCCGGAACAGTTTGAGGAACAAAGACTACTTTTTCATCTACTCTAGCTAAAGATTTACCTTCTGCAGCGGTATCTAAAATAGTTACGTTCTCTAAAAGAGGCTTTCGATTTCTGTTCTTTCTTCCCATGCTGCAAAAATACCATCTTTCTTGTGCTTCACCTTTAGCTTTCGTTCAATTTTAAATATCTTTGTTAAGAGTCGAAAATAGAACAAAAAGATATACCATTATGATGACAGATACTAAGAAGTCGAGCGAAGAATTAATCGCTATTGAAGAGAAGCATGGAGCGCATAATTATCATCCACTGCCAGTAGTTTTGAGCAAAGGAGAAGGAGTTCATGTTTGGGATGTTGAAGGAAAGCATTATTATGATTTTTTGTCGGCGTATTCTGCCGTAAATCAAGGGCATTGTCATCCAAAAATTATTGATGCCATGAAAACTCAAGCAGAAACATTGACTTTAACTTCTCGTGCTTTTTACAACGATGTATTAGGAGAGTACGAAGAATACGTGACTAATTTTTTCGATTACGATAAAGTTTTACCAATGAACACTGGAGCTGAAGCAGTGGAAACGGCGATTAAGTTATGTAGAAAATATGCTTACGAGAAAAAAGCAATTGCAGAAGACCAAGCAACAATTATAGTTTGTGAAGGAAATTTTCATGGTAGAACAACAACAATAGTGTCGTTTTCAGACGATGCTGATGCACGAAAAAATTACGGTCCGTTTACACCTGGATTTGTAAGCATTCCTTACAATGATTTAAATGCACTGGAACAAGCGCTGAAATTGCCAAACATAGTAGGAATGTTGGTAGAGCCCATTCAAGGTGAAGCAGGAGTTTACACTCCCGATGAAGATTACATTGAAAGTGCTTGTAAGATGGTTCAAGCAGCAGGCGGATTGTTTATTGCAGATGAGGTACAAACTGGTGTTGCACGAACTGGTCGTTTATTGGCAGTATGTAAAGGCTGTACTTGCGAAACACCAAAATGTGATTCTAAAGCAGGGTTTAAACCAGATGTTTTGATTTTAGGAAAAGCCCTTTCGGGAGGAGTATATCCGGTAAGTGCAGTGCTGGCCAACGATGAAATTATGATGGTGATTAAGCCGGGTCAGCATGGTTCTACCTTTGGTGGAAACCCAGTTGCTGCAAAGGTTGCGATAGCTGCTTTAGAAGTTGTAAGAGAAGAGAAATTAGCTGAAAGAGCAGAGAAACTTGGAATTATTTTTAGAGCGGAAATTCAAAAGTTAGTAGATGAATCTGACTTGCTTATAAAAGTAAGGGGAAAAGGATTGTTGAATGCAATTGTAATTAACGATACAGAAGATAGTTCAACCGCTTGGGATCTATGTATGAAGTTAAGAGATAACGGATTGCTGGCAAAACCTACTCACGGTAATATTATCCGTTTTGCACCGCCTTTGGTGATGACAGAGGAGCAATTACACGAATGTGTTGGAATTATTCGAAAAACGGTAACTGAGTTCCCAAGTCGTTAATGCTTTCAGATTTGTCACATTGAGCGGAAAAGTTTACACTGAGCATTGACGAAGTGAAATGTAGATAAATCGAAATAATATTTAATTAAGTTCATGTCAAACACCTTTGAAATATTAGCCTATGTTGGTGCAATAGCTTTTCCACTATTTGCATTGTTAGATATTTACAGAAGGCGAGGAGCGTTCAACTTTGACTTGTTGGTTTGGGTTTTTGCGGTAGTTTTGATTCCTTTTTTAGGAACAGTCCTCTATTATTTAATAGGAACGAAGAAGCTGCGATAATTGGTAAAGATTATGCACAAAAAAAGCCTCCCATTTCAAATTGAAATGGGAGGCTTTTTTTGTGATCTGAAGAGAACTACAGGGAACTTGATTTGTTAAATTATCTGCTGCTTTTCTTATTCTGAACTAAGTCAATATCATATTTATTGTTTAATGAGCAACTCCTTTTTACTACCGTGTTTTGTCACAATTTCAAGGATGTAATTCCCTTGAGGGATATCTGCGACATGCAAGGTTTTCTCCGAACTAGATTTAACAACTTTACCAAGCATAGAATAAATAGTTACTCGATCGACAGGAATTTTTGATTCAATTGTAATTTTGTTGGTTGTAGGGTTAGGGTAAAATTGGATGCTAGACTCCCAAGCATTTTCTTCTATTCCAATAGCGAAACAATCATAAGTATCACCGCCGAATGACCATCCATCTGCAATTAACAGTGAACGAGCACTATCACCTAAACAATAACTAAGTTGATCTGCTCCAAATGTTACATTCATTAAGTGTGGTTTCGTTTGCCACGAAATTAGAATTTTATCATAATTGGTTCGAGATAAACCACTGTAATCAAAAAGACTGACCATAGATCGTATATTTTGAATATCCCAGTCACTAAGGTCTTGGTCAAACTGTCCAGCAAATAAAAACATTCCATCTGTGTTAATTACTGAACGCATATTCCAATTACTTATGTCTTGGTTAAAAGCAGAAGATGCAAACATAACGTCCATATCATAGACGTTTAATACGTTCCAACTACTAATGTCCTGGTTAAATATATATGCACCGGCAAACATTCCTACCATGGACCTAACGTTTGAGACATCCCAATTGCTTATGTTTCCATTAAAGTTAATCGCATTTTCGAATACATAACCCATACTTGTAATTGTAGATACATCCCAATTATTCAGGTCTGCGTTGAAGGAGGATGCTCCGTTAAACATGTTGTAAAGACTTGTAATATTAGTTAGATCGGGAGCATCAGTTGCATTGTTGGTTAAATTAGAACAGTTTGAAAAAGCATTTTCAAGATTCTGCCAAGGATTAGTTCCCCATTGTTCAATTGAAATCAGTTTTTTCTGATCGTAATAAGTGGTATTTGGAAAAACTTCTATTGAAGTAAAATGGATACTGGGATAAGTTCCTCTTATTCTCATAGTGTACGCACCAGGACTAGGGTATTGAATTAATATACTTGTATCTACTCCAATGGTGTCGAATATTCCATCATTATCCCAATCGATATCAAAGTTGTAATTATAAGATGTATCAACTTCAATGTAGATGGCACTATCATTCGAGAATCCCGTAGAATCTGTTTGCCAGGTAGTCACAAATTGAGTGGAGTCTTTTTGGGCTTGAACAGCAGAAAACAGAATAAAGCAGAATAGGGTAATTAGTAGTGCAGTTGTTTTTTTCATCGTTGTGTTTTTTACAAGACACTAGGGATGTGTGAATTGTCTACTAACAAAAAAGCCCCTTCGTTGGAAGGGGCTTTTTAATTAATGTAATGACTATCTACTAATAGTAAATCAATCTTCTTACCTGAGCAAAATACTTTGCCAATCTAATTACTTGTTTGGTGTAACCGAATTCATTGTCGTACCAAACATAAAGAACAACGTTCTTTTTATCTGGAGAAATCAAGGTTGCAGGACTGTCATAAACCGAGCAGCAAGAATTTCCAATAATATCTGAAGAAACTGTTTCGTTATCGGTTCCAAAATAAATTTGGTTTACCAATTCCCCTTCTAAAGCTGCTTTTCTTAAAATAGTATTTACTTCTTCAATGTTTGTCTCTTTTTCTACAGACAAGTTCATAATAGCCAATGAACCGTTAGGTGTAGGAACTCTAACTGCATTTGCCGTTAATTTATTAGCCAATGCAGGAATTACTTTGGTTACAGCTTTACCTGCACCAGTTTCTGTAATTACCATATTAATGGCAGCCGAACGACCTCTTCTTGTTTTCTTGTGCATGTTGTCCAACAAGTTTTGATCGTTGGTGTATGCATGTACTGTTTCAATGTGTCCTTTTTCCACACCTAAAGTATCGTTAATTACCTTTAAAACGGGTACGATAGCATTTGTGGTACAAGATGCAGCGGAAAGAATGTTATGAGTTTCTAAATCTACATCCGTCTTGTGATTCACTCCATATACAATGTTTGGTATCTCAGCACCTGGGGCAGTCAAAATAACTTTTGAAACTCCTTTCGATTTCAAGTGACGACTAAGTGCTTCTTTATTGTTAAAAACACCTGTGTTATCAATTACCAAGGCATCTTTAATTCCGTATGCAGTGTAATCGATCTCATCAGGCTGCTGCCCATCAATCATTTGAACAGTTTGACCATTAATGGTCATCGTTCTGTTATCGGTATCCACTTCAACAGACCCATTAAATGCACCGTGAACTGAATCACTTCTGAGCAACGAAGCTCTTTTCTCTAATGCAACAGCATTGTCACCTCTTGTAACAATTGCTCTTAATCTAAGTTGTTGACCTTTTCCTGCTTGCTTCACTAATTCACGAGCAGCAATTCTACCAATCCTACCAAAGCCATAAAGAATAACATCTTTTGGCTCAATAGCATCTTTTTTGCCTCCAACGATGTGACTTAATTTAGCTTTAACAAAATCAGATTTGGAAGTGTAGTTTGAGCCTTCATCTTTCCAATCAGCAGCTAATTTTCCAATATCTATTTTCGAAGGAGCTAGGTCAATATTTAGTAATTCTTTCGCTAAATCAGCAGTATCGTAAATATCAACCTCTTTGTTCGTTATATTTTGTGCGTTTTTGTGCATTTTCAATAACTCAGAGATACTTCTATCTACCAAGTGGTCTCTGAAAAGAACTAATTCAACTGATTGTCCATAGAGCAATTGACCTAGGGTATTGTTAAGGTCTACCGCTCTTTTTTCACGGTCAACATAGCTATTTAACTCTGATTCAAATTCTACAGCATTTTTCATTTCTGTGATGTGTTTTTTAATGGTTAAGAGAGTGTTATTTTAGGTTTGCAAAATTCGGTAAAATAAAACTTAAATAAAAGAGAATTGAAAAACAAAAAAACTCTCCAATCGCAGGCTATTTCTACAATTGGAGAGTTTTACTAAAGGTGAATTATACTATAAGCCAACGCCGTAATATGCCTTTCTGCCATTTGGGTATACACCTTGTAACAAAACGCCTTCATTTTCTTTTTGCGATAGTATATCCAGTAGATGCGTTACATCTTTTACTACCGTTTTATCTACTTTAGTAATGATAAAGCTTTCACCAATATTGGCATTCATAAATTTCCCAGGAAAGATAGATTCAATTTGAGCACCGCCTACGACGTCTAAGTTTTCTTTTAGCTCTTTATCCACCTCAATGAATTTTGCACCTACGGATTTCATTAATGTATTGTGCGAACCCTTAATAATTGAAGTATTTCCTTCCATGTTTTTTAAGCTAACAAGCAGATCCATTTTTTCCCCATCTCGTTGAATTGTAACTGATACCTTATCTCCTGGCCCGTATTCTCCGATTTTTGCTTGTAATTCAGTTGAGGAATTAACTTCTAAACCATCTACCTCCTTAATAATATCGCCTTCTTTCATTCCCGCATCTTTCGCTGACCCTTTATCCATTAATTTGGAAATGTAAATGCCATTCAAATCTTCTACTCCAATTTCTTCAGCTAGTTGCTCATCAATATTTTTAATTTGAACACCAATGTATGCGCGTTGCACCATACCAAAGTTTTTTAAATCACTCACTACTTTACGAACGATGTTAGCCGGTATGGCAAATGAATAGCCTGCAAATGAACCTGTGTTCGATTTTATAGCTGCGTTGATTCCTATTAGTTCACCTTTTGTATTGACTAAAGCACCACCGCTATTTCCTGGATTCACCGCAGCATCTGTTTGTATAAAAGATTCAATAGAAGACGTGCCAGTAAAAGGATCGTTCCGCAGAATATCAATGTCGCGACCTTTTGCAGAGACAATTCCTGCAGTTACAGTAGAAGTGAGATTGAAAGGATTGCCTACCGCCAATACCCATTCGCCAACTTTTATTTGATCCGAATTACCGATAGAAATATAAGGTAAGCCTTCTTCCTCAATTTTTAATAATGCTAAATCGGTGTTCGGGTCTGTCCCAACCAATGTAGCAACATAGGTTTTTTTATTATTTAAGGTGATCTTAATCTGATCTGCTTTTTCAATTACATGGTTGTTGGTAACAATATACCCATCGTTAGAAATAATAACTCCGGACCCAGCTCCTTTAACGGGTTGACGTTGTTTTTGGCTGTAGTTTCCATTGCCGTATAAAAATTGCTTGAAAGGATCAAATCCTTGTTGGTTGTATTCAACCGTTCCCTCAGTTTTTACATGAACTACACCGTTTATAGTTAATTCTGCCGCAGTGGTATAGTCTATACTCGCACCTGGTTCAGTTGAAAGTAGATTGACCAATGAGGTTTTTTCTTGATTTTCTTTGGTTAGTGCAATCACATTTTCAGTTTCGGTGTATTTATACATTGCAATGGACACTACTCCACCTAACAAAGCCATTAAAAAGGCTGTAAATAAATTTTTCATAAGATTAAATTTTTAGCGTTTAACTTCGCACATGCGAACTACGATATAAACGTCATTATTCTTGGAATGATCTATTGGTCGTGTTAAAACATGTTAAGCTCGCAGCTATTGTAAACAGAGGAAAGTATGGGGTTAACATTTTTTAAATATCAGGGAACCGGCAACGATTTTATAATGATCGATGGAAGACAAAAAACGGTCAATTTTTCAGCTGCTGAAATTTCGTCATTATGTGATCGCCGTTTTGGAATTGGTGCTGATGGCTTAATTGTTTTGAAAGAGGAAAAAGGCGTTGATTTTTTAATGGATTACTACAATGCGGATGGATCACAGAGCTTTTGTGGAAATGGAAGTCGCTGTGCCCAAGCATTTGCTCAGAAATTGGGAATGATTGAGAAGCGATCACTTTTTAAAGCAATTGATGGTGTACATGAAGGAAATATAGAAGAAGGACTTTTTGCTACCAAAATGGGGGATATTTCTGAAATACAAAAAGTTGATACCGATTACTTTATTCATACAGGATCGCCACATTACATTCGATACGTTAAAAATGTGGATGAAGTTGACGTTTACAATGAAGGAAGGACAATTCGAAACTCAGAGCCATTTCGGGCAGCAGGAACAAATGTGAATTTTGTAAGTGTATTCAAAGATCATTTAAAAGTACGAACCTATGAAAGGGGAGTGGAAGGTGAAACTTTATCTTGTGGTACAGGAGTTACGGCTGTCGCAATTAGTTTTTTACATCAAATGAATTCCAAAGATTCTGCAGTGAATATCGCCACTAAGGGAGGGAACTTAAGAGTTGAGTTGAACAGAAAGGGCTCCATGAATTTTGAAGATATTTGGCTGGTTGGGCCTGCCAAACTAGTGTTTTCGGGAGAGATTGAGAGCTATAAATTGTCTTAAGAGTAGCTAAAGCGTTCATCTAATTGCTTCAGTCTTAATTTTACGAATTCTCGCATAAGGTCCAACTCTTGCTGGTAGCTATCTCCATCGTAATAATTTTTATCGTCAAGTGGCCATTTTTCGAAATTTTTAGCAACTTGTTCTCGAATAATTTTATCGTTCCGTTGAATGTGCGATTCGAAATTTTTGGCCGAAAGAATGTTTTGTTTTCGAAGTTCGAACCAACGTTTTTTTAGTAGACTCGAATAATTCAAACTAGGAATTTTAAAAAGCCTTTCAATTAAAATAGCACGTTTACAGTCCAATTCACGTTCTAACAAATTCTTTTCATTGTCGCCGTCTCTGCCAAATGAATGGTCGTAATCCCAGATGGCAAATCGCATTGGAACATCTTTATTCAATTTGTACAAAAAGAAGTTTTTTACAATTCCATCACTGTTGTTTGAGAATAGCAATAATAGATGCCAATCCATCACATTTTCAAGATCGACCCACTGTTGCACGTTTTTAGCAAAGTTCCCGTCAGTAGAGTGGAATAAGAAATTCTGAAATTCCTCGATGTAAGCCGTTTTATCTAATTGGTTAATGTTAGGATATTTCTGCTGGTAATAATTCATGGAATCTTGAACCCATGCAAGTTTGTCTTTGTAAAATATAGGAGGGTCTTTGAAAAGAACTGCGCTTGTGTCGTCTTTATCTAGATCCAACATGGAACCATTTATTTCCTGCATTAGGACATATAAGCCTTCATACTTTTTGTTGATGAGCACTTTCACATAAGAACTTTTTGGCGCACAATTTTTAGATCTCATTTCTCTGAAAAGGTCATAGGAAATTTTATGACGCATAAATGTTTTGTCGATATAATTGGCATTCAAAACCCAATCATCGTCTTTTGGAAGGCCGGCTAAACTTAATTTATCCTTTAATTCTAATGAGAATGAATGTTTATAATACCTGCTTGAAGATCCACCCCTACATTTGATTTTTCCAGCTGTAATACTGGAGTCAGAAGTTGAATTGTAATGCACCTTGCAATCTTCTTTTACCTTCCAACCAATGCCGCCTTTTTTTTCTATCGTAATGGTTGGAACTTCATATTGGCTGCATGAAACGAAGAATACCAAACAAGAAATAATAGTGAGATAGCGTTTATTTTGAATCATGGTTGTAGTGCAACTAAAACGAAAAGTCTTCAACAGTAAAGTTACAGTTTTGCGCGCTTTGTTAAAGTTACATTAGCTATTCCTTGCAAAAGGGATTATTTTTTAAAAATCAACTTCCGAGTCACTTTTTCAGTTGAAGTTTCAAGTCTTACAAAGTAAATGCCTCCTCTGGTGATGCTGTCTGTCGATGTAGTATGTACATTTCTACCTGTATTTAGGTTACTTAAATATGTTTCCGAAATAAGAGCTCCTTTAGCGTCTAGAATAGAGATTGTTACATTTTCTCTCTTTAAGAGGGTGAAAGAAATAGTCAATTCGCCTTGGTTTGGATTTGGATATGCCACTAGATTTAAACTGCTGGTACTAGAATAGTTTAATTCATCAATTGATAAAGGAAGTGCCTTTTTTAAATACACTTTAAAAATTTGACTACTTGCTGTACTTTGAGTTCCGTTATTGATGAAAAATAGGTTGGCAGCAGAGCTGCTTATTCCACCATAAATGTAGCCAATCAAAACGCTATCAGTTTGTAAACTGTCAAGCTTGAATACTTCATTGTTATAGTGCGGAAAATTTAAATTGGGTATAAATTCAGATCCTGCTCCAAGTAAGGCTGGCATTTCTTGTGCCAACTTGTATTCAGCCATGCCGCCTAAAGAATCTCGAGTAACTCTGGCAATTGTATTTACAAAGGGTATATTATTATCTTGAACCAATGTACCTAAACTATCATAATACTGTGCTATTCCCCCAAAAAATACAGAATGCATTTCGTTGGATGTTGCAGAATAGATAGGTAAAACGGCACAATGGTAATGATTGTAATATTGGAGAAATGAGTTGTTTGTTGCATAGCTTGAAGAATCGACAGTAACTGAATTCAAGAATGGTAAATCAGCAGTTTGTTGGAACACTCCTGAGAACATAGTAATGCCCTCTTTTCCATTTGGCAGTATCTGAGATTCAGCGTTGTAATCTCTTCTGTGTAAGTTGACACTGTCAGTATAGGAAGGCAGGTGTGCAATGCTGATTAGTGTACCATTATCTGAAAGATTAAATTTTCGGATTGAGTTGGTGTATTCTTGAATAAAACCTGGTCCGTGACTTGGTCCCATAGGATTGTACCTGCCAATAAATTTTTGACCACCAAGAAGGTAATAACTAGAATTTATTTTCTTTAACCTACCACCAGTTACTTGAAATTTAGGATCGGAAATTTGTCTAATAAATGGAGTAATAGCAGTGCTATTAATAACTCCATAAATGACATCTGAAACCTTAATAGCCGTGAGGTTGGCGAAAGTTGTATGATCTGCACCAGCGGCACTATATCCATAACCTCCAACGCAGTATAAATAATCTCCTTCTTGATAAAATTCCATGTTTGTTGAGCTCAAATGCTCTTGAATAGCTACAGGTAAAGAAGTAAGTGGAGCAGACCATTTTTGTTGTGTTATTGGGTCAACCACAATGAGCTGGTTGTTGTGCCCGGCGATGTCGAATGCTGCCCAAGGTTGTCTTCTGTGTAATCCATCTAATCTTCCACCAACAATTAGCCATTTGCCACTATCTTGGCCAAAGGCAAAAGACTGTAAACCAATTAACCCGGATACATTTAACGATTCAATACTAATGTTAAATGGGGCTGTTTGAGAAAAAATAGAACTTGAAATAAATAAGCTTACAAAAAGCAGTGTTGTTTTGGTTGTATTTTTCATCTTATACGGTTTGGAATATTGTACAATACTACTCGTTATTTAGATTATAACCTGTGCCTTTTGTTACACAACTGGTAAAATTAATAATCTGTTCTTTTTATGATTAGTTCAACCTATTGTGATCTTCTTTTAAAACAGTAACGATTGAAATGGGTCATTCTTATACATGGTATAAGCATGCACATGTGGTTCCAATTAATCCCATTAACAAATCTTTCACAAATCATTAACAAGGAGCGCTTGAATAACCTATTATTTTTGAAAAAATATAAACCTTGCCGTATGAAAAATATAAAATACTTTGTTTTGTCATCGATTGTTTTGGGAATAATTTTAGTTGCTAGTGGGTATACTAAAAGTAATTCAGAATCTCAGAACGCTGAAGTTTTTCCTGGAATAAAATACAAACAAATTCAGACTATCAACTTGTTTGTAACTCATGGACATTGCAGTACACCATTTGCAGGTATAGTAAACGATTTGGAAATAAGTTATCCTGAAAGAGGTGATTTAGGCAATCCGTTGGAGAACATGCAAATATCATTTGAAGTAGATCCAAATACATTTAATGTTTGTGCTAAGAAAGAATTAACAGCAAGAATTAAGACACCTGGTTTATTTATTGGGCAAAAGAGTGAAGGGATTACATTCCAATCTACGCAGGTTTATACCATGGGGCTGGATTGGTATCAGGTGAATGGGATCATGTCGATAAAAGGGGTGGATAGAAAGGTGAAGTTATTTGCATCGGGAATAAGAGACTCAAAAGAAGCATTGGCTAGTTCACTTGTTATACAAGGTCAAATGGATTTGTTTGATTGGGGAATTGACTATGACAAGATTGTAAGTGGTAAATCTGATTCCGTTCCAAATAAGTGGATGTATATTAATTTGAGGGTTGATTTGTCTTAAGATAGACGGAAGGTTAAGTTCATTTTTAATCAACGGCAGGTAACGTACAATTTGTGCTTTTACTTCGTGTTAAAGTTTCTACAATAGATATCCGATTTTTCAACAGACTGTAGCGCCTTCAACTCTATATCGTTGTAACTTTTGGATTTGCCCCAATTAAAAAGCTTTTCAAAAAAGGGTAATAGCTTACTGTCTTTAATCTGATTAAGAAAATATTCTTCGTGTTCTTTTTCTTTTATGCCTAAGTCATACAAGTCTTGGTCATGTTCGGTTATCTCTAGTTCATGAAAATAATGCAACATCACAAAGTATTCACAAACGTTACCGCTTTCCAACCTGCCAGCAAAGAAGAAGGGCATGAACCAGCCAATAAAGTAACAGCTAAAAGAAATTAGTTTACCTATTAAATAAAATTTTATTTCATAGAATTTGGAAATGGGAATATCATATTGTTGCATTATTTCTAATACTTTGGCTCGGTGGTGCCACTCATCAGCCTCAATCTGTTTGATTGCAACTTTTTCAGACTCTTTTTTTACGGCATTTGCATGTCCTATATATGCAAAAGAAGCTGCCCTTTCGGCAGAGTATGCTCGTTGTAGTAAATTAATAAGCTTTGGATGATCTATTTTCATAAAACCGTATTATCCATACCTGGGAAAGATGACATAGAATGTTACAGTAAAGATAATGCTAAGCTAGCTATTTGCTATCCAATCCGCTGCTAAATAATCTAGTAAAATTGAAATGATGTTCATCTGATCGGGAATATAAAACCAAGATGTCAGTTCTGACTATCCATCTATGTTCGCTTGATTAAATAACTCTGTATCGTCCAGCATGTATTCTAAAATTGGGCGACATTTATTTTTGCAAGCTGGATAGAAAACTTTGTGTTCTCTTTCGATATTTTCATTGCTCTTTCCCCACCAAAATTCTGCTAAAGCGATTGGTTTTAGTTGACGCTGCATTGCATACTGCAGCAATTTAGGTGCAGCACACTCTCCAGCAGCTGATGGCGGATTTCCATGTAATGAACTCTTAAATATTTGCAATACGTTCTTCTCTTCTCCAAGAAGATTTAAAAATTTATAATTCTCGAAAAGTTGTTCTTGTAGGGCAAACGATTTTTGTTTCCTAGTTTCTTTCAGTGAAATAATTTCAGCTTGATTATTGGAGGCGCTAATTTTGCTTCCAAGTTCTGTTAACTCTTTCATACCCTTATTGATGAAAAAATCATCTGCTGAATCGTCAAAGATGGAAGGAATAAACTTGCTGCAAGTTGCATGTCCAGGTATTTTCCCTGAGATTGTTCCTAAATAGCCAAACGTATTATCTTCTTTTTGAACCACTAGAATTCCAAACATTTTTCCCCTTTGCTTGCTAAAATCATACTTCCACAATTGAGATTCTGAGCGAATGAATTGCTGAAATTCTTTGGCAGCTATGCTCGCAATTATTGGAATAGATGAGCCAAACGGATTGTTGAGCTTCGCAGAAATATTGATCGTTGAGATATCTGTTTTAAAATTAAAAATGAGCTGCTTATCCATATTGTAATTTACAGTAGAGTTTTCTGTGAAATTGCTGTTCTTGCATTCAAAAAGTATGCTTAAAAAGGCAGACACGGCTCTTAATCTTTACAATCTGTTGTAAACAGATTTTTGGCACTTCATTTTCCACCTTTCTTGTTATTTTGGGAAGAATTTATTTTTTGTTCGCTGAAGTTTTTGGGATCTCAACTATCACAGAATTCCTAGTGGTGATATATTTCTTGTAATCACCAATGTGTTCCATTCTTTTAGAAACGGTTTCGTTGTAATTTCCATTTAATCCAATAAGCAACTCTGTAATTTCACGAACGGCATGTTCTCCGCCTTCTTTTGCAGTAATATAATTCGCCAATTTATTGTTGGTAACAAATTCGGTAAAAAGGGGAGATGCACTACGTTTTATACAGAATGAAAGGAGGCAACTCTCTGCTAAAGCTAAATCCAATATGTCGTCAAAAACAAATGCCGTTTGACTAGGGTCTATGGAATAGTTATTTGTTAAATGAGTTAATGCTTCCTTTTTGTTCTTCGTATTCAGATAAACAGCATTTAGATGCTCTCTTTTTGCAAAATCTACCGCTGATAAGTTATTCTCTCCTGTTATTATAGCTGTTACTGGCAGTTCACCATGAAGTAACCAATAACTAAATCTGAGCATATTCAAGCCCATCGAGTCTGGTTCAGAAAATGGACTTCCTTTAAGTTCAGTTTTTACACCCTTGTTAAAGACCCCGTCCCAATCAAAAACAAAGCAGCGAATCTCTTTTAGTTTACCTGCTATTTCTTCAGCAGAATTTAAAAATGTACCGCCTTCCTTCTCAAAAGCTTGTTGAATAAGCATATTAGATAGTATGTTGTATATCAATCAATCCAAAAAAGTTCTCTCCATCCATAACAACCAGTGTATCAACATTATTGGCATGAAATATTTTTCGCGCATCATAAAGTGAGCGATCCAAGCTAATAGAAATCGGAGTTTTATTGTCCATTGAATCGAAGGTAAGGGTCTTAATATCTTCTCTTTGATCGTAAATAAGTCTTCTTAAATCCCCATCTGTAAAAAGCCTGCGAAATGACTTATCTTCATTTATTACGGCAACTGCTCCTAACTTTGATTTTGTCATAAGAAATAATGCATCTGTAATAGTTGCTGAACTTGGAATGGTAACGTTCTCACTAATTGCAACATCACTCACTTTATTCATTAATGCCTTTGTATCATCGATAAATTGATCCGTCCCTATTTGTGTAAAGTGGTTCTGGGTAAGTTTCTGCATTATTTTCCAGGGTACGGTAATCGTATGTGCACCAACAGTCAAAGCATTTTTCACATGCTCTACATTTCGTACCGACGAGAACATAATCTTCGATTTGTAATTGTAGCGTTTTGTAATATCTACACATTGCTGAACTAACCCTAAAGCGTCATGACCTTCATCTTGCAATCTGCCAACCAAAGGGCATACATAAGTTGCACCTGCCGCAAATGCCATATACGCCTGTTGTAGCGTATAAACCAGATGAAGATTAACTTGAAGACCTTGATCGACCAGCATTTTACAAGCTCTAGTTCCTTCTAGGGAAATAGGAATTTTAAATACTGTCTTTTCTTTAGATAATCCTAAATTAATGAGTCTATTCGCTTCTTTAATAATTTCTTCTGCAGTATCACCCAATGCTTCTACCTGAAGTATGTTTACGTATTTAGCTATTTTTAGAATTTGAGCGTCAACATCTTCTATACCTTCTTTTACCATAAAAGTAGGCGTAGTTGTTAAACCTGTTAAGTACCCGAGTTTACTTGCGGTCTTTATTTCTTCTAGATTAACTGAGTCTAAGTAAATTTCCATATCTATTTTCTATAACTTTTTTCTAATGAGTGTATTTCAATTAATGGCTTTAGAAACTCTTCTAAATCGTTAATATTTAATTGACTAGCTGCATCACATAATGCATTTTGAGGATCAGGATGAGTTTCAATAAATAGACCATCAATTCCAGCTGCTACACCAGCTCTTGCTAGGGTTGGAAGATATTCTCGTAATCCACCAGAAGGGTCTGAGCTTGGAATTCCATATTTTCTAATGGAATGTGTGATGTCAAAAATTACAGGATAACCTGTTTGAGCCATGTCGTAAAAACTTCGAGGGTCTACGATTAAATCATTGTACCCGAAAGCATAACCTCTTTCGGTAAGCAGAATGTCTTTGTTTCCGGTCGATTCAATTTTCTCGATAGGTTTAATCATATTTTTCGGAGAAATAAATTGACCATGTTTCAAGTTAATCGTCTTTCCTGTTTTTGCAGCTTCTACAACCAATGTGGTTTGCATACACAAATATGCAGGAATTTGAATGATGTCTAGCACCTCTCCAGCTGCTTTTACTTGCGATGGGAAATGAATATCTGAGACGATAGGAAGGTCGAATTCCAGTTTTATTTTTTGTAGGAGTTTAAGTCCTTCATCTAACCCCGGACCTGCATAGTAGTCAACAGAACTTCTGTTGTCTTTCATGAATGAAGACTTGAATATTACGGGGATGTTTAGTTTCTCAGAAATTTTCTTCAGAGCTTCTGCCGTTCTGAACATGGTACTCTCTTCCTCTATTACGCATGGACCAGATAGTAAGAATAAACTATTCCAATCAATTTTTTTGTTGTCCATTTTGTATTTTAAGTATGCTAATGCCCGCATAAAATATGTTCGGCTTCTGACAAAGATAATGCTTCAATTAACTAATTAGCAAAAAGCGGATGGGATTTGTACTTCTTTTTGGTTTTGCTGAGATTCGATACAAATTTGTGTGAAATCAAACTGCTGCCAAAACTATTTTAACTGTTATACTTTCAGAGTCTTTGTGTTAGGTTATGGCGTGCCTTACCGTCCGTGCTATCAATTATTCGGTCGATTTATATTGCAATTAAGTGTCAATTTGAAAAACTGAAAGGAGCGATTTTGTTTTGCCTGTCAGACCCATTATATCGGATTCAAAATCTACTTCTAATTAGCAAGCTTAATAGGTAAGTTATGAGATCACTTCTTTTTTATTTCATCCATTACTACTGTGAATAATCTGTCTCTTATACACATCTGACGCTGCCGACGATCTACTCTGTGTA